>Ga0075011_10000130_pt1 | contig 37631 bp, 30 predicted proteins | sample TARM_MetaG_T_14_FD_72354 | JGI IMG/M metagenome (GOLD analysis project Ga0075011, IMG submission 72354) | Freshwater microbial communities from Pennsylvania, USA, analyzing microbe dynamics in response to fracking - TARM_MetaG_T_14 | ecosystem: Environmental > Aquatic > Freshwater > River...
AGTCGTAGATATCGGATTCTGCTCCTGTTATTCCCCCGGCGCGCCTGGCGCGAATGTACGGACACGCCTCCCGAAACGGAGGCATGCATAAGAGGATCTGATGATACTTTGGTATCTGCGCAACACGACTGCCCTTTTGACAGCCGCAGCCATGGTCGTTCCGACCGCAGGTATGGCGCATCCGGTTCATCATCGTATCCACCGCACCCGTCGCACCCGCGACACCCGCGATACCCATGAAGCGGAACTGGAGGTTCGCCTGCAAAAGCTTGAGGACGAAGTGTCCGCATTGCGTGGCGCGCTCAAGGCGGCCAGGGTCGAGCAGGCCGCTGCCAGCCCGGTGGATGTCCCTGCGCCAATGGGCGCCCCTGTTGTGACGGCTCAGGCTGACACCAGCCGGGCGGATACGCCCGCGCTGACCCGGCCTTCCGTTTCGGCAACTCGGGTTGCTGCTGTCGAGCAGGGCGCCGCCATCGCGCGGGCTGAAGCGGGAGCTGTGACCCGCGTGGCCGATGCGGACATGCAGCAGGATGCCGAGCCTCGGCAGGCATCCAGTGCCGGGGCCGGGGCCCCCCGCAAACTGGGGTTCCATTCCGGCAATTCCAGCGTGACCCTGTCGGGCTATGTCAAATTTCTGGCAGGCAGCGGGCGCTACAATGGCGGAAACATCGAGACCAACAGCCTTGGCCGCGACATCTATCTGCCGCAGACGCTGCCGCTTTATAATCCGGCGGCGCCTGCCTCGCCCACGCAAGTTACCGATTTCAACGCCAAGCAGACGCGTTTCTGGGTGGATGCGGAAACCAAGCTGGGGCGCCATTCGCTCAAGGCCTATATCGAGCTGGACTTCCAGGCTGCTCCCGGTACGCCGATGGCGTCGGGGCAGGGGACGCAGCGCACGACCAACGCCTATGACCTGGCTATGCGCCGTGCGTTCATCCAGTTCGACCGCTGGACGGTGGGCCAGGACTTTACCAACTTCGAGAATGTCGCGACCTTGCCGGAAAGCACGGACTATATTGGCGGTGTCGATGGCCTGATCTTCGTGCGTCAGCCGCAGATCAGGTATGCGCTGCCGGTGCTCAAGAACACCAGGCTTTATGTTGCGGTCGAAAACCCGGAAACGGCTTCGTCCACGACTGGCCACGCCCAGTTGATCGAAAATGGCGAAGATCATGCGCCCGATGCGACCGCGCGTCTGGAATATACCGGTGGGTTCGGTTTCCTCAATCTGGCGACAATCTGGCGCCAGTTGCGGGTCGACAATGCCTTGAGCGGCGCGAACCACATCTACGATTCCCGCCTGGGCTGGGGCGTGAGCGCGCAGGGCAAGGTTTTCCTTGGTGCGTCCCATCGCAGCGATGTCCGTTTCCAGGCGACTTATGGTAGTGGCCTTGGCCGCTATCTGGGCCTGAACTTCAGCCCTGATGCGGTGCTCAACACCGGCGGAAAGCTGAGTGCGGTCCGCAATATCGCGCTTTTCGGAGCCGCCCATATCGGTCTCGACAAGCAATGGCGGCTCAACTTTATCGGCAGTTGGCAGAAGGTGGACTACGCCGGTGACCTTGATCGTTCGGATCTGGGGATCGGTATGTTCAACCGGCAGGCCTGGAGTGCGGCAGCCAACGTCTTCTATTCGCCGGTTGATAAAGTCGACGTGGGCCTAGAATACCGCCGGGGCAACCGCGAGGTTGTCAGTGGGCTGGATGGTCACGTCGACAAGTTTGAATTTATGGCAAAATATAGCTTCTGAGAGCGGGCGCGGGCTTTGGTCCGCGCTCCCTATTTGCCAGCCAATGAAAACCCGCCCTCTCATGGAAGGGGGCGGGATATTTTTCGGCCCATCCATGCCGGGGGCGCATCACGGGGCCGGTCCAGCCCCATACTGACCCGGCCCCAGCACATTGTGGCTCGATGGCCGGTTCGCCCGTTATGACTACACCCTCTCCTAGGCTTGACACTGTTTTGCCAGAGTCGAGAGGAGAGTCGTATATAGACCAAAGTCGTAGAGTTAAGACCTATCTCCCGCTGGTTGCCAAGCCCTGCTGACGCGAATGTGCAGACACAGTGTCTCACGAGACAGACACATGCATGAGAGGATCTGATGGTGCTTTGGCATCTGCGCAACACGACTGCCCTTTTGACAGCCGCAGCCATGGTCGTCCCGACCGTTGGCATGGCGCGCCCGGTTCATCACGCTGCCCGCAACAGCCACGAGGCGGAACTCGAAGCCCGTCTGCAAAAGCTTGAGGACGAAGTATCCGAATTGCGTGGCGCGCTCAAGGCTGCCAGGGCCGAGCAGGCCTCTGCCAGCCCGACGGGTGCTCAGGCGCCGGCCGTCGCCCCCGTTTCGTCGGCCCAGTTCGCCGCGGTCCAGCAGGACGCTGCCGCCGCGCGGGCCGAGGCCGTTGCCGCCACCCGCATGGCCGAAGAAGCGACCCAGCGCAGCGCCGAGACCCAGAAGAAGTTCGACACCCTGGCCGAGGCGGCCCCCAAGCAGGGTTTCCGCTCGGGCAACTCGAACGTGATCCTGTCGGGCTATATCAAGCTTCAGGCGAGCACCGCGCGCTACAATGGCGGGGATGTCCCGACCAATACCCTGGGCCGCGACCTCTATCTGCCGCAGTCGGTGCCGCTCTATAACCCGGCAGCGCCTGCCTCGCCCACGCGTGTTACCGATTTCAGCGCCAAGCAGACCCGTTTCTGGGTGGACGCGAACACCAAGCTGGGGAGCCACGCGCTCAAGGCCTATATCGAGTTCGACTTTCAGGCCGCTCCGGGTACGCCGATGGCTCTGGGGCAGGGGACGCAGCGCACGACCAACGCCTATGACCTGGCTATGCGTCGCGCGTTCATCCAGTTCGACCGCTGGACGCTCGGTCAGGACCTGACCAACTTCGAGAATGTCGCGACCCTGCCGGAAAGCACCGACTATGTCGGGGGCGTCGATGGTCTGATCTTCGTGCGCCAGCCGCTGATCAAGTATGCGCTGCCGGTGTTCAAGAACACCAAGCTCTATCTTGCGGTCGAGAACCCCGAAACGGCTTCGGCCACGGTCGGCAATGCCGGGCTGATCGAGAACGGCCAGGATCATGCGCCCGACGCGACCGCGCGTCTGGAATATACCAGTTCGTTCGGCTTCCTCGATCTGGCGACGATCTGGCGCCAGTTGCGGGTCGACAACGCTCTGGGTGGCGCGCACCACATTTACGACTCCCGTCTGGGCTGGGGTGTGAGCGCGCAGGGCAAGATCTTCCTGGGGGCTTCGCATCTCAGCGACATCCGCTTCCAGGCGACCTATGGTGAAGGCATCGGGCGTTACATGGGCCTGAACTTCAGCCCCGACGCGGTGTTGAAGGCCGACGGTGATCTGGGCGCGGTTCGCAATATCGGGCTCTACGGGGCTGCCCATATCGGGTTCGACAAGCAATGGCGGATCAACCTGATTGGCAGCTGGCAGAAGGTGAATTACGCCGGTGACATCGACCACTCGGCGCTGGGGGTCGGTACGTTCAACCGGTCGGCCTGGAGCGCGGCGGCCAACCTGTTCTATTCGCCGGTCAGCAACGTCGATCTGGGTGTCGAATATCGCCACGGCAATCGCGAGATTGTCAATGGGCTGAATGGTCATGTCGACAAGCTCGACTTTGCCGCAAAGTATAGTTTCTGATCCCTGTCGCCAGCCCTGGCTGGCGACATCGACAAAATGAATAATGATAATCTGCCCCTGCATGAAAAATGGGGCGGGCTATTTTGGGACCACTCAATCTGGGGATGAGCCGGCGGGTTCGGGCGTGAGAATTCGTGCCCGACCGGTTCTTGGGAAGGAGGATCTGATTTATGGCGATTGTGCATGATCCGGGCGCGGATGGAGGGGCACTGCCCAAACATCACGCACCGACGCACAGCGAGAAGCTGGTCATTACCGCCAGCTCGCTCGGCACGGTGTTCGAATGGTATGACTTCTACCTCTACGGGCTGCTGACCGCGATCATCGCGGCGCAGTTCCTCACCGGCCTCAATCCGACCACTTCCTACATCATGGCGCTGCTGGTCTTTGCCGCAGGGTTCATCGTGCGTCCGTTCGGGGCGCTGGTGTTCGGCTGGATCGGCGATACTTTTGGTCGTCGTTATACTTTCATCATCACGCTGACGGTCATGGGGCTCTCGACGTTCCTCGTCGGCTGCCTGCCCACCTACAAGTCGGTCGGCGTGGCCGCGCCCGCGATGCTGGTGGCGCTGCGCATGATCCAGGGCCTGGCTCTGGGCGGTGAATATGGCGGCGCGGCCTCCTATGTCGCCGAGCATGCCCCCAACGACAAGCGCGGGCTCTATACGAGCTGGATTCAGATCACCGCGACGGCCGGTCTGGCGATGGCGCTGTTCATCGTGATCCTCGTGCGCTCGCCTTCGGTCGGCGTGGGCGAGGCCGCGTTCAAGGAATGGGGCTGGCGCATTCCCTACCTGCTCTCGGGCGTGTTCCTGATCTTCGGCCTGTGGCTGCGCCTCAAGCTGCATGAATCGCCCGTGTTCCAGAAGATGAAGGACGAAGGCACCGGCTCGAAGGCCCCGCTGACCGAAGCCTTTGGCCAGTGGCGCAACCTCAAGGTCGTGATCACCGCCTTCTTCGGCGCGATCGCCGGGCAGGCCGTGGTGTGGTACACCGGCCAGCTCTACACGATGTTCTTCCTCGAAAAGATGCTCAAGGTCGACGGCCTGACGGCCAACACCCTGATCACCATCTCGCTGCTGATGGCGACGCCCTTCTTCCTGGTCTTCGGGCGTCTGTCGGACAAGATCGGTCGCAAGCCGATCATCCTGACCGGGTGCGCGCTGGCTGCTGCCACGCTGTTCCCGACCTTCCATGCGCTGACCGAAGCGGCCAACCCGGCGCTTGCTGCCGCGCAGGTCAATGCTCCGGTTACCGTCAACGCCGACCCTGCCGAATGCTCGTCGCAGTTCGACCCCGTGGGCGGCAAGACGTTCGACACCACCAGCTGCGACATCATCAAGGCCATGCTGGCCAAGGCCGGCATCAACTATCGCAATGCTCCGGCAGCGCCCGGTACGCTGGCCTCGATCACTATCGGGCATGAAACCTTCACCGCGCCCGATCCGCGTCAGGTGACCGGGGCTGCCCGCAAGGATGCGATCGCGGCTTTCTCGGCAACCGTGGTGGGCAAGCCCGCCGTGGCGGCCAAGGCAGCCGAAGGCGACAAGCCCGCAGTCGAAGCCAAGCCCGCCGTTGTCGGCGCGCTCGAAAAGGTCGGCTATCCGACCAAGGCCGACCCTACCCGGATCAACACGCCGCTGGTCATCCTGCTGCTGTGGTATCTCGTCCTGCTGGTGACGATGGTCTATGGACCGATCGCGGCCATGCTGGTCGAACTGTTCCCCAGCCGCATTCGCTACTCGTCGATGTCGCTGCCCTATCACATCGGCAACGGCTGGCTCGGCGGCCTGCTCCCGGCGATCGGCTTCGCCATGGTCGCGGCCAATGGCAACATCTACTACGGGCTGTGGTATCCGGTGATCGTGGCGGCCTTCACGGCTGTCGTCGGGCTGGTCATTCTGCCGGAAACCTACAAGAACAACATCGACGACTGAGGAGGCTTTCTCCGACCTGATCGGTGTTCGCAAGGAGAGAGGCAGGAACGGCAAGCGTTCCTGCCTCTTTTCGTTTGTCCATCGATGATGGCTGTCATTAATGAGGCCAGATCATGACGGCATGAAACAACGGGCATGTGATGGGCTCTGGACGTTCCCCGCAGACCGGCTAGTCTGCCTCCTTGCTGGCAGGGGCGGGCCGGTTGCCGTTGCTGCGCGCGTGATCATAACGAGAAAGCCATGATGCACCTTGAGATCAACGGTCAGTCTCACGAAGTCGATGTCGACGAGGAAACCCCGCTGCTGTGGGTGATCCGCGACAATCTGGGGATGACGGGCACCAAATATGGCTGTGGCATCGCCCAGTGCGGGGCCTGTTCGGTGTTGATCGAGGGTGTCGTCACGCGCTCGTGCGTTACGCCCGTGTCAAGCGTGGTGGGCAAGCCGGTCACCACCATTGAGAAGATCGAGGAAGACCCGCTGGGCAAGCGTGTCGTCGAGGCCTGGGTGCGGCATCAGGTGCCCCAGTGCGGCTATTGCCAGTCGGGTCAGGTGATGGCGGCAACGGCTCTGCTCAAGCAGACGCCCCACGCCGGGGAGGCCGAGATCGAGGCGGCCATGACCAATTTGTGCCGTTGCGGCACCTACAACGCCATTCGGGTCGCCCTTCACGATATCGCCGGGACGGGGGCGCAGGCATGAGCATCGAAACGGCTTCCACCATTCAGGATCTGCCGGAAGAGCCCATCGGGGCCATGGGCGCGCCGGATCGTGTCGATGGGCACCCGGCCAATGTGTCGCGCCGCGGTTTCCTTGCAGGGACAGCCGGGGCCGGGGCTGGTGCCTTCGTGCTCGGCGTCGGCCTGCCCGTCGGCAAGGCCCGCGCGGCAGTGCCGGCGAGCGCACCCGTGATCCGCGTTCCTGCGTTCCTTTCGGTCAAACCTGACGGCACGGTCCACCTGCTCAGCCCGTTCATGGAAGGCGGGCAGGGCATCTTCACCGCGCTCGCGCAGATCATCGGCGAGGAAATGGACGCCGATCCGGCCAGTTTCGTGGTCGAGGCGGCGCCGGTGAGCCCCGATTACCTCGTCGCGCAGGGCGGACGGCGGGTGACCGGCGGAAGCCGCTCGGTCCGCTCCAGCTATGCCACCATGCGCAAGCTGGGCGCCACGGCGCGCTTCATGCTGATGCGTGCGGGGGCCGACCATCTGGGCGTGCCGATGGCGCAGCTCTCGACCGAGCCGGGCCGGGTCGTCCATGCGGCGTCGGGCCGGTCGGTCGCCTATGGCGCGCTGGCGGCCCATGCCCTCGACATGCCCGCTCCGCCGCCGGGCAGCGTGACGCTCAAGGACAAGGCTGATTTCCGCTGGATCGGCAAGCCGGTCGCCCGGCTCGACATCTATGTGAAATCGACCGGCAAGGCGAAATATGCAATCGATACCAAGGTCGAGGGCATGGTCCATGCGGCCGTCCAGCACGCGCCGCGTCTGGGGCTGACGGTCGGCACCATTCGCAACGAGGACCAGATCAAGGCCATGCGCGGGGTGATCTCGGTGCATCGCCTGCCCGGCGCGGTGGCGGTCGTCGCCGATCACTGGTGGGATGCGCGCAAGGCGGTCGAGGCCGCGCAGGTCGACTGGCAGGAACCGGCCACGCACGATGGCATGCGCTACATGCCCGCCGACTTTGACAGCGCGGCGTTCCGTGCCGGGTTGGCCAAAGGGCAGGGCCCGGAAGACGTGGCCGAGCATGAAGGCGATGTCGCCGCGGCGCTGGCTTCGGCCAGGACACGGGTCGAGGCGGTCTATCACAGTCAATATGTCGCCCATGGCCAGCTCGAACCGCCTTCGGCGACCGCGCATTTCCGGCCCGATGGCGTGCTCGAACTGTGGACGCCCAATCAGGCGCCCGACATGTTCGTGGCCGACATTGCCCGGCGCACGGGCTTGCCGCCCGAGAAGATCATCCTGCATTCCCCGATGCTCGGCGGGTTCTTCGGCCGGCACTTCCTCTACAACACCGCCAATCCCTTTCCGCAGGCGATCCAGCTGGCAAAGGAAGTCGGGCGTCCGGTCAAGCTGATCTGGAGCCGCGAGGAAGAATTCCTGCGCGACGCGGTGCGGCCCATGGCCAGCGTGCGTTTTCAGGCCGGGCTCGATGCCAATGGCATGCCCGTGGCCCTCAATGTCGTGAGCGCGACCGAGGGGCCGACCGAGGCGATTGCCAATGCGCGCGGGGCCGCGATCGATCCGGCCGCGGTCGAAGGGCTGGCGGGCAAGAAATACGCGATTTCCAACACGCGGATCGCCCAGCGTTACGTGAAGAACCCGACGGTGATGGGCTATTGGCGCTCGGTCGGCAATTCGATGAACGACTTCTTCTACGAAGGCTTCCTCGACGAACTGGCCGACAAGGGCGGGCAGGACCCTTATGACTTGCGCCTGCATCTGTTGCAGGACAACCGCCGGTTGACCACCCTGCTCAAGGCAGCGGTCGAGCTGTCGGGCGGGTGGAAGCGCGGGCCGTTCAAGGCGCCCGATGGCAGCCTGCGCGCGCGCGGCCTTGCCATGGCCTCGCCGTTCGGCAGCGAGACGGCGGCGGTGGCCGAAGTCTCGATCCGGGACGGGCAGGTGCGCGTTCACGAGGTGTGGCAGGCGATCGATCCGGGCAGCATCGTCAACCCGGCGATTGTCGAGGCGCAAGTCAACTCGGCGGTGGCGCTCGGGGTTTCGCAAGTCCTGTTCGAGGACGTCGCCTACGAGAACGGCCAGCCGGTCGCCCGCAATTTCGACACCTATCCGATCCTCCCGCTCGAACAGATGCCGCGCGTGCATGTGCGGATTGTCGAGAGCGGGGAGGCGATGGGCGGCATCGGCGAACCGGGGCTTCCGGCCATTCCCCCTGCGGTGGCCAATGCGGTGTCGCACCTGACCGGGCAGCGTGTGCGCTCGATGCCGCTCTCCCGGCTCAAGTTCACGGCCTGAGCCGCGCCGGGAGGCACAAAAGGCTGCATCGTTCCGGGAAGGGGGCGCAAGGCGGCAGATGGTTGGCAATTATCAACTTGCGCCGACCGCCTGCGAGGATTGAGACGCTGCGCGATGAAACTGCTGCTTCTTGAGGACGATCCCGAAACGGCCGATTTCGTGGCGCAGATGCTGCGGTCGCACGGGCATGTCGTCGATCTGGCGACAACGGGCCCGGACGCCATCTTTCTGGCCACCAGCGTGGCCTATGCAGTGCTGATCCTCGACCGCATGGTGCCCGGTGTCGACGGGCTGGGCGTGCTGCGCACCTTGCGCGGGGCGGGCATCCAGACACCGGCGCTGTTCCTGAGCGCGCTGGGCGAGATCAGCGACCGTGTCGAGGGGCTCGACGCGGGAAGCGACGACTATCTGGTCAAGCCCTTTGCCGCCTCCGAGCTGCTCGCCCGCGTCCAGGCGCTGGCCCGCCGTTCGCCTGTGGCGGAACGCGCGACGGTGATCGTCGTGGGCGATCTGGAGATCGACCAGCTTGCCCGCACGGTCACCCGCGCGGGCAAGCGGATCGACCTTCAGCATCAGGAATATCGCCTGCTCGACTATCTGGCCCGCCATGCCGGGCAGGTGGTTACCCGCACGATGCTGCTCGAACAGGTCTGGGATTTTCATTTTGATCCGGGCACAAACCTGATCGCAAGCCATATCAGCAGGTTGCGGAGCAAACTTGATCGCGGGTTCGAACGCGAGATGATCCGCACGGTGCGCGGATCGGGGTATGTTCTCGATGCGCCGTCCTGACCGCCGGGCTCTTCCCAATCGGGCGCTGTCGAGCGGGGCCTTTCGCTTTGCCGGGCTCATGGCAGGGATTTCCGCGCTCGGCTCGATGCTGCTGCTCGTGGCCGTGGCGATGGTGACCAACCATGCGATTGCCGAGGGCCTGTCCGACGCGGTCGCCACCGAGACCGGCATTCTCGTGGGCGAGGACCGCGAACTGGGGCGGGCCGAGCTGGTCCGCGCCATTGCCCGGCACACCCGTGCCGTTCACGATCATGCCTTTCGCTACCTGCTCGTCGACCGCGCGGGCAAGCGGCTGGCCGGGACATTGCCGCTCGCGGCGCGCAGGGTCGGCTGGGGGGAGGTGGAGATCGTTACCCATGGCGGGCGCGTGCGGGTTCTGGCCAATGGCGTGACCCTGGCCGACGGCGCAGTGCTGGTGGTGGGCGGCGACATGGAAGACTTGCGGCAACTGCGCGACGAGTTGATCGGCTTTACCGCCTTGTGGGGCGGCGGCATCGTGCTGCTCGCGCTGGTCGGCGGGCTCTGGGCCGGAACGGTGTTCCTGCGCCGTCTTGACCAGACGAACGAGGCCATCGACCGCATCGTCAAGGGCGCCCTGTCCGAGCGCTTGCCACGGTTTGGCATCAGCCCCGAGTTCGACCGGTTGACCGCCAATCTCAACACCATGCTCGAACGCATCGACGGGCTGGTCGCGGGGCTGCGGCAGGTTTCGGTCGATGTCGCGCATGACCTGCGCACGCCGCTCACCCGCCTGCGCCATCGCATCGAGGGGCTGCTCGACCAACCCGGGCCGGGGCCTGGCGATCGGGTTGGGCTGGAGGATCAGGTCGCCGCCTGCCTTGCCCAGATCGACGAGATCATCCGCATCTTTTCCTCGCTTCTGCGCATCGCCGCGCTCGAAAACCACGAGGCGCGTGCCCATTTTGCGCCGGTCGATCTCAGCGCGCTGCTGGCGCGGCTCGGCGCGGTCTATGGCCCGGCGGTCGAGGACGAGGGGCGCCATTTGCACCTCGTCCTCGACGAGGGCGTCTGCGCCGAGGGCGACGGCGATCTCCTTGCCCAGGCGATCACCAACCTGATCGAGAATGCGACGCGCCATACCCCGGCGGGGAGCCGCATCACCGTGCGTCTTCTTCGCCCGGAACAGGCTGCGTCGGGACCGGTCGTGGTGGTCGAGGACGATGGCCCCGGCGTGCCCGAGGATCAGCGCGAGCGGGTCTTGCAGCGGTTTGTCCGTCTCGATGCGAGCCGTTCGACGCCCGGTTCGGGCCTCGGCCTTGCGCTGGTGGCGGCGATCGTGCGCCTTCACGGGGGCGACTTGCGGCTTGAGGACGGGGATGAAGGAACGGGCACGAAAACGGGCACAAAAACGAGCCGGGGGCTGAGGGTCGTGATCCGTCTGGCAGGGCGGGGGCCGGCCTGAAACCCTGCGAAAAACCGGTATCCGCGCCTTTTCCGGGATGGGCCCGTTGCGCACCGGATGGCGATGGGCTTAACGGGGCGGCCCTTTCTTGTGCAATCGAGTGGAGTTGTCCCTTGCGTATCCATCTTGTCGATGCTGGCGGAACGATCACGTCGGTGGTGGGCGCCGGGGGCGCTCTGGCGGGTGCGGGGGACGCAGACGGGAATGAGGCCGGAGAGGCCTTGCGCGCGCTCCTGCCCGCAGGGGCGCCGCCGTTCTCGGTCGAGAAAGTCTATGCCGGGTTGAGCGAGGCGATGGGCTTTGCCGACTTCTCCCGCGTGGCCGAGGCGATTGGCCGGGCCTGCCGCGATCCCGAAGTGGCCGGGGTGGTCGTGGCCCATGGCACGGATACGATGGAGGAAGCGGCCTATTACGCCGATCTGCTCCATGATCGCAGCAAGCCGGTCGTTTTCACCGGAGCCCAGCGGGCCGCCCATGCTCCCGATTTCGACGGAACGGCCAATCTGGGCGATGCACTGGCGCTGGCGGGATTTGCCCAGGCGCGCGACCATGGCGTGCTGATCGCCTTTGGCGGGCTGATCCTTCCTGCGGCGCAGGCCACGAAAGTCCATCTGGCCCAAACGCAGGGCTTTGCCGCGCGCGATGGCAATGACGGGCGGATCGAGGGGGGCGCGATCACCTTGCCCCGGCCCGGTGTGCGTCCCGGCGCGCGTGGGGGGCCTCTGGCACGCGGCCCGCTGGGCGAGCGCGTGGCGCTGATCACCCTGTCGGCGGGCATGTCGGGCAAGCTGATCGATGCCGCCGTGGCGGCGGGCTACGAGGGGATCGTGCTGGCCGGGCTGGGCTCGGGCAATGCGCCCGATGCCGTGGTCGAGGCGGTCGGTCGGGCGCTTGGCGCAGGGGTTGCCGTGGCGCTGGGCACGCGGTGTCTGGCGGGCAGTGTCGACGGGGTCTATTCGAGCGGCCATGCCCTCGTGGCTGCTGGCGCGCTGCCGCTGCGCGAATTGCCTGCCCCCCAGGCCCGCATCCTGCTGGCTGCGGGTCTGGAGAACGGGATCACGCCGCTTTCAGCGCTGTTTGCCTAGGCGGTCTTCTCGTGTGTTGCGCGTTCAGCGGTTGATGAATGCCTGCATGGTTGCAGGGTAGCGGTCGCCGACGGTTTCGATCCCTGCAAGGGCGGTGCGGATGCGGTCCAGGTCGCCGGTGGTCAGTTCGACCGCGACCGCGCCCAGATTTTCTTCGAGGCGGTGGAGCTTGGTGGTGCCGGGGATCGGCACGATCCACGGACGCTGGGCCAGCAGCCAGGCCAGCGCGATCTGGGCCGGGGTGGCGCCCTTTTCCGCGGCGATCAGGCCGACCAGATCGAGCAGGGCCTGATTGGCTTTCAGGGCCTCGGCCTGGAAGCGCGGGACGGTGCTGCGGAAATCGTCCTTGGCAAAGACGGTGTCGGCGGTGAGCTTGCCGGTCAGGAAGCCCTTGCCCAGCGGGGCGAAGGGAACAAAGCCGATGCCCAGTTCTTCGAGCAGGGGCAGGATGGCCTGCTCGGGCTCGCGCCACCACATCGAATATTCGCTCTGCAATGCGGCCAAGGGCTGGACGGCATGGGCGCGGCGGATCGCGTCGGGCCCGGCCTCAGACATACCGAAGTGCTTGACCTTGCCCTCGGCGATCAGGTCCCTGACAGTGCCCGCGACATCCTCGACCGGCACCTTGGGGTCGACGCGGTGCTGGTAGAACAGGTCGATGCGGTCGGTGCGCAAGCGCTTGAGCGATTCCTCGGCGACCTGGCGGATCCGTTCGGGGCGGCTGTCGAGGCCCTGCGAGGGCACACCGTCGACGAAGCCGAACTTGGTCGCGATCACGACCGTGTCGCGCAACGGTGCGAGGGCTTCGCCCAGCAGGTCCTCGTTGGCGCCCGGGCCATAGGCTTCGGCGGTGTCGAAGAAGGTGACACCGCGTTCGTGGGCGGCGCGCAGCAGGGCGATGGCTTCGCCCCGGTCGGTCGTGGTCCCGTAGCCGAAGCTCAGGCCCATGCAGCCGAGCCCCAGAGCGGAAACTTCGAGGCCGGATGTGCCCAGTTTGCGGGTGATCATGATGGTTCTCCTTTCGAGCGGGGAGGCGCCGGAGCAGGCGCGGCGCCATTCGTGAAAGGAAGATAGGGCTGGGCAGCGCCAGTGATTAGGCCATATAATCGGGATGGCTTGATTAGGGTGGGTAATAAATGGCGGCGGAACAGTTCAACAATCTCGCCGCCTTCGTGGCGGTGGCGCAAGAGCGCAGCTTCACCCGCGCGGCGGCCAGACTGGGGGTCTCGCAGTCGGCGCTCAGCCAGACGATCAAGGGGCTGGAGGCCCGGCTGGGCATTCGCCTGCTTACCCGCAGCACGCGCAGCGTTACCCCGACGGAGGCTGGCGCACGCCTGCTCGCGACAGTGGCGCCGCGTTTCCGCGAGATCGAACAGGAACTGGACGCCCTGACCATGCTGCGCGACAGGCCCGCCGGGAACGTGCGGATCACGGCGGCCGAACATGCCGCGCTCTCGGTCCTCCAGCCTGCGCTGGCGCGGATCCTGCCGCGCTATCCCGATGTCACGGTGGAGATCGTCGTCGATTATGGCCTGACCGACATCGTGGCCGAGCGGTTCGATGCGGGGGTCCGTCTGGGCGAGCAGGTGGCCAAAGACATGATCGCGGTGCCCATCGGGCCGCCCATGCGCATGGCGGTGGTCGGCGCGCCATCCTATTTTGCCCGCCATGCCCGGCCCGAAACGCCACGGGACCTGACTGATCACAACTGCATCAATATCCGCCTGCCGACGTATGGCGGCCTGTTTGCGTGGGAGTTCGACCACGGCGGGCGCGAGGTGCGCGTGCGGGTCGAGGGGCAGGTGATCGTCAACCATGCCGGGTTGAGGCTGGCTTCGGTGCTGGGCGGACTGGGGCTGGCCTATCTGCCCGAGGACCAGATCCTCGACCATGTCGCGCAAGGGCGGTTGATCCGCGTGCTCGAAGACTGGTGCGAACCGTTTCCCGGCTATCATCTTTATTATCCGAGCCGTCATCATGCTTCGTCGGCCTTCGGGGTGGTGGTGGAGGCGCTGCGCTATCGTGGTGGTTGAAGGGGAGTTGCTGCTCTAATTTTTGCAATGATCCGTTCCGATCATTGCGTTGGATCGATAGGGGGGTGGTGGCTATCATCGGCGGGTCATGACCGATCCCGTTTCCCGATCTTCCCTCGCGCCCCCCTCTGGCGCGCAGTCTTCCCCGGCATTTGCATTGCCGCGCACTCCACACGAGGTGCAGGCTCTGGCTGCCGGGGAGGGCTGGCAGGTTCCCGAGGCATGCATGCCCGGCGTGATCGCCAATCTGGGGCTTCTGGCCCGTCATGCGGCGATTTTTTCGGGTGAAGGGGCAGGCGCATGATCAGCGCGCTCGAACAGGCCGCCGCCGTGCGGGCGGGCAGGGTGCGGGCGCGCGATCTGGCGCAGGCTGCGCTCGACCGCCTCGCGGCCGATGAGCATGTCGCCGTCACCCGCCTGCTGGCCGCGCGCGCGCTGGACGAGGCCGACCGGGTCGATGCCATGCTTGCCGCCGGGCAGGATCCGGGCGTTCTGGCGGGCGTGCCCTATGGCGTGAAAGACCTGTTCGACGTGGCGGGCGAGGTGACGACGGCAGGGTCTGCGGTGCGCGCCCACGCCGCGCCTGCCAGTCATGATGCGGAGGCGGTCCGCCGTCTTCAGGCTGCTGGCGCGGTGCTGGTCGCCACGCTCAACATGGACGAATTCGCCTATGGCTTCGCGACGATCAACGCGCGCCATGGCACGACGCGCAACCCCCACGATCCCGCGCGGCTGGCGGGCGGCTCTTCGGGCGGTTCGGCGGCAGTGGTCGCGGCGGGGCATCTGGCTTTCGCGCTGGGCTCCGACACCAACGGGTCGATCCGCGTTCCGGCCAGCCTGTGCGGCCTCTATGGCCTCAAGCCCACGCACGCGGATTTGCCGCTCGAAGGGACGTTCCCTTTCGCCCACAGTTTCGACGACATCGGGCCGTTCACCGGCTCGCTGGCCGATATGCGCGCGATCTGGTCGGTTCTGTCGGCCCGTCCTGACGATGCGGGGGGGGATGTCCCCCGTCTCGCCGCGCTCGGGGGCCGGTTTGCCGAAAATCGCGATCCCTTTCAGGCCGAAGCGATTGCCCGGATCGTGGGCGAGGGGCCGGTGCTGTCTTTCCCTGATCTGGCACGCTATCGTTCGGCGGCCTTCCTGATCACTGCATACGAGGGTGGCGCGCTCCACCGCGAGACCCTTGCCCGCGCGGCGATGGACTATGACCCCGCCGTGCGCGACCGGCTGATCGCCGGAAGCCTGCTGCCCGCCACCCTTTACGAGGCCGCGCAAGACTTGCGCGCCACGGCCCGCGACCATGTCGATGCGATGATGGAAGAGGCCGGGGTCGATGTGATGGTGGCGCCCGGAACCCCTTGCGTTGCCCCGCCGATCGCCGATCCGCGCATCGCAATCGATGACGCGATGGTGCCGGCCCGTGCCGATCTTGGCATTCACACCCAGCCGATCACCTTCCTCGGGCTCCCCTCGCTGTGCGTCCCCCTCGCACGCGAGGGGCAATTGCCGCTCGGTATTCAGTTGATAGGCCGTCGATTTGGGGAAACGGCTCTTTTCGCCTGCGCACAAATGCTCGAAGAGCGGGGCATTGTCGGCGCGCGTGCGCCGGGGGCAATCTCGAAGGAATGGCAATGACGCAAAGTGTCGCGCAGCGACTGGGGGCCTATTTCGATCTGGAGGCGCGCGGGACGAACATCCGCACCGAAGTGGTGGCAGGCGCCACCACCTTCCTGACGATGGCCTATATCGTGCTGGTCAACCCCTCGATCCTGGGGCAGGCGGGGATGCCGGTGGCGGCGGTCGCGGCGGCGACATGCTTTGCCGCGGCCTTCGCCTCGATCCTGATGGGGTTTGCGGCCAATACCCCGCTCGCGCTGGCGCCGGGCATGGGGCTCAACGCCTATTTCGCGTTTACCGTGGTGGGCCAGATGCATGTTCCCTGGCCGGTCGGGCTGGGCTGCGTGCTGATTTCGGGGCTGGTGTTCCTGATCCTGACGCTCACGGGTGTGCGCCAGCTGATCGTTTCGGTCATTCCCAACTACCTGTTCGCGGCGGTCGCGGGCGGGATCGGGCTGTTCATCGGCTTTATCGGCCTCAAGGATGCCGGGATCGTCGTGGGCAATCCGGCGACCATCGTGGCGCTGGGCAACCTCAAGAGCGCGGGGCCTGCGCTGGCGCTGCTGGGCCTGCTGATCATCGGCGTGCTGTCGGTGTGGAACGTGCGCGGGGCGATGCTGCTGGGCATCGTGGCGACCACGCTCGTGGGCTGGCTGGTGGGCATGGTCCATGTCGATCCGCAGCCCTACAATCTGGCCGCGATGACGCAGACGGTCTTCAAGCTCGACCTGCCCGGCGTGCTCAAGCTGTCGGGCGGCGTGGCCGAGATCGTCTTCGTGTTCCTGTTCGTCGACCTGTTCGACAATATCGGCACCCTCGTGGCCGTGACCAAGCGGGCCGGGCTGATGGACAAGGCCGGGCGCATTCCGGGTCTCAACCGCATCCTGATCACTGATGCGGTGGCCACGATGGTCGGCGCCATGGCCGGGACCAGCACGGTGACCTCCTATGTCGAGAGCGCCGCCGGGGTTCAGGCCGGGGGGCGCACCGGCTTGACCGCGATTGTCGCGGGCCTGCTGTTCTTTGCAACGATGTTCGTGGCCCCTTATGCCCAGCTCGTGCCGCTGGCCGCAACGGCGCCCGCGCTGATCGTGGTAGGGGGGCTGATGCTCCTGCCGCTCACCGAAGTGGACTGGGAAGACCCGATGGCGGCGATCCCCGGCTTCCTGACCGTGGCGACGATCCCGCTGACGTTCTCGATCGCCAATGGCCTTGCCATGGGGATCACCTCGCACGCGCTGCTGATCCTGCTGCGCGGCCGGGCCAGCCGCAAGGACTGGTTCCTGTTCCTGCTCGCCGCGCTCTTCGTGTTCCGCTTTGTCTGGATGGGAGCGGCCTGATGCGTTTTGCCCGTACTTTGCTTGCTGCTGCCAGCCTTGTGGGGGCTGTGCCTGCCTTGGCCGCCGCTCCGGCTCCGGCCCAGGTGTCCACCCTGCTCGACAGTACCCCGCGCACGCTGATCCTGACCGCCTATGCCCCCGAGTGGGAGGCGATGGCGGCGGTCATTACCCATGGCCAAAAGCTGAAGATCAACGACCGCGAGATCGTGCTGGGCACGCTTTCGGGCCACCCGGTGATCCTGATGTCGAGCGGGGTGAGTATGGTCAACGCGGCCATGAACACCCAGCTTGCGCTCGATCATTTCAGGGTCCGGCGGATCGTCTTTTCGGGCGTGGCGGGGGGCGTTGATCCCGCGCTCTCGATTGGCGATGTTTCTGTGCCCGAACACTGGGGGCAGTATCTGGAGGTGATGCTCGCCCGCAAGACCGGCAAGGGCTGGCAGGTTCCCGAGCCCAGCCCGGAAGGCGCGCCCGAAAACTGGGAATTCCTGTTCCCCAACGGCACCATCGTGGGCAATGCGGATGAACCCGCGCGCAACCACATGACCTTTGCCGTCGATCCGGGCCTGCTGGCCCTTGCGCGCAAGGTTGCCGCCGGGATCAGCCTTGAAGCCTGCGTGGCCCCGTCCGCCGGGCAGAGCGCCCAGACGAAGCTGTGCCTGCCCCATCAGCCCAAGGTCGAAGTGGGGGGCACCGGCGTTTCGGCGGGGGCCTATGCCGACAATGCGCAGTTCCGCGAATACCTGTTCCGCGCCTGGCATGCCCGGCTGCTCGACATGGAAAGCGCCGCGCTGATGCAGGTGGCCTATGCCAACAAGGTGCCTGCCATCGTCTTCCGCTCGCTCTCCGATCTGGCCGGCGGCGACGCTGACCACAACATGGAATATGTTTTCGACCACCTCGCGTCGGTGAACTCGGCCAAAGTGGTCGAGGCTTTCGTCGCCGCCCTGCCGGATTGATCAGCCATGACCAGACCACTCCATACCGTGAAGGGCCGCCACGGCATCGTGACCGCGCCGCACTATCTGGCCGCGCAGGCAGGCCTTGGCGTGCTGGAAGACGGGGGCAGCGCCGCGCAGGCGACGATCACCGTCGCGGCCACGCTGGCGGTCGTCTATCCGCACATGACCGGCATTGGCGGCGACGGGTTCTGGCTGATCCGCGAGAGCGACGGGCGCCTTCATGGCGTCCACGGGGTCGGCGCGGCGGCGGCGAGGGCTGATCTGGGGCTCTATGCCGGGGCGGGTCATGATGTGGTGCCCTGGCGCGGGCCGCTGGCCGCCAATACGGTCGCGGGCACGCTTTCGGCGTGGCAGGCCGTGCTGGAGACCGAACCTTCGCCGCTGCCGCTTTCGCGCCTGCTGGCCCCGGCCATTGCGCTGGCGGAAGAGGGCGTTGTCGTGACGGCGGGCCATGCCGCCATCGCGGCGGCCAAGGGGCCCGAACTGCGCGTGCAGAGCGGCGCCTATGCCAGCGTGTTCGAGCCCGAAGGCCGCCCCCTGCGCGAAGGCGACGTGCTGCGGCAACCCGCGCTGGCCCGCACCTTGCGCCGTCTGGGCGAGGCCGGGGTTGTCGATTTCTATGACGGGGCACTGGCCGCCGATGTCGCGGCCGATCTGGCCGAACTGGGCAGCCCGGTCAGCGCGGCCGACCTTGCTGCCCACCGCGCCAGCAGGCCCGCGCCGCTGAGCGTCGCGACCCGCGCCGGGCGCCTGTACAACAGCGCGCCGCCCACGCAGGGCGTCGCCTCGCTGCTGATCCTCGCGCTGGCCGAGCGTTCGGGCTATGCGGCGACCAAGGGCGAGGATTTCGCCCATGTCCACGCGCTGGTCGAGGCGACCAAGCAGGCCTTCCTGTGGCGCGACGTGCACTGCGGCGATCCGGCCTACATGGCGCAGGCCGCGCAAGACGTGCTCGACGATGCGGCCCTGCTCGACACCATGGCCGCGAAGATCGACCCCGCGCGTGCGCTGCCCTGGCCGCAGCCCTCGCAGGCGGGCGATACCTGCTGGTTTGGCGCGATCGACGGCAAGGGACAGGTCGTCTCGGCGATCCAGAGTACCTATTTCGAGTTCGGCTCGGGCCTCGTCCTGCCGCGCACGGGGATTACCTGGCAGAACCGGGGGGCCTCGTTCCGTCTGGCGCAAAGTGGCTGGAATGCCCTGAAGCCGGGCCGCGTGCCGTTCCACACGCTCAACCCCGCGCTGGCTGAACTGGCCGATGGCCGGGTCATGGCCTATGGCACGATGGGCGGCGAGGGGCAGCCCCAGACACAGGCGGCGATCTTCTCGCGCCATGTCTGGCACGGGATGGACCTTCAGGAGGCGATTTCCGCGCCGCGCTGGCTGCTGGGCCGCACCTGGGGCGAGGACAGCACCACGCTCAAGATCGAGGACGGCTTCGACGAGGCGGTCTATGCCGCGCTGGCGCAGGCGGGGCACGAGGTCGAACGCGTCGGGCCGCTCACCGCGATGATGGGCCATGCCGGGGCGCTCGTGCGCCATGGCGATGGCGCGCTCGAAGGGGCGACCGATCCGCGCAGCGATGGCGGGGTCGCCGCATGGTGAGCGTGGCGGAAGGTTCGGGCGGCGTGCGGGCGGTCGAACGCTGCCGCGCGCTGGGCCGGGCGCCTTATTCCGACATGGAGGGTGGGCTCTATCGCGGCTGGCTCAGCCCGGCCCACCGCGCGAGCGTGGAGACCCTCGCCCGGTGGATGGAGGAGGCCGGAATGGCCGCCCGCATCGACGGCGCGGGCAATCTGGTCGGCACCTATCCGGGCACCGGCAATGGCCCGCCGCTGATCATTGGCAGCCATATCGACAGCGTGCGCGATGGCGGCTTCTATGATGGCCCGCTCGGCATCATGCTGGGCGTGGAATGCGTGGCCGCGCTTCATGCGCAGGGCCGCCACATGCCTTTTCCCATCGAGGTCATCGCCTTTGGCGACGAGGAAGGCAGCCGTTTTCCCGCCGCGATGTTGACGAGCAAGGCCGTTGCGGGCCTGCTCGACACCGTGCCCGACATGGCCGACGCGCAAGGGGTGAGCCTGGCGCAGGCGCTGGGCGAGTGGGGCCTTTCGCCCGAAACGCTGCTGGCCGCGCGGCATCCGGGCGCGCTGGCCTATCTCGAAGCCCATATCGAGCAGGGGCCGGTGCTGGAAGCCGAAGGGCTGGCGCTGGGCGTGGTGACCGGAATCGCCGCGCAACTGCGCTACGAGGTCGCGGTTCGCGGCCTTGCCGGGCACGCGGGCACATCGGCCATGCCGCTGCGCCGCGATGCGCTGGCCGGGGCGGCTGAAATGATCCTGGCGATCGAGGCCATCGCGCGCGCCGACCACAGCGATCTGGTGGCGACCGTGGGCCGTCTGGCGGCGCTTCCCGGCGCCGCCAACGTGATCGCGGGCGAAGTGCGCTTCACCATCGACGTGCGCGCCGGGGAAAGCCCGCGTCGCGACCGCGCGGCGCAGGCGATCCTGGCCGAAATCGCCGCCATCGCTGCGCGGCGCGGGCTCTCGCTCGACCATCGCCTGATCCACGATCTTCCGCCTTCGCCCTGCGATCCGGCGCTGATGGACGGGCTGGAAGCCGCGCTTGTGGGCGCTGGCCACCCCGCCCGGCGGCTGGTTTCCGGGGCCGGCCACGATGCCATGATCATGGCCGCGATTGCCCCCACGGCCATGCTGTTCATCCGCTGCCGCGAAGGCCTGAGCCACAATCCTGCCGAGCATGTCGAGGAGGCCGATGCGCAAGCCGCGCTCGCCATCATGCTGGGCTTTATCGAGAACCTGGGAGTGTCCTGTGCCTGATCCCCTGCTTTTTGGCGAAATCGACCCGCCCCAGCGCCTGCTGATGGGGCCGGGCCCGGTCAATGCCCATCCGCGCGTGCTGCGCGCGATGAGCGCCGACCTGCTCGGGCAGTTCGACCCGGAAATGACCGGCTACATGAACCAGGTCATGGCGCTCTATCGCCCGATCTTCGGGACGGGAAACCAGTGGACGATGCTGGTCGACGGCACCGCGCGCGCGGGGATCGAGGCCGCGCTGGTCAGCATGATCCAGCCGGGTGAAACCGCGCTGGTGGTCAATTTCGGGCGCTTTGGCCTGCTGCTTCAGGAAATCCTCACCCGCATCGGCGCGCGGTTCGAAACGGTCGATGCGCCCTGGGGCGAAGTCGTGCCGATGGAAGCCATTCGAGAGGCCGCGCTGCGGATCGAACCGCGCCTGATCTGCACCGTCCATGGCGATACCTCGACGACGATGGCCCAGCCGCTCGACGGCATCGGCGCGATTGCCCGCGAAGTGGGCGCGCTCGTCTATGTCGATGCCACCGCGACGCTGGGCGGCATGGAAATTGCCGCTGATCGCTGGGGCGCCGATGTCGTCACCGGCGGCCTGCAAAAGTGCATGGGCGGGCCTTCGGGCAGCGCGCCGATCACCGTGTCGGAGGCCGCGGCCAAGGCGATCTTTGCCCGTCGCCACGACGAGAAGGGCATCCGTGCGGCGGACGCCATTGACGGCACGGGCGCGCGGATCGGCTCGAACTACTTCGATCTGGCCATGATCATGGACTATTGGAGCGACAAGCGCCTCAACCATCACACCGAGGCGACGACCATGCTCTATGGCGCGCGGGAATGCGCGCGTGTGGCGCTGGGCGAGGGGCTGGACGCCCGCTTCCGCCGCCACCGCGCGGCGGGCGCAGCGATGAGCGCGGGCCTGCGCGCGATGGGGCTGACCCTGTTCGGGCAGGACGCCCACCGCATGACCAATGTGACCGGCGTCTATATTCCCGAAGGCGTCGATGGCGAGGCCGTGCGCCGCGCCATGCGCGAGCAGTTCGAGATCGAGATCGGCACGGCCTTTGGCCCGCTGGCCGGCACAATCTGGCGTCTGGGCGCGATGGGCTACAACGCGATGAAGCACAAGGTGCTGATCACGCTGGCCGCGCTCGAAGCCTGCTTGGCCGCGCAAGGCCTGTCGCTGCCGATGGGCGCGGCGGTGCCTGCGGCGCTGGCCGCCTGGGACGAGGTCATGACCGCATGATGCGCGATCTCGTCGGCTATGGCGCGACCCCGCGCCTTGGCGTCTGGCCCGAAGGCGCGCGCGTGGCGGTCAATTTCGTCATCAACTATGAAGAAGGCGCGGAAAACAGCGTCCTCAACGGCGACGAACTTTCCGAAGGGTTCCTCTCGGACATGGTGGGCGCGGCCCGCCATCCGGGCCGCGCCATGGCGATGGAAAGCCTCTACGAATATGGCAGCCGGGCCGGGTTCTGGCGGCTTCATCGCCTGTTTACGGAACGCAAGCTTCCGCTCACGGTGTTCGGCGTGGCGGCGGCCATGGAACAGAACCCGCAGGCGGTCGAGGCGATGCTGAAGGCGGGCTGGGAAGTGGCCAGCCACGGCTATCGCTGGATCGACTACCAGTACCTGCCCGAGGAGCTTGAGGCCGAGCATATCGCCAAGGCCATCGAGATCCACACCCGCCTGACCGGCAGCCGCCCGCTCGGCTGGTATCAGGGGCGCACCAGCCCCAATACCGCCCGCCTCGTCGCGCAGGAAGGCGGCTTCGTCTATGATGCCGACAGCTATGCCGACGACGTGCCCTATTGGGATGCCTCCCACGGGAAGCCGCAGTTGATCGTGCCTTACAGCCTCGACGCCAACGATATGAAGATCGTGGCGCTCAACGGCTTTACCGAGGGCGAGCAGTTCTTCCGCTACTTGCGCGATACCTATGACCAGCTTGCCGAGGAAGGCGGGCGAATGATGAGCGTGGGCCTTCACGGGCGCATCGCCGGGCGTCCGGGGCGGGCGCGGGCGGTGGCGCGGTTTGTCGATCATGTCCTGGCCGATGGGCGCGGGTGGATCGCCACCCGCCTCGACATCGCGCAGCTCTGGTCGGCGCAGAACCCGTTTAACGGGGATCGACCGTTGCAGGGCAATCCTTTTGCCGGAGAGGACGCATGATCATCAATGATCCGGCGGCTCTGGCGCAAGTGACCGCCGCCTTTGAAGCTTACGAGCGCGCGCTGATGGCCGACGACATCCCGGCGATGGACGCGCTGTTCCACGATGCCCCCACCACCAACCGTTTCGGTGTGGGCGAAGTGCTCTACGGGATCGAGGCGATCCGCGAATTCCGCAAAGGGCGCGGCGGATCGCCCCAGCGCACACTCGGGCGCGTCTCGATCACCACCTATGGCGACAGCTTCGCCACCGCCGACGCCGAATTCTTCCGCGAGGGCTCCGAAAAGCGGGGCCGCCAGAGCCAGTCCTGGGTCCGGTTCGCGGATGGCTGGAAAGTCGTTTCGGCGCATGTCAGCCTTGAAGGGAACAGTCATTGACCGCCCTGTTTGAACATTCCCCATGGGTCGAGGAACGGGCCGATGCCGCGCCGTCCTCGGGGGACCGCCACGCCGACCTCATGGCCGTTGTCCATGCCGCCACGCGCGAGGAACAACTCGCGCTGATCCGCGCGCACCCCGAACTGGCGGGCAAGGCGGCGATTGACGGCACCCTGACGCAGGCCTCGGCCGCCGAGCAGGCTTCCGCCGGGCTGGACCGCCTGACGCCCGACGAATTTGCCCGGTTCCACGCGCTCAACGCGGCCTATCACGCCGCCCATGCGATGCCCTTCATCATCTGCGTGCGCCTGACCGACAAGGCCGGGATCCTCGCGGCGATGGAAGCGCGCGCGCAAAACGACACCGAAACCGAAATCGCCACCGCGCTTGCCGAGATCGGCAAGATTACCCGCCTCAGGCTGGAGGACATGGCATGACCACCGCCCAACCCATTGATACCGTTGCCCTTGCTGCTCTCGAAGCAGAGCTTGCGCGCCAGTTGAAGCTGGTCGACGCGATCGGCGCGGAATGGACCCGCCCGCGCAGCCATCCCGAGGGGCATGTCTATGACGTGGTGATCGTGGGCGGCGGGCAGAGCGGGCTTGCCACGGCCTATGGTCTCAAGCGCGAGCGGGTGAACAACATCCTGATCCTCGACGAGAGCAAGGAAGGCTTCGAAGGCCCGTGGGAGACTTATGCGCGGATGGTCACGCTGCGCACGCCCAAGGGGCTGACCCCCATCGACTATGGCCTGCCTGCCCTGACCCCGCAGGCGTGGTACGAGGCGTGTTATGGCGCCAGGGCCTGGGAAGAGCTGGACAAGATCCCGCGCGGGGTGTGGATGGAGTACTTGCGCTGGTATCGCCGCGTGCTCGACCTGCCCGTGCGCAACGAGGCCAAAGTGGAGCGCATCGTGCCGCTCGATGGCGGCATCCACCGCGTAGTGTTGGCCGGTGGCGAGGCGGTTCTGGCCCGCAAGGTCGTTCTGGCGACGGGTATTCAGGGCGGCGGCGAATGGCATACTCCGCCGATGATCCGCGATGCCCTGCCGCGCGAACTTTATGCCCATACCAGCGAAGCGATTGATTTCGAGGCGCTCAAGGGCAAGCGCATCGGCATTCTGGGCGGCGGCGCGAGCGCCTTCGACAATGCCAACTGGGCACTCGAACAGGGCGTGGGCGAAGTCCATGTGTTCATGCGCCGTGCGCAAATGCCGCGCATCAACCCGATCCGTTTCATGGAAAAGGTCGGTCTGGCCGCGCGCTATCCGGCGTTGTCGGACACTGAGAAGTATCGCGCCATGGCGGCTTTTCTGTCGCACAATCAGCCACCTACGAACGATACTTTCAATCGTGCGGCAAGTTGGCCGGGCTTTGCCCTGCACATGGCGAGCCCGTGGGAAAGCGTCGCCCACGAAGACGGCGCGGTGGTCGTGACCACGCCCCACGCGCGTTTCACGTTCGATTTCGTGATCCTCTCGACCGGCCTCATTTCCGACCCGCGCCTGCGGCCCGAACTGGCCGATCTGGCCGGGCATATCGCGCTCTGGGGCGACAAGGTGAAGATGCCCCAAGGGCAGGGCAATGCCCTGATCGACGCGCATCCCTATCTTGGCCCGGCGTTCGAGTTTACCCCGCGCGACGAGGCGGGCGTGGCCCCGCTCCATGGCCTGTTCGCGTTCAACTATTCGGCGCTGATCAGCCTAGGTCTTTCGGCCTCGGCGCTGTCGGGCATGAACAAGGCGCTGCCGCGTCTGGTGCGCGGAATTGCCGACCAGCTCTTCCTTGATGATCGCGAAGTCCTGCTCGACGCCTTCATCGCCTACGAGGAGGAGGAATTCCTCGGCCAGTGGCCGCTCGAAACGGAACCGGCGGGGGAGAGCGTGGAATGACCAGTCTTTCGACGCATGTGCTCGATACCGTCAGCGGGCGTCCGGCACAGGGCATGAAAATCATGCTCTGGTCTGCCGATGCCCTGCTGGCCGAAGGCGAAACCGATGCGGACGGGCGCCTGCGCGCCTTTCCGACGCTGGAAGCGGGGGCCTATACCCTCGCGTTCCACGTCGCCGCCTATTTCCGCGCGCAGGGGGCGGATCTGCCCGATCCCCCGTTCCTCGATGTCGTGCCGATCCACTTCGGCGTGGGCGAGGGGGGGCACTATCATGTGCCCCTGCTCGCCTCGCCCTATGCCTATTCGACCTACCGGGGCAGCTGAGCATGGCCGTGCGTTTTGTGTGTGATGGTCAGTTGGTGGAATTGGATGGTGTCGCGCCCGGCGATACCGTTCTCGATTACTTGCGTGAACGGGCCGGCAAGACCGGCACGAAGGAAGGCTGCGGCGAGGGCGATTGCGGGGCCTGTACGGTTCTGGTCGGCACGCCCGATGCGGCGCTCACCTGGCTGGACTGGCGCGCGGTGAACGCCTGCATCCAGTTCCTGCCGATGCTTCACGGCAAGGCCCTGTTGACGGTTAACGGGTTGGGCGAAGATGGCCCCACCCCGCTGCAAGGCACGATGGCCTCCAATGGCGCCTCGCAATGCGGATTTTGTACCCCCGGTTTCGTGATGTCGCTCCATGGGCGCGCGATTGGCGCTGCGGGGTGCGAGCTTCCGGTGGGCGATGTTCTGGCGGGCAACTTGTGCCGGTGCACCGGCTATGGCCCGATCCTGGCCGCTGGCGCGGCGCATGCGCGGCTTGAGCAGGACGATACGCCGCTGCTGGCCCTGCTCGGCATTGCACGGGCACTGGGCCCGGCTGGAGGGGCTGGCTGGTTCGCGCCCGCCACGGTCGACGAACTGGCGCAAGTGCTGGCCGACAATCCCGGCGCGCGGATCGTGGCCGGGGCGACCGATGTGGGCCTGTGGGTCACCAAGAAGCTGATCGATCTCGAAACCGTGGTTTTCGTCGGCGATATTGCCGAACTGGGTGAGATCACCGAGACGCCCGAAGGCCTGACGCTGGGCGCCGCCGTGCGCTATGCCGATGCCCATGGCGCGATGGCGCGGCTGAGCCCCGAACTGGGTGAACTGGTGCGCCGGATCGGCGGGCTTCAGGTGCGCAATGCGGGCACCGTGGGGGGCAATATCGCCAATGGCTCGCCCATTGGCGACGGGCCCCCGGCGCTGATCGCGCTGGGCGCGCAGGTAACGCTGCGGTCGCTGCGCGGGCGACGGACCATGCCGCTCGAAGATTTTTTCATTGCGTATGGCCAGCAGGACCGGGCTGCCGACGAATTCGTCGAAAGCGTGTTCGTACCGCGTCCTGCGCCCCATCAGGTTGTCCATATTTCCAAGCTTTCCAAGCGTTTCGACAGCGATATTTCGGCGGTCTGTGGCGCCTTCTGCCTGACGGTCGAGGCCGGGCAGGTCACGGCAGCACGGATTGCCTTTGGCGGCATGGCCGCAACGCCTGCCCGCGCCCGCGAAGCCGAAGCGGCGCTTGTCGGCAAGCCATTCGAGGCGGCCACGATAGCCCCGGCTGTCGAAGCCTTGCGTCGTGATTTCAAGCCTTTGAACGACGTTCGTGGGAGCGCGGCTTATCGTCTGGAGGCGGCGGGCAACCTGCTCTGGCGCCTGTGGCATCAGGCGCAGGGAATGCCTGTCCGTGTTCAGGATGTGCGCATGCAGGACGTGGCCCATGGCTGAGGCAGGCATCCAGCACCCCAGGACGCCCGTCGTCGGCGTCGACCAGCGCCACGACAGCGCCGCGCTCCATGTCGCGGGCAGGGCCCGCTACATCGATGACGAGCCGGAATGGCCCGGCCTGCTCCACTTGGCTTTCGGGGTGTCGAGCGAGGCGAGCGCGACGATCGAGGGCATCGACCTTTCTGCCGTGCGCGCCGCGCCCGGTGTCGTCGCGGTATTCACCGCCGCCGATATTCCCGGCGCCAACGATGTCTCGCCTTTTGCGGGCGATGATCGCCTGCTCGCCGATGGCGAAGTGCTGTGGCTGGGGCAGCCGGTGTTCCTCGTGGCGGCGACCAGCCGCCGCGCGGCGCGTCAGGCGGCGCGGCTGGGCACCATCACCTATGGTTCGCGCCCGCCGATCCTGACCATCGCGCAGGCCCGCGCCGCGCAGAGCCTGATCGAACCGACCCAGCGCATGGCGCGTGGCGACGCACATCAGGCTCTGGGGCAGGCGCCGCATCGCCTGAGCGGCCAACTGGCCATGGGCGGGCAGGACCATTTCTACCTCGAAGGGCAGATCGCGCTGGCCCGTCCGATGGAGGATGGCCAGATCCATCTGCTGTCGTCGACCCAGCACCCGAGCGAGGTCCAGCATCTCGTCGCGCACCTGCTCGGGCGCTCTTCGGCCGATGTGACGGTCGAGGTACGGCGCATGGGCGGGGCTTTTGGCGGCAAGGAGACGCAAGGCTCGCTCTATGCCGCCGCCGCCGCGCTCGTGGCCCATCACACCGGGCGCCCGGCCAAGTTCCGCGCCGACCGCGACGACGACATGGTCCAGACCGGCAAGCGCCACGATTTCGAGGTCGACTATGATGTCGGCTTCGATGAAGAGGGGCATATTCTGGGCTTGCAGGTGCGTCTCGCCTCGCGCTGCGGGGCGACGGTCGACCTGTCGCCGGCGATCAATGATCGCGCGATGTTCCATGTCGACAACACCTATTTCCTGCCCGCCGTGGAAATCGTTTCGGAGCGGCTGAAGACCAACATGGTCTCGGCCACGGCTTTCCGCGGCTTTGGCGGGCCGCAGGGGATGCTGGCGATCGAGCGGGTGATGGATGCGGTGGCCGGGTATCTGGGCTGCGATCCGCTGGCGGTGCGCGTGGCCAATCTCTATGGTCCGGGCCGCGATGTCACGCCTTATGGCATGAAAGTGCTCGACAATATCGCGCCCGAGCTGATCGCGAAGCTGCGCGAGGACGGGCGCTATGCCGCCCGGCAGCAGGATGTGGCGGCGTTCAACGCAGGCAGTCCGGTGCTGAAAAAGGGCCTCGCGCTCACCCCGGTCAAGTTCGGGATCAGCTTTACCACCACCCACCTCAACCAGGCGGGCGCGCTGCTCCACGTCTATGCCGACGGCTCGATCCAGATCAACCACGGCGGGACCGAGATGGGGCAGGGCCTGCACACCAAGGTCGCGCAAGTCGTCGCGCAGGCTTTTGGCGTCGGGCTGGGAACCGTGCGGATCACCGCGACGCGGACCGACAAGGTGCCCAATACCTCGGCCACGGCGGCTTCTTCGGGGGCCGACATGAACGGCATGGCGGCCTATAATGCGGCGCTGGCCATTCGCGAGCGGCTCGTCGAATTCTGCGTGCGGACGTATGGCTGCGGTGCGGAGGAAGTCGTGTTCGAGGCCGGGACGGTGACCGCCGGAACCGAGGTGATGACCTGGGAAACCTTGTGCCGCCGGGCCTATCTGGCGCGGATCTCGCTGTCCTCGACGGGTTTCTATGCGACGCCCGGGATCGAATATGACCGCGCGGCGCATCAGGGCACGCCGTTCTACTACTTTGCCTATGGCGCGGCGCTGGCCGAAGTGGTGATCGACACGCTGACCGGCGAATATCGCGTGTTGGCTGCCGACATTCTCCACGATTGCGGGAACTCGCTCAACCCGGCCATCGACAAGGGCCAGATCGAGGGCGGCTTCGTGCAGGGGCAGGGCTGGCTGACCAGCGAGGAACTCGTCTGGGACGCGAAGGGCCAGTTGCTCACCCATGCCCCCTCGACCTACAAGATCCCCACCGCCAACGACCGCCCCGACCACCTGAGCGTGACGCTGTGGGACGGGCCGAACCTGAAGCCGACGATCCACCGCTCCAAGGCCGTGGGCGAGCCGCCGTTCATGCTGGCCAATGCGGTGCTTTCGGCGCTGGGGGCGGCGGTGGCCGCGTGCAACCCGGCAGCCGGTTGGCCCGAACTCGATGCGCCGGCCACGCCCGAGCGCATGTTGGCCGCGATTGCGCGCCAGAAGGCGGGGGCCCGGAAAACGGGTGTGGAGCGCGGACAATGATGTGGTGGGACATGGCCCGTGGCTGGGCCGAGCGCGAGCCGCTGGCGATGGTTTCGGTTCTGGCCTGCGAGGGGTCGGCCCCGCGCGGGCCGGGCACGCGCATGCTGGTGTCCGCAGGCAGCACCTGGGGCACCATCGGGGGCGGCGCTCTTGAATTCCGGGCCATCGAGCAGGCCCGGCGGGCGCTCGATCTGGCGCCGGGAAGCTGGCGCGTGCAGGACTATCCGCTCGGCCCCCTGCTGGGCCAGTGTTGCGGCGGGCGGGTGCGCCTGCTGATCGAGCATCTCGATTTCCGGGGCCTTGCCGCGTTGCAGGGGATGCACGAAGGGGCCTTGCTGGTCAGCCATTTCAGTCTCGAGCGGATCGACCGGCACTGGATCGTCGATGGGCAGCCCACACCGCTTTCCGCGCGGGCCGACAAGCCCGAAGCCGGGGCCCGCATTCTTGAGACGGTCGGCCAGTGGCGGCGCCCGGTCTATCTGTTCGGGGCGGGCCATGTCGGCCAGGCGATAGCCCGGCACATGACCGGCCTGCCGCTGCGCCTGTGCTGGTTCGATACGCGGCCCATGTTCGAGATGCTCGATGGCGTGGTGATCGTCGCCGAAGACGAGATCGCCTCCTGCGTGGCGCAAGCCCCGCCCGAGGCGGCCTTCCTGATCCTGACCCACGATCATGCGCTCGATTACCGGCTCACGCGGGCCGCGTTGCAGCGCACGGCGCGGGGCTATGTCGGGCTGATCGGATCGGCGACCAAGCGTGCGCGGTTCGTCTCGCGCCTGCGCGACGAGGGGATAGACGCGGCCACCCCCGGACGCCTCGTCTGCCCGATCGGGATCGGCGGTGTGACGGGCAAGGAGCCCGACGTGATCGCGATTTCGGTCTTGGCACAATTGCTTCAGTTGTCTGCACAGATGGCAGAAAACAAAGAGAAAGTTTCAGTTCTTGGGTAAGCTTCACGCTTTTCGCGGCGAAATGCTCTCGGTGGATGAGGACCCGCTCGGCCTGCCTGAGGGCGCTGGCCTATCCTATCAGGCCGACGGGCTGCTGGTGGTCGAGGACGGGGTGATCGTGGCGCGCGGCGATTATGCGAGCCTCGCCACGCGTTTTGCCGATGTTCCGGTGACTGTCCTCGACGGGCTGGTCGTGCCGGGCTTTGTCGATGCGCATGTCCACTATCCGCAGATGGACCGCATCGCCAGCCATGGCGAGCAACTGCTCGACTGGCTCGAACGCCATATCTTTCCGGCGGAAAAGGCCTTTTCCGACCCGGCCCATGCCAGCGCCATGGCACAGGCCTTTCTGGGCGAACTGCTGCGCCACGGGACGACATCGGCGCTGGTGTTCCCGACCGTCCACGAAAGCTCGGTCGACGCGCTGTTCGAGGCTGCGCTGGCGCGGAACATGCGGATCGCCTCGGGCAAGGTGCTGATGGATCTGGGGCCCGAGGGCCTGAAGGACAGCGTGGAAAGCGCGCGGGCCGAGACCGAGGCGCTGATCGCGCGCTGGGCCGGGCACGGGCGGCTGTCCTATGCGATCACGCCGCGTTTCGCGCTCACCTCGTCGGACGCACAACTGGCGCTGGCGGGCGAATTGCTGGCCGCGCACCCCGATGTCCTGCTGCACACCCATCTGGCCGAGAACCGCCACGAATGCGCGGCGGTGGCGGCGCGCTTTCCCGATGCGGCGGACTATCTCGACGTTTACGACCGCTTTGGCCTCGTTACCGACCGTTCGGTCTTTGCCCATGGCATCCACATGTCCGAGCGGATGGGCGCGCGGATGGGGCAGAGCGGGGCGGGCATCGCGGTCTGTCCCTCGTCGAACCTCTTTCTGGGCTCCGGGTTTTTCAACTTCGGCCAGGCCGACCGGCACGGGGTGAAGCTCGGGCTGGGGACCGATATCGGCGCGGGCACGAGTTTTTCGATGCTCTACACGCAGGGCCAGGCCTATCAGGCCGCGCTCGCGCGCGAGGAGCGGCTCGATCCGTTCCGCGCGCTCTATCTGGCGACGGCGGGCAGCGCGCGGCTTTTGCATATCGAGGACAAGGTCGGCGCGCTGGGCGTGGGGCAGGAGGCCGATTTCGTCGTGCTCGACAGCGCGGCCACGCCCCTCCTCGCGCGGCGCTGTGCCGGGGCGGGGCTTGCCGAAAGGCTGTTTGCCATGCAGATCCTGGGGGACGACCGGGTTGTTTCCCAGACGTGGATTCTGGGCGAATGCGCCTGGGACCGGAATGTGTGAGGAGTTGATGTGTGGTTGATCTCGAAGCCTTCGTGCGCGGCCTGCCCAAGGCCGAACTGCACCTGCATATCGAAGGCAGTCTCGAGCCTGAATTGATGTTCGCGCTGGCCGCGCGCAATGGGATTGCCCTGCCCTATCCCAGCGTCGAGGCGGTGCGGGCCGCCTATGCCTTTTCCAATCTTCAGGACTTTCTCGACATTTACTATGCCGGGGCCGGCGTCCTCCAGACCCGGCAGGATTTCCACGACCTCGCCATCGCCTATTTCGAGCGCGCGGCGGCTGATGGCGTGCGCCATGCCGAAGTGATGTTCGATCCCCAGACCCATACCGACCGGGGCGTGGCCTTTGCCGAAGTGATCGAGGGGCTGCTTTCGGCCATGGCGCAGGCACAGGCGCGTCTGGGCCTGTCGAGCGTGCTGATCATGAGTTTCCTGCGCCATCTGCCGCAGGAGGCGGCCTTTGCAACGCTGGACATGGCCGGGCCCTGGCTTGACCGGATCGTGGCGGTGGGCCTCGATTCCTCCGAAGTGGGCCATCCGCCCGAAAAGTTCGAGGCGGTCTTTGCCGCTGCTGCCGCCAAGGGTCTCAAGCGCGTGGCCCATGCCGGCGAGGAAGGCCCGCCCGCCTATGTCCATCAGGCGCTCGACCTGCTGGGGGTCGACCGTATCGACCACGGCAACCGCGCGCTGGAAGACGAGGCGCTGGTCGCCCGTCTCGTGGCGCAGAAGATGACGCTGACGGTCTGCCCGCTCTCGAACCACAAGCTCTGCGTGGTCGATGATCTGGCCGAGCATCCGATCGATCGCATGCTCGATCTGGGGCTCAAGGCGACCGTCAATTCCGACGATCCGGCCTATTTCGGGGGCTATGTCGGCGACAACTATCTGGCAGTGGCCAAGGCGCGCGGGCTTTCGCGCGAGGCGCTGGCGCAGCTGGCACGCAACAGCTTTACCGGCTCGTTCCTGCCTGCAGAGGCCGTGGCCAGCCATCTTCGGGCGATTGATGCGTACCTTGCCGCGCATGGCTGATCGCCACATTTGAAAGCGCACGAAAAAAGGGGAGGAAGCAGGCTGCTTCCCCCCCTTTTTGATGTTTGCGCGATGGCGCCCGCTCAACCGAGGCGTGCATCAGCCAAGGCGTGCGTCAGCCAAGACGTTCTGGCACTTCCTGGGCCTGGCCGGTCAGCGTCTCGACGGTGTTGACCGCTTCCCACGGGAACACGAACCAGCGCTTGTCGTCGGTGCGGTCGATGGTCTGGACGGCGTAGTCGACGGTTTCCTGCGAGACCGTGTTGTTGATCATCACGGCAAAGCGCAGGTGATCCTCGACGGTTTCGTGTGCGCGCAGCAGGCGGCGCAGGCCTGCGATGGTGCGGCCGGAATCGTTGATGTCGTCGATGATCAGGATGCGCTGTCCGGCCTTGGTCATCGTCGCGAGCTTGACCAGCAGTTCGTCGGCGAAACCGGGAACCTTGGCCGACTGGTCGATCGAGAGCATCGGAATGCTCATCATCTGGCTCATGTAGACGGCGGGCACGAGACCGCCACGGCCAATGCCGACCACGAAGTCCGGCTTCCATTCGTCCTGGCTCACGGTCCGGGCCAGGGTGCTGACGAAGGACAGGAAATCGTCATAACCGATATAGTCGAAAACGGGCTGCGTCATGGGTCTTGGGTCCGCTAGGCTGAAAGGCGGGTGTTACGTTGGGATGCCGCCATTTCCGGCTGTCCCCCGAATCGAAGTGGTGGCCCTTACAGGCTTGCACCCCTGGGGTCCATATAGTCCAGCGCGGCAAAACTGTTCTGGATTTCCTTGAGGACGACATCGGCGGCATAGGAGGTCGCGCGCGAGGTCGCCGTGCACAGGGCCAGCGTCATCGGCTTGAGCACGGCGTCGGTGATCGGCACGAAGGCCAGCTGGCCCGAGCGCACCTCGTTGGCGACATCGAGCGAGGTCAGCAGGCCGATGCCCACGCCTTGCAGCACGAGCGAGGTGATCATCTGGATATTGTCCGACGAGGCCTTGCGTTCGAGCGGAAGCTTCGACGTGCCGACCAGCACCTGAACCTGCTGGGCCACGGCCAGCGGCAGGGCGGGCACGATCATCGGCATGCCGATGCAAGCCGAAAAGCGGGCCGAGGCCCGCTCTGCAAACGGATGGTCGGCGGGGACGACAAAGCCCAGGCGGATATTGGCATAGGCCAGCACGGTCAGTTCGCGGAAGGTCTGGGGATCGAAGCAGATACCGAAATCGACCTCGCCGCTGGCGATGGCGCCCCGGATCTGTTCATTGGGCATGACCCTGATATCGACGGAAATGCCCGGATAGCGGCTCTGGACGGCGCGGATCGTGCCGGGCACATAGCCCTTGGTCATCGCGTCCATGATGGCGATGGTGACATGGCCGCGCTTGAGCCCGCGCAAGTCCTCGATCTGGGCACGCACGTCGCTCAGGCCCTTTTGCCAGCGGCTGCCCGCCGCCATCACGATTTCCCCTGCCGCGGTCAGCCGCAGCCCGGTGGGCAGGCGCTCGAACAGCGGCATGCCCAGTTCGGCTTCGGCATTGAGGATCTGGCGATCGATGGCCGAGGCCGAGACGTTCAGTTCGTCGGCTGCCTTGCGGATCGAGCCGAGCCGCCCGACGGCCATGAAGTAGCGCAGGAAGCGGGAAAAGGCGGGCATAGGGGGCTCTCTAAATTTTGCAACGCTCTGTCAGATTCATTATGATTGATTGCAACGGGTCAAGTCCTTTAGCAAGCTAAAGTCACAAAATATCATTCAGGGAAGACAATTTGGGACGCGCCGTCATAGTCGGCTCGGGCAGGAAAACCCGGGCCATTAGTCATGCTTTGAAGGCTGGTGCCACGCTTGGCGCCGCTCTGGCGCTTATGGTGGCGCCGTCGGGGGCCTGCGTGCAGGCGGCTGAACCTGCTGTTCCCGCGCTTCCTGTGGTCAAGCCCATCCCGGTCAAGGTGATGGTCATCGCCAATTTCGAGCCTGGCGCCGATACCGGCGATGCGCCCGGTGAATTCCAGCTCTGGGCCGAGCGCGAGCATCTCGACGAGGTGATCCCCGTGCGCGGCGCGCTCCATCCGCTGCGGCGCAATGCGCAGGGGCTCTATGGCATGGTCTGGGGCGATCCGCATTCGCTGGTGGCGACGCCCGATGTGCAGTTGATGGCGCTGCTGCTCGATCCGCGCTTCGATTTCTCGCATACGTACTGGCTGTTTACCGGCATTTCCGGGGCCGATCCGCAAGTGGCTTCGGTGGGCAGCGTGGCCTGGGCGCGCTGGGTGGTGAGCGGCGACGAAATGCGCGAGTTCGCGCCGTCCGACACGCCCAGGGGCTGGCCCTATGGCCTCTTTGCGATTGGCGCCAAGGCACCGGGCGAGCTTCCTGTTGCGGCGGACAGCTTTGCCGGGATGACCGACACCAGTTCGCTGGGGGCGGCGGTCGCGCTCAATCAGGGGCTGGCGCAGTGGGCCTTTGCGCTCAGCAAGGATACGCCGCTGCCTGATTCCCCGGCTCTGGCCGCCGCGCGGGCGCGCTGGAAGGGCTTCCCGCAGGCTCAGCGCGCACCCTTCGTGCTGATGGGCGAGACACTCGGCGCGCTGCGCTACTGGCATGGCGCGGGCCGCACGCAGTGGGCGCGCGACTGGGTGAAGTTGTGGACCCAAGGGCAGGGCCGCTTTGCGATGACCAACATGGAAAGCCAGCTGATGGCCGGAACCATGCTGGTGGCCGCGCAGGACGGGCTGGTCGACATGAAGCGGGTCATGGTGCTGCGCAGCGCCAGCAACGCCTCGATGCCGCCGCCGGGGCAATCCCCGCTGGCCAGCGTGGGCGACGAAGGGCCGGGGCAGGTTGCCGCTTACGAGAGCAACTACCGCGTCGGTGCGGTGGTCGTGCATCATCTGCTGGCCGATTGGGGCCGCTATCGTGATACCGTGCCCGAAGCGGGCCAGCCATGATCCGGTTGATGCGCGGGTGTGCCGTTGCAGGCACCATCGCTTTGTTGGCTGCGGCATCGGCTCAATCCCGGGCGCAGGCCGAAGCCCCCGCGATCGTGTCGGCCCAGCGCGAGGCTGCTGTCGCCGCGATCATGGCGCGTGCGGCGCGCGATCCGGGCGAATTGCGCCTGTTCCTTCACGCCATGCCCAAGGGCGGGGATCTCCACGACCATCTTTCGGGCGCCCTGTTTGCCGAGGACATGATCGATTGGGCCGGGCGCAAGGGGCTTTGCGTCAAGGCCGATACGACCGGTTTCACGCAGCCGCCCTGCGCGCCGGGAACACAGGCCGCAAGCCTCGGCCAGACCGCGCCCGAGCGTTATGGCCATCTGGTCGACAGCCTGTCGACGCGGGGCTGGCAGGCCGGGGTCGATGCCGGGGCAGTCGATGGCCACGATCAGTTCTTTGCCACGTTTGCCCGGTTCGATCCGGCGGTCGAGGGGAGCGAGGCAGCCGCGATGGTCGCCCTGCGCCGTCAGGCCGCGCGCGAAGGCGTGCTCTATCTCGAACTGATCCACAATCCGCCCGCCCTGTTGCAGGCGGGTTTGCAGGCTGGGCTTTCCGCCCCTGCCGAGCCGCTTGATGCGAAGGGGCTGGATGCCTTTTTCGCGCGCGAGGCGCCGCATCTGGCCGCGATGGTGCCCGCCATGCGCCAGCAGATCGATGCCGAGGAGGCGCAGGCCCGCACCACGCAAGCCTGCGGGACGGCGCAGGCCGAGCCGGGCTGCGCGGTGGCGGTGCATTATCAGGCCTTCGTGTTGCGCTCGGTGGCCCCGGCAGCGGTGTTCCGCTCGATGATCCTGGCCTTTGCGCTGGCCGACAAGGACCCGCGCTTCGTGGGGGTCAATATCGTCGCGCCCGAGGACTGGCCGGTGGCGCGGGCCGATTACGACCTGCACATGGCCATGTTCCGCTTTCTCGAAAAGCGGCATCCGGGCGTCGCCGTTTCGATGCACGCGGGCGAACTGGCCTTTGGCAGCGTGCCGCCTGCCGATCTTGCCGATCATATCGGCAAGGCGGTGGCTTCGGGGGCGCGGCGGATCGGCCATGGCGTCGACATCGCCTTCGAGGATCAGGGCCGCGCAACGATGGCCCGCATGGCGCGCGAGGACGTGGCCGTGGAGATCAACCTGAGCAGCAACGCGGTGATCCTGGGGGTCAAGGGCGCCGAACATCCGTTCGAACTCTATCGGCACCACGGGGTTCCGGTCGTGCTGGCGACTGATGATGCGGGGGTGCTGCGCATCGACCTGACCCACGAATACCAGCGCGCGGCGAGCGAGCACGGGCTTGGCTATGCTGATCTCAAGGCGCTCTCGCGGGCGAGCCTCGAATATGCGTTCCTGCCGGGCGTAAGCCTGTGGAACGCGCATCATCCCGGTTCCTGGGCCCCTGCTTGCGTCGACGGCAAGCTGGATGCCCCGGCGTGCCGGACATTGCTGGCGCAAAGCGAAAAGGCCCGCCTTCAGGCGGACCTCGAACGCCGCTTTGCCAGCTTCGAGACAGAGGTCAGCTCCGAGACAGGGGAAGTGGCCGGCGCGAAGCTCTGACGGGCCGGTTTCAAACGATACTATAATCGACGTTATAGCAAAAATATAATGCCTCTTCGGGAGAGGGGCCAGGGCGAAAAAAGCAACGGACGGTGCGTCGGCGACGGCGCAACCTGACCATGGGGGTTCGACAGATGATCACAGAACAAATGGGAGCGTATCACTCCGGCTTCAGGCATCGTGCCAGACCTCGCCGGGCGCTCGTAGGCCTGGCTTTGCTGGCCGGAACGGCGCTGGCCCGTCCGGCCCTGGCCGACGATGCTGCGCCGCCGCCTGCTGCCGATGATGCGCAGAAGGAAATCGTCGTCACCGGCTCGCTGGGCGCGCTTCCGCTCAAGGATGTCGGTTCGGTCTTCGGGTTCGACAAGACCCTGGCCGAAACGCCGCGTTCGGCCTCGACGGTCAGTTCCGAGCAGCTCGAACGCTTCGGCATTACCCAGATCTACGATCTGGTCAGCCAGGTGCCCGGCACGTTCACCAGTTCGTTCTTCGGCACCGGCGGCGCGCTCGACATTCGCGGCACGCCCGGCGAAGTCTATTTCCGTGGCATGTTGCGTCTGGAAAATCCCGGCAACTATCCCACCCCGATTGCCGCTGCCGACCGCATCGACATCGTGCGCGGCCCG
>Ga0075011_10000132_pt1 | contig 37470 bp, 32 predicted proteins | sample TARM_MetaG_T_14_FD_72354 | JGI IMG/M metagenome (GOLD analysis project Ga0075011, IMG submission 72354) | Freshwater microbial communities from Pennsylvania, USA, analyzing microbe dynamics in response to fracking - TARM_MetaG_T_14 | ecosystem: Environmental > Aquatic > Freshwater > River...
TCTGCCGCCGGTTGCCCGCTCCAGGGCGTAGCGCTCCGCATCGAGGATGGTGGCGCCGCCCACGCGCATCAGCGAGCCGGTCCCGGCTTCGGCCGTGGCATTGGCGGCCGCAGCGGCGCGGTCCGCTTCGGTCTTTGCCCGGTCGGCTTCGACCTTGGCGCGGGCCGCCTGGCCCTCCCCTTCACTGGTCACCTTCAGATAACTCGGCACGGTGATCGTCTGCCCGGCCGGGGACTCCAAGGTGACATTGGCATTCGCGGCCCCTGTGAACCATGTCTGGATCTGGGTGAACTGCTTCTGGCTGAACTTCAGTACCTCTGATGTCTGTGCGGCCAGGCTCGCCACGGAGCCCGAGCGTGTCGGGTCGATCGCATACGCTTGACCCGACGCCGTGGCGCCGCTGTAGTTGGTGACCAGGGTCAGACTGGTGTTGCTGTTGACCGTGTCGATCTCATACGGCTTACCATCCGGGCCATAAAACGTGACGCCGGGTGCTACCCCAAATATCAGGTTCTGCCACTGGGTTCCGGTCCCGGTGACCGTCTTGCTGCCGCTGGCGACAGCGACCGTTCCCGCTCTGTACCAAACGCCCATTTAATCTCTCCCCTTAATGATTTACCCATCATACCAGTCGGTGGCTACAGGTATATCAAAACCGACCCAGAATATCCGGTGTTTCTCAAGTAAGCATACAGCCGTGACGTGCCCGCAGGGACGTCTGACTCCAACCGGTAGCTGTCGTAATTTTTAACCACATACCCCGTCTGCGTGGTTATTTTAACAGCAAACCAAGTCAGTGTGCCTATCGGTGCTATACGGCGCCCTCTGGGGTAAGGGGTTAGGTCAAACGTTGACACCAATCGTTCTGCCGTGCTTGAAACACCGGCGGCATCTATAGACCAAACCCGCATGACATCGCCTTCTATCTTGTTTGCGTAAATAGTCCCTTTCACATCGCAGTTTTCTTCCACGGTAATGTTGGCGATGCTGCCGCCTGCCGCCTGCAGCTTGTTGGTGCGGATTGTACCCGAGCTGTCGATGGTGGTGAACCAGTTGGACCCGAACATCGGATAGCTGCCGCCCGCTCCGAAACCCGCCTGACCGGATTTGACATTGGTGGCGGTAATGGTCTCGGTGTTCAGGATGTCAATGGTCGCTTTGCGGATGACGGCATCACGAATGATCACCTGCCCCTGGTCTATCGCGAAGACGGCCGTCTTGCCGACTGAGTTATCAAACACGAAGAACTGACTGGCGTTGACAATGACCTGGCTCTGGCCCGTAGCTTGGTCTGCGATCAGGCCGATGCCCGCTGTGATGTCTCCGGCTTGGGCTTTCACCGTCCACATAGCCTGTGCCCCGCCCTCCAAGTTCACGATTGCCTGTGAGTTCTGCTGGACGGTCGCCATGGTCCCGTTGAGGCTGCTCTGGACGGTGGATATGGATTGAGACAGGGCCGAGTCCGCGTCCGCCCTTGTCAGGGCTTCCTGCACAATAGATGCCTCCGCCTTAGACAGGCCCGTCTCAAATGACGCTTGAACAGTCTCGATCCGCTGTGCTAAGGCCTTTTGGTCATCCACTACAACGTTTAGGTCGGTCTTTATCTCGGCGCTTGACGTAAGCTGACGAATCTCCCCATCGAAATCTTTTATCGCATTCGACAACGAGGCTTCACCGCTTTTTACCAGCTCGGCTTTTAGGCCCTCACTTACAGAAGCCTGCGCGGCGTCCGCCGTGGACCTCGCCGCAGCTTCACTCTGGATCGCGGCATTGGCAGAAGCGATGTCTGCCGTGAACTTGGTGTCCAGAGCACTGATCTGCTGAGCCTGGGCGGCGTCCGCCGAGGACCGCGCAGTCGCCTCGTTCTGGATCGCTGCATTGGCAGAAGCGATGTCTGCCGTGAACTTGGTGTCCAGCGCCTGCGTGGCCTGCACCTGGGCCGAGTCTGCATCCGCACGGGCCACCGCTTCCTCCTGGATCGCGGCGTTGGCAGAGGCGATGTCTGCCGTGAACTTGGTGTCCAGAGCACTGATCTGCTGGGCCTGGGCGGCGTCCGCGGTCGAACGAGCCGTCGCCTCCGCCTGGATCGCGGCATTGGCGTCAGACAGGCCGTTCGAGAACTTGGTGTCCAGCGCCTGGGTGGCTTGCACCTGGGCGGCGTCCGCCGAGGACCGCGCTGTCGCCTCGTTCTGTATCGCGGCATTGGCGTCAGACAGGCCGGTCGTGAACTCTGTGTCCAAGGCATTGATCTGCTGGGCCTGGGCGGCGTCCGCTGAGGACCGCGCAGTCGCCTCGTCCTGGATGGCAGCATTGGCAGAAGCGATGTCTGCCGTGAACTTGGTGTCCAGGGCATTGATCTGCTGCACCTGAGCGGCGTCCGCAGTGGACCGCGCGGTCGCCTCCGCTTGGATGGCCGCATTGGCCGAGGCGATGTCGGTCGTGAACGCCGTGTCCAAGGCATCGATCTGTTGCGCCAAGGAGGCGTCCGCCGTGGACCGCGCTGTGGCCTCCTGCTGGATCGCGGCATTGGCAGAGGCGATGTCCGTCGTGAACTTGGTGTCCAGAGCACTGATCTGCTGGGCTTGAGCGGCGTCCGCCGTGGCCCGCACGGTTGACTCGTTCTGGATGGCGGCATTGGCTCCCGACAGGCCTGTTGTGAACTCGGCATCCAGTGTTTCAATGCGGGAGGCCAGGGCTTGTTGTTCGTCTGCCAGGACAACCTGGCTGTCCTTGATGGAGGCCTCGGAGACCAAGCGCCGTTCTTCAGACTTGGTTTGCGCCGCCGCCACGCTCAACACCCCGAGGGCGGCATGTTCGGCCTTGGTGTCCACCAAGTCGATCGATTGCTCGATACTGGGGATCTTGCCGACCTCTTGCTCGATAGCGGGTATCTTGCCGATCTCTTGCTCGATAGCGGGTATCTTGCCGATCTCTTGCTCGATAGCGGGGATCTTGCCGACCTCTTGCTCGATAGCGGGGATCTTTCCGACTTCGATCTCCAGCGCCGGCAGCTTGCCCAGGTCTTCTTGCAGCACGGGTGTCAGCTTGGAGCTGTCGATGAGACCATCCATCTCGTCCAGGATCTGCTGCGGGTCAATCTTGGTGCGGGCCTCCACGGAGTACCAGCTAGATTTGCCATAGGTGTTGACCGCCCGGATGAAATAAAAATAGGCGGTATCGATCGCAAGGCCTGTGTCCTCGATGAACACACCCTGGCCGGCCTTGAAGGCGTCGCTCTCTATCTCTGCCTCACGCAACGGCACACGAGATCGCCAGAACTCACAGGGGAAGGTGTCCACAGCCGCGAACTGAGGCGTCAGCACTATGCTGTTGCGGCGGGCGTTGACCAAGACGGACACAGGTGCTGGCGGGGGCCCGAACTCCACGGCCGCTCCGGGCGGCAGGCCTGTGCCAGAGTCGCCGATGGCGAAGGTGTGCTCGACGTTGGTCCACGAGCGCAGACCCCCCTTGGTGGCCCACAGTCGGAACCGGATCGCAGTGGTGTTGCTCGGCAGGATGTCCGCTTTCACCTCGAAACTGGTGATCACGGCGTTGCGCACGACGACCGCATTGGCCAGCCAAGCTCCCCCCACAAAGGCATCCACCTCAAGGGTGTAGCTGGTGCCGGGCTCGGCCGGAACACTGCCACTTTCCCACGGCAGGATGACGGAGGTTTCCAAGATCCGGTTTCGCTCAGACCACGAGAAGGCCAGGGGCAGCTGCTTGGCGGAGGGGAACAGGTCACCATTCACCCGCACGTTGGCCGGCGGATACGGACGGAAGGGGCGGTCGGACATAGTGCCCGAGATCACCGGCGCAAGGCTCGCCTGGAGTTGCCCTTTCGACGTGGTGGGCAACAGGCGGTAGTTCTGCGTCGCACCGTAGGCGGAGAGCTCCTCGTCGAACCCGTGGCGGTTGTCGTCTGTGATCCAGACCGGAGTGCCGGCGGGCCACTGGCGGGGGCTTGTATCCAGGCAACCGCGGCGCACCACGATCGCACCAGAACTGGTGTCAGTAATGAGGCAGATCTCGCCGTTCTGCCCGCCGATGAACAGGTAGTTCCCCACCTCCGCATAGACGCGACCTTTCAGCCCGGTGAGGGACACCTCGCCCGTTACACCGATCGGCAGGATGTTGACCAACGTGGCGAATCCAACCGGCACGCGGTCGTAGCTGTTCTGCCATACCGGGCCCGTGCCTGCGATGTTGCCACGCTGCGCCTGCTGGACGTAGGTGTTGGTGTCCTTGCCTTCCGGGGCGGCCATAACCACAGGGTAAACGGCCGGGTACGTCAGGCTCTGAGCCCTGGTCTCCCCCAGTAGGCGGGCCACCATGAAGTAGGGTGCAGTCATCACCTCCCACGAGACGATCGGCTTGGGGTCCTCCGCGCTGCTCTGCCAGCGGTCCGGGTTCTGGGCGGTGTAGACCGCGGGCTGGCCGAAGACATCTTCCACCAGCGACGCACGGATCACCATGCTGTCGGGTGTCCCGTAGTCGATGGTCACCACCCGCATGACGATCTCGGAGAAGTTCAGCTCCTTCCAGTCCACCAGCTTGATGGCGTCACCTGGCAGCAGGCCGAACGCGCTGCGGTCGAAGTCCACGTCCACCTGCATCAGTGGCTTGGACGCTGCCTGTATTTCTCGCATGGCCACGCGAGTGGCGAGGCCTATGTTGCGGATCCCGTACATGTCGCGGCTGTCGGCCACGATTGCACCCTGAATGGTGATGTTGGCCGGGTCATGCACGGTGACGACCTCGGACTCTTCCGACTCAGGGTTTGTCCAGCTGACGTTGATCTCGTTGACGGTTTCATCCCAGCCTTTGCGTTGGGACGACCGAATGGTGCCCTGATTGCGGTTGAAGGCGGGCAGGGTAGCTTGGTCGTAGTCTTCGCGGATCAGCTTGAAGTGGAACTTGCCGGTGCTCGGGTTGATGCACATTGTCCCGTTTATGTGGCGCAGGATCTCGGCGATGAAGCTCTCAATGGAGGCCTGCTGTGCCCACATCAGAGACAGGCCGAAACCTTCCGAGTAGAGCGTGTCGGCCACTTGCCGCATCTGGGCGTCGTCCAGGAATTTCGTGGCGGCGCCCATTCCCCAGTCGGTGTTTACCAGGCACTCCCGGATGATGTGCATCGGGTTTGCGTCACCGCTGATCATCGCCTTTTCGGGATACCAGGTGCCGGGCTTTGACCGCACTTTCACCCACAGCGGTTTGAGATAGGGGTTGTTCGACGCCCACTTGAAGCCCGAGCGGCCGTCTGCCGAGTGGAAGAACAGCGAGAGGATGCCGCGATAGCCTGGCGCTTTGTCCCGGGCCAGGCCGATGAACTGGGCGATTTTTGAGGGGATAAGCTGGGTTGCGGCGCCGTGCAGAACGGTCATCGTCCCGGCGACACCGCCCTCCTTCTTGTTGCCGCCGAACAGACCTTCATTGGAGATCGACACATTGTGCCCGTCGACGGCGCTACCGTCCGCCGGTGATGACGAGCCGGACCAGGCTACCTTCTCCCCTACCTTGATCTCCAAAACAGCATCCACGGGCCCGTGGCACACGCCGACGTGCGTGGCCAAGTAGTAGTCTGAAACCCGCGTTTTGCTGCTGCCGCCCCTGCTACCCATCGATCACTCCTCAAGTTGTGCGCGTCGTATCCTCGCGTCGATGGCCAATTGTGCCATAGCATCGTCAAGTTTGCGTAGCTCTCTGATCGACATGCCGTGGTCGATGAAATCCTTGAAATCCAGGCCATGGCCCTTGAACCACGTCCAGCTCCCTGTCGCACACAACCCGGCGGCGCAGGTGTCTGTGACGGTGACGATCAGGTCGTCGTATTCATCAGTCGGTGTCATATTCGTGGATCTCCTTCGCCCAGTAGCCCAGGAAGTTGGGGGACTTGACTGTCATGGTTCCGAACACCACGGGCAGCGGTGTCCCCGCCGAGGCTGTGGGGTTGTCCATCTCTGTGGCCGCCGCTGGGGTTGGCAACTTGGGCCGTGGTTGCAGCGCATAGCTGACAACGGCCAGGGCGATGGCAAATGCGAGTTGTGCCCACATGGGTGTGTCTCCTTAGTAAATGCTTCCGCCAGACATCGGGTTGTCTGTCGGGATCCACGGCATGCCGCCGTAGTTCGGGGCGTTGTTGAACAGATTGGCGCAGGTGTCCAGGCCATGGGTGCAGCCGTGCGATAGTTGCAGGGTGTCCCCCGCCGACAGGCCGAGGACGGCGCCCATGACTTTCACCTCACTGGTCGACGCGGTGACAAATACATCCACCAGCATTCGCAAGTCGCGCAAGGGTACCTGCCCCGGCATCCGGCGTGTCCATTCGACAAGGCCTCCCTTGTAGTTGGCAGCGCCGGCCAGCTGGCCCGCTACGGTGACCGTGTCCCCCTGCACGGATACCACGGTTGCCGTGATGGTGTGCGCAGACTTGACGGCCTTGCATTTATCGCCGTAGAGGACATGCGGGCACAGCCGCTGATAGTTGCGGCGCAGGCCGGTGCGTTGCAAGGCTGTGCTGATCGGCTCGCACATCAAAGTGGCGGTGCCCGCGTCGTCCTGGTGCGTCACCTGCCGGACACGGCCCGACCAGATCGCCAGGAACTCCCCCGCCGGGTCCCCGTCGTGGCCGTAGTACATGGTCAAGGAGACCGAGCCACCGAGCGGGTAGTAGCGGAACCACATCGGCACCTGCGAATCGGTCGGGACCACAAGTTCAAGGCTCGCCTTGTCCAGGGTCTCACTGGCGGTGAAGGAACCCACCTTGATCGCCTCGGGCATGTAGGTCCCGCCGGCGAAGGTGACCGGGAAGGCGATGTCCGTGTAGAGGACAGGCGCTGCCACGGCCTCGCTTTCGAACTTGAGCAGGGTGATCGGGGCCCCGGTATACTCCCCGTATTCTTGCGTGTTGAAACTCACTGCGGATCCTCCAAGAGCGTGAACGACAGGTCACACTCAGAAACGGTGTCTGTGAGCCATGATAACACCAGAAGGTCCGAGGCCAAGCGGCTGCGTGTCATCCAGCTGATCTGCTTCACCGCCAAGGCCAAGGGCCACGGGGTATCGACGCGCACTTCTGTATCGGCCGTGGCCTGCGTCATGCTCAGAACGCGCCTGTACCAGACGGTTCCGTCAACCCCCTCAATACGGATCGCCCGTTGCACCGCTTGGTCCCAATACTGCATCGCCTCGAGCCCGGCCACCTTGAATTTATCGGAGTTCTTCACCAGGGTTGCGGTCGGCGGCAGGTCATCCAAGAAGCTCGGCACATAGCAGACCCGCAGGCGGCCTTTCATCCGCAGGAAGAACTGCAGCACCGCAATGCTGCGAGCCGCGTCCATGTTGCGCATCATCCACTTGGTGGTCGGCCGGTTGTAGCTGACCGGATTGTATCGCTTCTTGATGCCGCGGCCGAAATCGACGTCGTAGACCTCGTAGTCGTGCGAGAGGTCGACGGAGCTCTGCCAGTTGGGCCGCAAGGTCACCACCTCGATCCCGGTGAAGGTCTGTGCTGCGGTGCCGGCCTCCGTGGCCGGGGTCTCCGTGGGGTCGGCCTCGAATCGGTTGACCATCGTCGAGACCCGGTCCGTTATGAGCTGGCTCTGCTGCCCGGATGGGATGTAGCCCTGGTAGGCCAGGTGAACCCGCGTGCCCTCCGGCACTGTCTCCAAGATCGGGCCATTAAGCTGCAGCTGTGTTGCCGTGGCGCCTGTCAACGTGTAGGCGGGCGACGATCCCGATGGCATGTCGATAATCACCTTCATCCCGACTTTCGCCCCTGGTAGCGCCCAAGAGGTCGGCAGGGTAGACACCCCCACCGACACCGCGGACGCCACCGGCGCCCATCTCACCCAGTCCGGTTGCCAGAATGGGTACTGCCCCCACAATGTGAGCTGGCGCCGCAGCTTGATGAGCTCCGCGCCGACCGCGTTGATCCTCGTCTCAACGGCGAAACGCGGCACTCGGCGGAGGGAGCGGCGCTGCTCCCGGCCCGATTGACTGGTCACGATGTCGGTCTTGAACTCGTAGTTCTCGACCAACGGTGTCGACCAGTTGTGCGGGTGGTTGAAGACCTCGATGTGCTCGGCCACCTGTCACTCCTTATTTCAGTAGGTTCTTGATGGCGGAGCGGTTAGACCGAACCACGTTGATGATCGCCTGCTCGCCGGCGGCTGTGCTCAGGCCTTGGGATACCACGTCGGATGCGTCGAAGGTGTTGACGATTTTGACACCCATCGGTTGCGCGGGTCCGGATGATTGCTGGCCGGCTCCGTTCAGGATGTTGTTCGGGTCGTCCTTGGACAGCACCTGCTCGCCCTTCTGCAGAATGGCGGGCACCTCGTCTCTCTTGAGACCCGGGAGCCCGCCGTCGTGGAACCGGGGCGCATTGGCGAACCAGTTCGGCGACACGTCGCGAGTCCGGTTAGACCGCCCTCCCACGATCCCGCCTGAGTGCTTGACCGGCACCGAGGCGGCCGTCCCCGCACTGGGCACGCCGCCCATTGCCATCGCCGCACTGGACACGCCGCCCCAGCCTGCCCCTGCGAGGGCGTTGAGCAACATCTGCTGCAGAATGGCCTCCGCTATCTTGAGCAGGAAGTCCGCGAAGAACTTCTGCACTACAACCCCCAGGTTCTGGAAGGCATCGCCGATTGACATTGTCCCGTGCATAACCTCAACCAAGTCGTGCGCGATGGTGTTCAAGCTGGTGGACATGCTGTCCAAAACCCCGTTCACGATCATGGTATCCCACTGCGTGTACGTGCCGGTTATGTTCTGCAGCCCTGCTCGCATCGTAGCGATCTCGGCGTTTATCTTGGCGAACTGCTCGGCCGTCATGCTCGACTGCATGGTACGGGCGAATGCCTCCAAGTTGTCCACCGAGGCCGCAATCGCGCCGTTTTGCTCGTTGTAGAGCGCGACCGTGCGGGACACCTGCTCGTTCTCAGAGATAACCCCGGCTTCCCGGAGCGCATTGATCTCCTGCAGACGGGACCGTTTGATTTCCAGTTGCGAGTTGACGTCGTCTTCGAGGCGTTTCAGCTCATCCGTGCGGGCCTTCAGGGTCGCCAGTTCGAGGTTCTGCTTCTTCAGGTCTTCGAACTGGGTGGCCAGCTTCTGGTCTCCCAGCTTTTTGGCCTTGGCGATCAGCTGGTCATACTGGACAGACACTTTTGCCAGATCGGCCGCCATCCGTTCAGCGAACGATTTGGTCGGGTCAATCTTGGCCTCCCGTTGCCCGAGAGATGCCTCCATCTGCTCATACTGGTTGCGCAGGGAAAGCAGGGCATTGGCCCGCTTGTTGTCGTTGGCGGCCCCCTTGGTCGCGTTCTCGAACTCCAGGCGCTCTATCTCCTTGCGCTTGGCCACGATCGCGTCGAGCTGGGCCACCAGCTGCTTGCCCGCCTCACCCCCCACCTTGTTGGCTTCGGCGTAGCGAGGGGCGAACTCCTCGTCGATCAGCTGCAGCCGGCCTGGCAGGTCCTTGCGCACGAGGGCCTCTCGGGCGGCTTTGGCGGCCTTGTCAGCCGCTAACCCGAGCTTCTCATACTCCTTGGTCAGGCGGGCAACCTCACGGGAGGCCGCCGTGCTACCGCCGCCCGGATCCTCGGTGAATTGGAAGCCGGGCCGGGTCAGGGGCGGTGCTTGGGTCTGGGTGCTGAACATGTCAGCGAACCCGCCGGTTGCCCCGGACGGGGACATCTGCTTGCGGTTGAGCTCATCGATCTTGTCCATCCAGCCGTTGAACTCGGTGTTGACCAAGCCCATGCGGTAGTTTGTGGACGCCGCATGCTTCCGGTCCATCTTGTCCTGGGCGTCTGCCCACGACTTGGACAGGTCATCCCACAGCTTCGCGGTGTTGCTGACGAACTCACCTTGGTCCTCGAACATGCTCATGAAGACATGCTTGGCCCCGCGAGCAGCGTCTTTCAGGGCCTCTGGTATAGTCGCGATGAGGGTGCCGATTAGCTCGATGGCGCCGCGCAGGTACAGGCCGACATAGTCCATCACTTTTTGGAAGGTCTCGGACGTCTCGTAGGCCCACTCCCCAAGCGACCATGCGGCCAGGACCAGGCCGATGGCCGGGATCAGCCGGAGCAGTCCGGCTTTCAGGAACCCAGCCGATGTGTTGGCCGCTATCAACGAGGCGTCCAGGGCGATCATTGACCCTGTCAGCAGTTTGACCTTGCCGACCAGGTTGGTTACCCCGACCGCCATGCCCACCAGCATCTGGCCGAATTTAAAGAGGGCCAGGGTGACGAGAATGTTCTCGACCTGTTCAAGGTTATCGGCCAAATAGATGACCGCATCCGCCACGTGGCTGAATGCCTCGCCCAGCTTGGCCGCCGCCATCTGGCCCTCTGCGCTGTTCAGGAACGTGGTCAGGCGCTCCAGCATGGCGGCGTAGTGCTCGATGAAGCCTGAGTCCGCGATAGCCAGCTTGAACAGCACCATGGCCGACTGGAGACGCGCCTCCGCCGCCTGCACGGATCCCGATGCCTTCTCCACCAGGGCATCGACCTGCTCGGCGTTTTCCCGGGCGAAGTTGATCACGTCCTCCGACCGGACGGTGCCGAGCTCGAGGGCCTTGGTTAGTTCCTGGACAGACATGCCCATGCCCTTGGCGAACAGGGCCACGGCCCCCGGCAGTCGCTCACCGAGCTGGCCACGGAGCTCTTCCGCGTAGACCTGGCCTTTCGACAGCATCTGCTCGAGCGCCTTGAACACCCCGTTCATGTCGTCGGAGCTCAGGGCGAATACCCGGCCCGCCTTGGCGATCGACTCGTAGATGTAGCGAGTCTCCTGCATGCCGATCCCGACTGCATTGGCTGCCACGGCGAATTTCGTGTAGCTGGTGGCCACCACGGAGAGCTCGATGCCCAGCTTGTTGGCGAGGCCCACCATGTATTGCCACTGCTCGTTCTGCGCCTCGGCGCTCTGGCCGACCACTGCGCTGATCTTGAGCAGGGCCTGCTGGCGCAGCTTGTAGGCGTCCACCGCCCCGCCCGCTAGGTTGATGGTGCCCTGCACCCCGACATAGGCAGTGGCCAGGGCCAACACCTCGCCTCGCAGACGCTGGAAGATGGACAGGGATTCACGACCGCCGTCGCTCAGGCTCTTGAACATCGAGGCGGCGCCCTTGCCAGCTTGCTGCTGTTGTCGCAGAGCGGCCGACACCTGCTGGGCGGAAGTGACAGTTCGGTTGGCCGTGGCGGTCAGCCTCTCTTGAGCCGCCGACAGCTGACTGGTGTTGATGCCTGCCTGCCGCAGGGCCTCGCGGCTATCCCGGGCGGACAGGGTGGCGTTGCGCAGGGCGTTGGCCGTGGCTTTCAGGTTCTGCTGCGCGGCGTTGAGTTTGGCCCCCAGTTCACCAGCGTCCGTGCCTGCGGCTTTCATCTGGGCCGCCAGGTTTTTAACCTCTTCCCGTGCGGCAACGTATGAAGCACGTGATTCACGTACTACAGCAACCTGCTGCCGGTAGGCGTCTATGCCTCGGCCCATGTTCAGCAAAGAGGCCTGGGCCGCCCCTAGCTCTTTCAGCTTGGCCGCGCCGTCCTTGAGGTTCTTCCCGCCCCTAGTGATCTCGGAGCTCAGGTCGGCGACCTGCTTCTCGACACCTGACAGGGTTGACCGGGCGGCCGCCGCCGGAGAGATGATCTGCTGAAGCGACTGCGCGTACCGGCTCTGATTATCTGCGGTCTTCACGATAACCCGGCCGAGGCTCTGGTAACCTCGGGCTGTCGCAAGGGCTTGGTCCGCCTGCCGCTGCAGGGCCTGCACTACCTGTTCTGCCGCTGCCCGTTCTGCCGCCGCCTTCTTGCGGGCCTCTATCACCTGCTGGGCGGTGGCCTGCTGCTGTGCCGCCAGTTGGGCGTTGGCCTCCTGCTGCAGCTTGGCCGCCCGGGATGCCGCCGGCAAGGTGTCCATGGCCTTGCTCTGGCGCTCCAGGGCTGCGTTGACTTGCGCCACCTTGCTGCTGAACTGACTCTGCGCCTGCGAGGCGTTGGCCGTGTCGATGCCGTAGCGCTTCATCTCGTCGGCGGTGCGGGACAGGGTGGTTCGCCGGGTCTCTTCTGCCTTGGCCGCCCGCTCCGCCTGTTTGGTGGCGGTCTCCAGGGACTTCTGCTGCTTCTTGGTCAGTGTCTCGACCTTCGACAGCTCATCCGCCAGGGCGGCCTGCTTGTTCTTGGCTTCTTCAGTGGCTTTGGCCGCGTCCTCTACCGCCTTGCGCTGACGCTCGAACAGCTTGGTCAGGGCGTCCAGCTTGAGGAGCTGTTTCCCTGCGTCCTCCAGGCGCTGGTATGTCGCGGCGAGATCCTTGTTCGACCCCTCCCCGCGCTCCGCCGCTGCCTGCTGTTCGGTCATCACATCGGTCAGGGTGCCGATGATCTTGGTCAGCTGGTCCAGGGTCTTCTGCGAGTAGTCCCGCGCCCGGATCCGTAGCTCAACGTCTTTGGACTGGTCAGCCACTTGTCATCTCCTTGATCATTTTCTGGAAGGCCTTGCCCCCCTCTTTCGGGTTGAGCGCACTGCCGACCACCGCTTGCATCAAAATGGCCTCGGTGGCCATCTGGTGGTTGATCCGCTTGCGAACGATAGTCGCCTCACCCCACACCAGACCTACCGGATATTGCCGGGCGGCCAGGTGCCCGTTTGCCAGCAGCATGCTGACCTCGCTGCGCAGGTTGTGATACTGGGCGATTATGCGTTCGCGGCCGCTGGTCGGCTCATCATGGCTGCGCTTGCCAGCAGGTTCTCGAACATCGCCATCGTCTTTTTTGCGCCGCCGAAGTCCTCGAAGGTCAGGGCTCCGATGGTCTGCACCAGTTTCAGTTGAACAGGGATCGGGAGGGAGGAGGCCTTGTCCACCAGGGTCGGTTCATCTGCGGCCAGGGCGATAGCGTGAGCCACGAGGCCTGGGGCGTCGGTGACAAGGCGCAGCACGAACTGCAGCAGCCCGGCCTCCGTGAAGTTGCCGCCGCTCTTCTCGTAGAGCTCGATCAGGCCGCCCAGATCGTCGAGATGGACGTGCATGAGCTGGCTGAAGTCCTGGATGCCGAGGCCTCGCACATCGACGGACGCTGTCTTGCCGAGGGGAACGGTTACTTTGTCTGGGGTGAAGTCTGCAAGTGCCATGGTGGGCTCCTTCTGGTTGTCGGACTAATTTAACACGATGGGCACGGTGGGCCGCAAAAAATAAAAAGCGCCCGAATGGCGCTTTACCGTGTGTTCTTGTTTGCTTCGTGTTTTATTCGAGTCTTGGCGATTTCAAAGTAGTCCGGGTCCATCTCCATTCCTATGAAACCGAACCCTTCCCTCAAGGCGGCCTTTCCGGTGCTGCCGCTCCCCATGAACGGGTCGAGCACCACGCCACTAGGTGGCGTGACCAGCCGGCACAGGTAGGCCATCAGGTCGGTTGGTTTCACGGTTGGGTGGTTGTTCCCCTTGGTGTCCGTGTTCTCCACCTTGCGCAGCGTGGCGCCATGTTGGAACTGCGGGCCGGGGTCCTGCAATCCCTCGTTGCGTTCCTTTCTGCTGGCCTTGGCGCAGTAGAAGAAGCGGGCGGCGCTGCCGCTGTCTGCATGGAACGCACCTTTTACTCTGGCGCGCTTACCGGTGACGCTCCCTGTACTGGCAGCACTATCCTCAGTCCCTTTTACTGGCGCTGCCGCTCCGGCATTGGCGGGGAATGCTGCCAGCACCTCGTCGCTGCCGTCGTGGATCAGGTTGGCGGGCCAGCGGCCGTTGCGTTCAGAGTGGTCCAAGCCTTCGCGCTGGTCTTGCTTGCGCCCGCTTTCTTCAGCCGAGGTTTCCCCCGGTCTTTTTGGGAAAGCCCCGTTTGCTCCGCGGGAATGCGTGGAGACCACCTCGTCGCCGACCCGGCATCCGTCGATATTCAGACCGCCTGTGCCATGCGCTTGTACGTTGGCCGCAATCGTCCCCTTGAATGGCTTGCGGGCCACCGTGACCGGCTCGAGCGCGGGTTTGAGAGCCGTACCCCATCCTTCCCAGTCATTCTTTAGGTTGTGTGACTTGGGGAACCCCGATCCGTATACCCAGGCGATCATGTCCCTGATTTCAAACCCGGCATCCTCAATGTTGCAAGCCATTCGGTGCTGGGTACGGGTGCCAGCGAATGCCAGTAGGTGGCCGCCCGGTTTCAGGACGCGCAGGCACTCTGCCCAGATTTCCACGGCAGGCACATCGTAGTCCCACTTCTTGCCCATGAAAGACAGACCGTAGGGCGGGTCTGTCACAATGCTGTCTACCGAGTTGTCCGGCAGGAACTCCAAGTGGTCGAGGCAGTTTCCAAGGTACAGTTTGTACTCGCTCACACCTCACCCCCTTGTGACAGGGCTTTCTTCAGCAGGCGCTCCACCATCTGGTTGAAGCTGCGTCCTTCTTTTTCCGCCAGCGCTTCTACCTCCGACTTCAAAGTGGGCGGCAGACTCAGCGATCGCTGTTGTTTCTTCTCTTTCTTCATCGCAGACCTCCGTGGGTTGATTCGGTCTACTTTAACCTGTGCCCCTATCGAAGGCAAATAAAAAGCGCCCGAAGGCGCTTCTCGTTAAACCGTTCAACTGGATCAGCTGAAGGTGATGTTGGTGCTGGTGGCCGAGACCGGACCTGCCGCAGACTGCACGGTCGCGGTGACCGCGACCACGCCAGCTGTGGTCTTGTTGACGGTGGCGGTCAGGCTGCCGTCGAAGCCGGTGTTCTCGGTCGGCTCGGACAGCACACCGCTGTTGCTGGCCGTCATGGTGACGGTCTGGCCAGGGACGGTGTTGTTGTTGCCGTCGCGGACGGTCACGGTGAACGAGATCGGCGTATTGGCCGGGCCGGTCAGCTTGGACGGCATCACTGTCACATAGCGAAGATCCGCCGGGTTGCTGCCAGCCTCGTCCACGGCACGGATGTCGATGTAGACACGCTCGCGACCCTGCAGTTTCAGAGCATCGAAGGTGAAGCCCATGGATTGCCAGTCGTCGCCCTTCAGGTTGTAGTCGCCGTCCGGGGACAGGGTGACTTTCGGGAAGAAGTAGTCCTTGTTCTCACCCTTGGCATTGTGCGACACGAAACGCAGGCTGCCCTGGACCACATCGTTGGAGGAGATGACCATCTCGCGGGACTGCGCGGCTACGTCGAACTGGACAACCAGTTTGATGTCGCCGTTGATCTCGGTGGAGGTCGGTTCCAGGTAGAGGCGGCCAAGTTCGAGGTCGACCTCGTAGTTGCCTGCCGCGTCAACGATGGTGACCCCCGGGATCGCACTGATGTCGCCGGTCAGGTTCAAGGTGGCGGACTTTGCCGCCTTGCCCACCTTGACGTTGGAGACCTTTCGGACGCCGGTAGGGGTGGCATCGGTGGTACCCAGTTGCAGGGTGAGCCCGCGTTTCCAGTTGGTGAAGACCTCTTTCTGCGCGGTGACAGAAGTGGAGGACTTGGTCAGCAGGTTGCCCAGGAAGAACAGGGCCACGTTCTCACCGGAGATGTTGTCGCAGTTCATCGAGCCCGAGCTGGAGATCTCCAGCAGGACCGACTCATCCTTCTCGCGCAGGCCGCGATCCGCGTTGAAGTGGTCCAGGGTTTCGACCTCGTTGGTCAGCGAGTACTCCGGGGTGTTGCCCAGGTAACGCTCACCCTCGCCGATATTGGTGCCGGGTTTGAATTTGTTGAAGAACACCTCGCCGCGGCCAAGCGTGTACTTCTGGGTTTCATTCGCCATCGTTATTCCACCTTCTCAGTTGGATCGATAAGGTTGACCGGCAGGGTGATCCTGATCGGCATGTAAAAGAAAGCCTTTGCCGACACACCCTCTTGCGCCGGCCTCACAGCGTCTTGGCCGATGTCCAGGTCGGAGATCAAGCCCTTCAGCATGTAGACGCCAGGCCAGCGTGGCCGGTTCGTACCTTCGTCGAGAGATACTATATCAGACATTCGCCGCTGAACATCCGCCAGAAGCGGGTAAACAGGGTCTGTCGGGTTGCGGGAGTCGTCATCCGCCCAGCCTTGCACCAGTAACACCAAGGTGTCCCGGCGCAGTGTCTTCTGTTCATCTGCGTAGAAACCGTCCAGTGGAGCGGGGCTTTCGAGAAGGGACAGCAGCGGCACCTCGTCTGTCGCCCCGAACACCGCCCGGCCCCTGAACACTTTTCCTTTCAGGTCGTGCTGATAACCATTGGTCTTGGTGATCCCCTCCAAGTGGGCGGTCAGCGCCTTGAGGACTTGCAGTTTTATGTGGTCAGCCACCTGTCAACCTCGCGAATTGTCTGAAAAATTCTGTTGTCACCATGTCACCGATTGGGTCGGCAACCTTGTCGGCCACGTCGCTGAACACCTGATCGACAGACGGACCGTAGAGCAGAGCGACCTTCCCCGGGACCAGCCATGCGCGGTGTGGGGTGTTCTTGTTGAGCCGTTCCCCTGGGGACAGTCGCAGGGCCAGGCCGACGTTGTATTTGTCCTCGGACATCGAGGCCCCGGCTCGCAGCCGCACAAGAAACGCCCGCTTCAGGTATGTGGTGCGGCCGCTCTTGATCCTAACCTGAACACCACCCTTCCCGCTCAGGACGGTTGTCCCGGCGGCGAACCGCGCCAAGCTGGTGGCACGTTTTCGACCGAGAACCACCGCTTCCAGGTTGTTGTTCGTGGCCCGCTTGGCGATGAAAAGCCTGTCCCCGCTGAGGTACCCGGCGGGGAAGGCCACTTGCGCCATCATATCCTTGCGGATCATCTGCATGCCCTGGCGGCTCACCGTGTCGTTGATGGCCATGCGGGCCGCCGTAGTGGCCGCCTCCGGCGCTCTCTGGAAGAACTTCTCCAGGTCGCTTAGGCCCTTATTGCTGACGCGGATCATTTCCGGGCCACCCACCACTTCTGCTCAACCGGCCCTGTCGCAGGCTCCATCTCCTCGAGCACCAGCACAACGTTCTGGTACAACGGGCCCATGGTAACCGTGTCGCCCCTTTCAAGGTCGATGCCCTTCTCCGCCAGTTCGTCAAGGTTGAAGACCAGACGGTCGATGCCTTCAATGGTGCTGGCATAGCCGTCCGACGTGCCGTTGCCCTGCAGCACCAGCTTGTTGTGCCAGCGGACCATGATGGCGGTGGGGGTGTCGGACCCGTAGGCCCTGTGGTCCGCAGATACAGAAAAGGCCGTATGAACGGCCTTTCTTGCTCTGGCCTTTATCTCAGCCAAGTTCGCCATGTTAGAGCTCTTCTTCCTTGCCCCGGGTGCCGGCTTTGCCGCCCTTGCCCTGGGTCTTGTCCGGATCCGCCTTGCTGTCGCTTGCGGTGGTCTTCTCGAGCAGCGCCAGTTCGGCTTCATCCAGCTTACCCAGGCAATCCGGGTTGATCTGGCGCAGCTCGTTGTGTTCTTTTTCGGTCAGGGTAACAATTTCACCCGGCGCCACCATCTTCTGGGAACCGTCGCGGTACAGGATGATGGTCTGCAAGGCTTTGCGAATTACATCGGCCATGTGGCAATCCTCTTATCTGATGGAGGAGAGGCCCGGTCTCCCGGGCCAATCTGATTAGCTCGCTGATCAGGTGCTGGTCTTGATCAGGAAGGAGGCGTTCGGGTCGGACGGGACCATCAGCGGTGCGCCCTGGGACATCAGGTACTCCACGCTCGGGTCTTCATTCTCCCAGTTTTTCGGGTAGAACGGCAGAGCTTGGTAACCTGCGCCCTTGTCCAGGATCGCGCCGAAGCAACGGACGCCCTGGATGGCCTCGGAGATACCCACGCAACCGTTCTGCGGCATCAGGTACTGCATCTGGCCCGCTTCATCGGTGTACTTGCGAGTGTCAACCCAGATATCGATCAGACCGCCGCCGGTGAAACCGGAGATGCGACCCATGTACTCGATGCCTTCGAAGCCATCCCACAGCTTGGTGACGCCGGTGTTGCCGTTGACCTGATTCTTGTCCATCAAGTCCTTCAGGCGGTCCTTCTCGCGAGCGTAGAAGTCCGCCCAAGCGGTACCACCGAACACGATCTGGGTGATGGTCGCGCCAGACATGGACTTGTCGTTCGCGATACGGCGAGCGGCATAGATATCGTCCAGCGGCTTGGCGCCCGCGTCTTTCCAGTTGGCGGTGATGGTCAGGGCTGCGTCACGTCCGAAGTCGACACGGGTGGTCGGGTAGTCTTCGCCAGACACATCCACGTAGCCGTAGATCGCGGCTTGCGCGGCCATCCATTCCCAGCGGTTCTCGTGCATGGCACGTTGTTGCTGGAGCAGATAGGTGATCACCGCAGCGCGACGCTGGGCCAAAGACAGCTTGCCCATGGCCGGGATCTCACCGGGTTGAACCGGCAGGATCATGTTCGGGTCGACCACGTCTTTCGGTTTGACGTAGGCCGGCTTGAACGCCTTGCGATGGAAGCCTTCGTGCTTGAGCACACGACCCTGCGCGGTGGGCGCAACGAACGGTGCCAGGCGGGCATAGTTCACGTGAACCTTGTCGAAGGCGATGGATTCTTCTTCGAAGTTAACCTGGCGGTTGAAGAACTTCAGCCAGAAGCTCGGCAGACGCTTGAATTTGCGCTGCACTTCCAGCAGTTGATAAGTCTGGAAAAGACCTGCCATGTTCGTTGCTCCTTACAGCAGTGACTTGATGGCGATGTTGGTGCGCAGGAACGCAGCCTTACGTTTCGCCAGGGTGTCGAGGGAGGAATGCCACACAAGGACTTCATGATTGAAGTCACCGCCGATATAACCGGCCACGTGGCCGCCTGCTGCCTGGGTCACTGCGTAGAGCGCGATACCAACAGCTTTTTCAGTACCGTCCGACGCGGCGGGGGCGTGCGGGACCGCAGCGCCGGCTGCGTTGACGGCGAATACCTGGTACTGCGCGAGGTCGCCGCCCACCGGGAAGTTATCGGTAACGACGTCTGCGCTGCCGGCGAACAGTTGAACCGGTGCATAGGAGCCGAGGTCCACGTTGCCTGCGAAGGGAGTGTGTCCGTTCATCTCAGCTCCTTACTTGGTGAAGTCGTAGCCGGTGGCGGCGGTGAACGCTTCCATCAGCTCGTTGGCTTGGGTTTTCTCTGCCGACTCGATGGGCTTGCCGTCCGGGCCGACGTTGGGGTGATCGTCTTGGTTCATGGCCTCGACGAACTTCTCGTTCTTGGGCTTGGCGGCCTCTTCTGTCTTTTCGACCACTTCGACGTGAGCCACCGGCGCCACGGCCAAGAGAGCGGCGGCATCGTCGACCGACATGTCGGTGTTCAGGGCCAGGTGGTTTGCCATGGCCTCGCGGCCTTTGGCATTCGGGTGACCGATGATGGCCCCTACGCGCTGCCGTTCGGCCTGTTTGGCTTCGTTAAGTTCCATCAAGGAATCTCCTGTCGTTTCATCGTTTGACGCTTCGCTGGGGCCACCCAGGAACGCCCGAATAGCCTCAATAGGTGATGCTACACTATCGATCAGCCCTAGCGCCAGTGCATCGTCAGCACTATAGCACCGCGCCTGTGTGTCTTTCACGGCCTCGACGCTGAGATTTCTGTTCCTGGCCACCGATTCGACGAACTTGTTGTAAGTAGCGTCCACCGATTTCTGCATGTCCGCCCGGACATCCTCCGGCAGCTCCGCATAGGGGTGTCCGTCCACCTTGTGCTCCCCTGCGTGGATCAGGGTGATGTTCAGGCCCCAGTCCTCCAACATCTTGCTCATGTCGACGTGCATGGTGTAGACCCCCACGCTGCCCGCGCCGCCTGTCGGTGTGACCACCACCTGGTCGGAAGTGGACGCCAGGGCGTAGGCCGCCGAATAGCATGCGCTGTCGACGACCGAGATGGTCGGCTTGGTGCCGCGCAGAGCAAAGGACTCGTCCGCCAGTTCGAAACAACCCGCGGCCTCACCGCCGCCTGAGTTCACGTCATAGACGATCGCCGTGACGTCCGGATCCGCCATGGCGGCATCACGCTGCCGGCGGATGAAGTTGTAACCCGTCACATACCCGTAGCACTGGCCGAACCGGTTAATCAGGCTGCCGTGGATGGGGATGATGGCCACTCCGTCTTGAAAGGCGAAAGGTTTGTTCTGTGCTTTGCTGTCGAAGCCGTAGGCCGCGCACAGAGACTCCATGACTTCCGCACGTTTGCGTTCGCCGCTCTCTGGGGTTTCTGCATGCAAGGTCTGCAGGTCCATCTGCAGACTGGATTTGTTGACGGCCACCATCACAGCGGCATGGTTCATGCGCAGCAGGGCCTGTTGGGATACGGTCACGCTCATTCAATTTGCTCCTCGTCTGGCTCTTGCTTGCCCGAAACGGTTGAAGGTTTCTTCTCGACCGGCTCCAGCCCGTACTGCTTCATCATCTTCTGCTCACGGGCCCGCTGGCGGATCACTTGGCGCCAGTCTACACCAAGGCGGGCGCACTCGTCCTCCAAGGTTGACAGCTGGTTGTTCAACCGCAGCTCGGCCGCCTCGGTCTCTTTCTTCTCGTCGATCTGGCCACGGCTTGCACCAATCCAAGTGCAGCATGTCAGCGCCTCGCGGACCATCGGGTCGTAGAAGTCATCCGGGGTGTAGCCGGGGGGCATCGGGATGTTGCCACGGGCAATCTCCTCCTCCAGCCACAGGGTATAGACCTCGGTGGCAAATGCGTCAGCCACGATCTTCTTGCGGCTCTGCATGAACTTCCAGGTCTCGGCCATGGACGCACGCGCAGACGAGTAGTTGGTCTGGGTGTAATCTCGGGAGAACTGCTCGTAGGACAACCCGAGGGACGCAGCGATCTTGCGCAGCATCGACGCTTCGAAGTCCGTGCCGACACCGCCGGGTGTGCCGAGCGGTTGGGCTTTATATTTGGTGCCGGGGAACAACACCGGCGCCTTGACCCCATCCACGGCGATGTTCTTGGACGCCGCCATATAGGCGGATAGGCCGTCCATGTAGGTGGCCAGATACCCCGCAAGCGGAGATTGGTCACCTCCGCCCATGGCTTGGAAGATCATCTCGGTCGGCAGCTCGGACTCGATCACTGCGGCGTAGCTCGCATTGACCACGGCGTTCTGCAGCGTAACGTCGCTGAACTTCTTGGTCATGTGGAAGTCTTTGAGACTCGCCACCATCTCGGAGATCCCGCGAGGCTGGCTCGGCAGTAATTGCTCCATGATGTGAATGACCTGACGGCGGCCCCACGCTTTGCGGGCCAACACCGGCTTCCACTTCCACCCGTCGATCTCGGTCATGTCTCCTGGGAACGATGTGCGGAACCAGTAACGCCACGGTGCGCCATATTCATCGATGTCGATGCCCGACTTACGCCGATCGGTGTCACTCTCCCCGTCCGGGTTGCTCAACCGGTAGGACGAGACCATCTGCACCGCTGTGCTGAACGGACGGCGTCGGTCGCGGATCCACTCGGCCGTTGCCAGGGCTTCACCGGCTAGTAGGAAATTGCCAACGGCCATGCGGACAAGACCGGTGAGGGTCTTCTTGCGCTCGGCGTCGAACCAGCAGTTCGGCGAATCGGCGACGAGGTTGAACCGGCTTTCCACCAGCTCCTGCCACATCTCCGCCCACTCTTCCGTTACACCGAGCACCATGGCGTTCGGCTTGGCGTTGAGGTTGAACTGGGAGCCGACGATGGAATCCCGGTGGATCGCCACCGCCCCTTGGGCCATGCCGCTGTTCTGCACGGCATCCTGGGTGCGGGCATCTGCCATGTCTTTGTCCGCCGCCACCATGGCAGACGGTGATATGACAGCTGGTTGCCAGCTCAGTAGCGTCTGGGACAGGCGATCGGCCCCTTCCAATCCGCCCCCGGCCATCTGCGTGGGACCCGCCTGCTCGAGAGTTTTCACTGTGATGTCTTTCATCAGAAGGTGAACCGTATCGGGCCCCGAGCGGCCGGTGCGACGCAAGTAGATCCGTCTGTCATCTGGCTTCGAAGCTGATTTATGTAGCTCAAGAGAGCCTGTTTATTCGCGGCCGTGTACTCGACGCGCTCCCCGTTCTGGTCCACAAAGACGCGAACCGATAGGCCCAGCATCAGCTCGTGGTACACCTTTTCGGCTTCCGCCAATTTTGCCTGAATGTCAGTGCAGCTCATTACGCTAATGCCTCCGCAAATTTACCGAAGTCGATCTGCTTGGGTTGGGCCATAAAACGGGTCGGGTCTTCTCGACTTCGCACCAGGGCATTCTTGTCCCAAACGTCGGCCCATGCCGGCGGGTTTTCCCAATCTATCATTTCGACGTTGAGTAGTTTCGGCGAAATGCACACGCCAAGGCAATAGTAACTCAAGTCCCACGCCTCGTTTCGCAGTTTCTGGGGGTTCTCCCAGCCCTTCTCTGTTCTGACCTCGGCGCACATCTCCGCATACCACGAGTCCGGCAGCCACTTCGGATAGTGGAACATACCCCGCCCCGGCTCGATGACATCCAGTCGGCCGTTGAGGGCATCCTTCAGCATGTTCGGGTTGAACATGAGAAGCGGGATGTCGCCGCGGGCGGCGGACTTGTTGTCCTTCTTCTGGCTATCTGGGTAGGAGATCCGTGTCCGTGGGGCGGACGGGTTGCGGTCGCCCTTCACCAGGATGAACCTGCCGTTCTCGCCGCGCTCTCGCAGCCAGCGGTAGAAGTCGTAGGCTCGATCTGTAACACCGACCTGACCACCCGAGTCACAGGTCGTGAATTTCACCTTCATCATCCGGCCGGACCCGTCCCCCAGCTCATACTCCTTGTCCATGACCTGCTCTTTGAGCAGCTGCCAGTCGTCCAGGTAGGCGTTGGGTTTAACTAGCTCCGGATCCCCGTCTTCGTCCACACGCTTGGACTTTGAGATGTTGAAGCGGTCTATCACCACCACGTCGTGAGGGCGCCCTGGCAGGATGCCATGCACCTGCACCACGAAGGCGTTTTTCTGCACGTCCACGTTGGCCACGATGAACCGAACGCCCTCTGGCACCATTTGCTCCGGCAACTCTTCCGCCCGAGACTTCATGGCCTCTGGCAGGCGGATGCTGTCGGTGATCTTCGGGACATAGGGCTCGCCCATGTCGTTGTTCCAGAATTTCTTGAGCGATTCTTCTGATCCGGTGCGCTCGTGCTCGTCGTGGGCATCGAGATAGGTCAGGACCAGCTTCGGCCAAGTCACAAACGCCGCCGCCGTGCCACGTAGCCAGTAGCTGGCGAAGGTCGTGCGCGGTCGCTTACCTGCGAGCTGCCCCTTGTTGTTGACGTGCATGCCCTCCGGTACCCACATGCCCCACTGTTGCATCTCGTGGCGCTCGTCCGGGTGGATCATCGTTCCGCAGTGCGGGCAGGCCATATGGGCCGTCGATGCCTTCTCCAAGTTCGACTCGGGCTTGTCGTCCCAGACGAGCAGGTCAAATTTGCCCTCGAACCATGTCCAGCAGTGCAGGCAGGGCCACTGCCAGCGACGGCGGTCACCCCTGTTGTAGAGCGCCATGATCCCCGTGCAGGGCGGCGCCTCGTGCGGGCTGCGCGGGATCCACTTATGGTCGAGGATCGGATGGGACGGCGAGCTCTCGGCCGCACACATGGCGAAGGTGCCGAAGGTGGTGGTCCGCTTGGTCGCCAGGTCGAAGGCGTTACCGTCACCGCCCACGTCGATCGGCATCCGGTCGAAATCGGTCATGATGATGCGCCCGACCGGTCGGCCCGCGAGTTCGGTGACGGACGGCCAGCTGATCGTGAAGATCATGCCGGTCACGTAGTGCTTGTCCATCACGTTGTCCGCGTCCCGCCCCTTCAGCAGCATGGCACCGATCTCGGGGGAGTGCCGGTGAAGACGGTCAACCCGTCGGATCGAGAAGTCGCGGGCGGCCGAGTTGGTCGGGCAGAACAGCATGGTGTCCATCGGGTCGACTTTCACCGAGTAAGCGAGGCCGTTGATTACGATTGAGTCCGTTTTCCCTGACTGGGCCGGCCCGACAAACGCCATATTCGAATAGTCCCGAGACGCGAAGGTGTTCATCGGCTCAACCATGTAAGGGGCTGTGCTGTTGTCCCACTGGCCGACGTAGGCCCCTGGCTGGTTGATGAACCGGTACTTCTCGGCGGCCTTGGCCACCGTCATCCGCTCTGGCGGCCTCATGTTCTCGGCTAGGGTGCGGACTATCTCTCGAAGCGACTTATAGCTCATCGTCCTCCGCCTCCGGCTCTTTGAACTGCTCGACCAGATCATCGGCCATGTCGTTCAAGGCCCCATCGATGAGCGAGCTGATCTTGTCGCGCTGCTGCGCCGTCAGCATGTGCTCGCGCTCCACCGCGTCTTGGATCAGCAGCATCGACATGCGCAGGCGTTTGAAGACATCGCCCATCACCCCGATGACCTGCTCCGTCGGCCACAGTTCGCCTTCTTTGAGCTGGTATTCCTGCTTCGCCCGCATGCCAGCCCAGAACTCCTTGGACAGGTGTTTCGGCAGGTCGTTGTGGTGCATCCGCTTGAGGTAGGTCTCGATGTCGTAGAGCGGCTTGACGAGGTACGGGGCCACCTCGTGGATTGCATAGATAGGATACCCCGCACGGGAACCGCACGGGGTGATGGGGGATTCGGCAAGTTTGGCGGCGATGTCCCGCCTATCCATTCGGAAGATCTTTACCAGCTGCGACTGCGTGCAGCCCTGGAAGATCATCTCTTCAGATTTTTTGTCGATCTGGTTGTTGCGGAGGGCATTTAAGCCCTCCTTGACGGTTTCAGCTTTAGCCATCGCTCTGCTCCCGCTGCTTCCACCAGTCCGCGAGTTGCTGGTAATTCCAGGCTTCTGCCCCGTCTCTGGCTTTGTCTCGTTTTTCTTCACACCATTCGCTTGCCGTCACAGCATGTCCTCCATCGCTTCTCGTTCTTTTTGGCGCTTGCGGGCAAGGCGTTTGAGTCGCTGGAACAGCCATTCTTGGGTGTCCCGTTTCTCTTTGAGGCGAACTACCACTTTCTCGTCCGCCGTGCCTTTCGCCACCAGGTGATAGAGCAACACCTGCCTCGTCTGGCCCTGGCGGTGCAAGCGACCGATCACCTGCTGGTATGTCTCGAGGCTCCAAGGGATGTCGTAGAAGATCATCACCCGCCCGCCCTTTTGCAGGTTGAGGCCATGTCCTGCGCTCTGCGGGTGGACCAGTAGCTTCTTGATCTTGCCCTTGTTCCATGGTGTCACGGCATCTCCAGACTTGTCCATGGCGACGGCATCTGGGAACCGGGCCAGCAGGCGCTCCAATGTCGGCTTGAAGTGATAGACGATCATCACATTCTCCCCATCCAGTTGCTCCAGTAGGGCCTCCAGAGCGTCCATCTTGTGGTCGTGCAGCTGGTGGGCCGTGCGGTTGAGCTTTGGTTTGCCATTCACCAGCTCTCGTTCTGAGTGGTAGATGAACCCGGACGCCATCTGCAGCAGCTTGCTTGCCAGGGTGGCGGCCGTCTCAGCCTCGATGACCAGCGATTCGCCATCCTCTTGAATAACCTCTGTCAGGAAGTCCTCTTCCATCGCATTGTAGCGGCTCATCTCAGCGTCAGAGAGGTAGACAGGGCTTTCGATGTGTTGCGGCTGTTTCATGTCCAGGTAGTCTTCCGCCTTCATGACAAGGCAGATGTCCTGGATCTTGGACGTGATCTCCTCCTTGGCCCCTGGGCGCAGGTCCCACTTCATCGACCAGCGGTTCTGGGTGAAATACTTTTCCCGGTAGCTGGTGACTGTCTTGCCGAGTCGTTCGCCCTGATCGAGCAGGTAGATCTGGGCGAACAGGTGCAGATATGACTCGGCCGCCGGTGTGGCGGTCAGTTGAACCATGCGCTTCATATATTTGCGGACATTCTTGAGCGCCTTGAACCGCTTGGTTGTGTGGTCCTTGAACGCAGAGCTCTCGTCGATGATCACCATGTCGTATGGCCATTTGGTGCGCCACTGGTCCACCAGCCACTCCACGTTCTCCCGGTTGATGATGTGGATGGCGGCCTTGGACTTGATGGCCTGAGCCCGGGTCTTGGCGTCCCCTGTCAGCACCTGATAGTTCATGCAGCAGGTGTGCTCCCACACGCTGAACTCGTCGGGCCAGGTCTTGTTGGCCACCTTCAGCGGGGCGATGATCAGCACCTTGTTCACTTCGCCGTTCATCAAGAACTCGGCCGCTGCCGTCATGGCGGTGACCGTCTTGCCCAAGCCCAGGTCAACGAACAGGGCACAGAACGGGTTGTCGCGGATGAACTGCAGGGCCGTGTGCTGGTAGGCATGCATGTCGCTCTCGACACGCTCGACGTTTTTGCGGCGGGAAGCCCGCCACTTGTCAAAAGAAGTCCAGATCTGATTTCGCATCATCGAAATTGTCCCATACTCGAACTATTGCGCCGTGTGCCCGCATCTCTTTGTGTCGAAGGAGCTGCTGCGGGGTGGGTATCTCTCCGGGGCGCTTGATCTCCCCGAACAGGTGGACGCCTTTTCTGATAAACAGGCGGTCTGGTACCGCCCGTTTACCTGGTGAGGTGAACTTGGCCACCCACCAGCCCGTCGCTTCCGCCCATTCCCGAATGTCCTTTTCAACCTTCGACTCTCGAATGACAGGTGGTTTGGCCATGGTTAATCCTTGCGATAGTGTGATCCGACAAAGCCTGCCGCTCCGAGAGGTAACCCTGGCGCCCAGCTGATCGGAGCTGTCATGCAGCGATGGACGAAAGCCAAGGCCTGCTCATCGTCCGCCTCTTCGTCAACCTCGTTCACCAGTTCGTCGTGGATGTGCATCACGGTCTCAATGTCCCAGGGGAGGTGCTCATGGCTCAAACCGTGCTTGTCTACACGGGACATGCCGATCGCCAGGACATCACGGGCGACGGCCTGGACAATGTTCTCAACCAGTTTGCCGCCGTGGGAGTAGACCCTGACCCAGCCATTGCCTTGCATCGGCTTGGACATGTAGCTGAAATTGGCCTTTGTGTACTCCTCCCCATCTTTCCCTTTCATGGTGCGCTGTTCCATCTTCGGGTCGAAGTAGTAGAGCCGGCGCCCGGACGGGAGCTTGATGCACAGGAATGGCTTGCGATATTCGATAGTCAGCGGCAGCTCGTAATCCGGTCCGTCGTCGCAGCGGCGGATGACCTTCACATCCTGCTTTGTGCTCAGGCAGCGCTTCACGGCATTCTCCAAGGCATACCAGGTCTGCACTATCTCCGGGCACAGCTCGCGAAATGCCTGCACGGATGAATGGGCCTCCTCCTTGGTCATGAAGACGCCCATGTTCTCGCCGTAGGCCCACAGGCCGGTCTTCTTGCCGTCATCCATGAGGTCCCCACCACCTAATCGGTAGCCGCAGTTGTGCGCCACTGCGACTTCACCTTCGCTGTTTCGGACCATGAATCGGTTGCGGGGCCCCGCGTTTATGATGTCGTAGACTTTAGTCATTGGTTACAAACTCCCAGTCGGGTGATGGCGGGTACGGCGCTTTGCCATTCAATCGGCGCGACATGGTGGCAATGCTGACCCCATGTTTTTTACTAGCAGAAGTGAGTGAGTCAAAAACCTCACCTGTCGGCTTATGCCTGACTCTCTTTTTAGTTTGCTCGGCCACCTTGGCTTGCGCGGCTCTTGTCATTGCTAGAAATGCCGGGTCTGCCATCTTGGCGATCATACGGGCTCTAGATTTTTCCCTGAACTCAGGTGTCCTCGTCGCTTTAGCCGCCGCTTCTTTTCGCCGCGCCTCAATGTCCGGGTCCGCCCGCAAACGACGCATTGATTTCGTGCCTGAAGATCGCAATATCGCAGACCCCTCTTCGGTCTTCGCCCATTTGCGCCACGCTTTGAGTGCCTTCTCACGATAAACAGGATCTGTGAATTCAGACCCGGCATCGGGCCTACTAGCCCCGAGAAGAGGCGTATCAACCGGCGCTAGTTTGTTGAAAGTCTTAACGCCTTGGCGTCGATACATATCAAGGATCGCTTGTTCCATGCGGGTTAAATCGTCTGTGGATGAACACCGTGCGATCATTGCGAACTCGAAGGCGTCCTCTCCGTGCTTATTGAACGAGCTCTGCAAATGTTTGTTGCAGTGATTTCCTTTGCGTAGGAATTTCCTGTGATCAGTTACCCGCTGCCCGACATTAACGGACTGCCCTATGTAGACAGCCCCAGTTCTCGTGTTTTTAATCCGGTAGATGCCGGCTCGCCCATCCGAATACGGAACCCACGTCTGCGCTTTCTGCTTCATGCCAATTTTCCCCGTCGAAAAACTTATGATCAGGTGTGCATTCGACGCCGTTGAAGTCCATAGTCTCCTTGTCGCCCATGTACTGGACGCCGCCGTGTGCAACCCACTCCTCTCCGTCCCAGAGCAGATCGTCATCGGCGACGTCTACTATGGGCACCCAGCCACGGTTTGTCAAAACCTCGACGCTCGGCGCTAGGCATCCTAGAGTAGCAGGTTTTGCTTTGCTTCGGTGAGGTTTTGTTTCTCCATAGGGGAGATTTAGCCATTCGCCAGCGAACGCTCGGTACAAGTCTTTTCCGGACTTCAGGGTGTCCATGAACCATTTGCAGTTGGTGATCCAGCCGATTACTACCGATTCAATGGATGACAGGTCACACACCACGAACTTCTTACCTTCGCCGGGGACGAACGCTGAGCGGATGCACCCTGTTAGTGTGTCCATCGGTTCACCGTTCAGCAGCTGCAGACCGGACAGGTCCCCTGCGCGGATCATCTCGTTGGCCCAGCTGAGGGGGGTTACGTCCTCGAGCGCCTTCGGCGTGCGCGGCAGGTTCTGTGTCTGGATCCGGCGACCCGCCCAGCGGCCTGTGCGTGATGCACCGTGGAACTGCAGGGAGAAGCGGAACCGGCCATCTTCACCGGACGCGTCCAGCATGGTCTGGTACTTGGCCAGGCTGCTCTTGTTGGAGTTCTGGCGCATGCGCAGCACGTTTACCGCGACCGGCTCGATGCCGTTATGGTCGGCCTCACGGATCACCTTCTTCACGGTGTCCGCCCGCAGGTCTTGGAACGGGTAGCCGTTGGCCTGCAGCCACGGGAGCAACTGCGGGGTTGACCCGGGGTTCGCACAGCCGGTGATCCGCTTCATCTGGGCAATGATGGCCGGCTTGCGCCGTTCCGCCAGGGCGAGCGCCTGCTTGGCGAAGTGCGTGTCGATCTGCACACCACGGTCATTGATGCGTTGGTCGATGGCGTACATGTGCCACTCGCGCTCGGGAATAGGGTATTTGTCGCTGTCCAGCTTCGCCTTGATGGCCATCTCGGATACCACGTCCTGCCGGTTGTATCCGCCGAAACTGCTCCACTCTTCCGGGTTGGTCAACGCGTCAAGCCAGCGGCAAGGCTGGTTCTTAGTCGGTTTCTTTGGCTTGCAGAACATCTGGATCAGCTTCTTGCCCTCATCCAGTTTCAGTTTGTCCTGCGGCAGGCCCATCGCCTTGCCGATCATCGCGAGGTCTCCAGAGAAACCCATCATGTAGGCCAATATCATGGTGCAGCGCCAGCTCTCGTATGGCGTTTCGATACCCCACCGGCGCAGCGTCATGATGCGCTCGAACTGAGCGTTGAACGCCCACTTCACGACATCGGGATCAGCTAGTGCCTCTCGCAGCTCTGCTGGTGGGCGTTTGCTCTCGGTGATGTCCCAGTATTGGACGCGGCCACCGTTAACCGACCATGCGGACATGATGATCTCGGTTGACGGGTCTGCAGAATAGCGGTCAAGTCCGTATTTTTTGAGGTCCACTTCGGAACGGGATTCGAAGTCGAGGTTGATGAAGTCGGGCATTGTGGGTGTCCTATGGTTATTTGTTTTTGTATGCCTTCAGTTTTCTACAAAGAGCGGCCGGGCTTATCCCAGCCTCACGTGCTATCTGCGCTTGGCTCTTTTTGCCTTTCAGGGCCTCTTGTATGACCAGTTCCCATTGCCAGTTTTTCAACTTTGCCGCTGGGTTGTTTTCACCGGACACACCGTTCTTGGCTACGGCCGTTGGGTCATCCCGCAGGGCAATAGCTTCTTCTAGCGTTGTTGTTGACCCAAGAAACTCTCGCTTTCCGGTTGCCCTGTTATACCGTCTGGCTCGGTATTTCTGAGTTTTTGCGTCAAAGCTGATGCCCTTTTCTCCGGTTTTGTTTTTTCGGTCCCTTTTGTTCAAGGCTTGCGCCTTGTACGTGGCCCACCGGCAGTTGTTTGGGGCGTAATCTCCGTCGTTATTTACCCTGTCCAATGTCATCCCTTCCGGCCTCTCGCCCATATCTCGCAAAAATGCTTGGAAGGACCTGTCCCATCTGGGACACACTTTTATTCCTCTCGCTCCATAGTTTTTATAACTTATGTGTTTTTCATTTTGACACCGCGCTCTCATCGTTATCCACGTTGGGTACAAAGGGTGTGTCTTGTTGCCCCCTCCGTACTCACGCTCCCTCTCTACCTCCAAGGTTCCGTACTTCTTAATGCGCCGATAGTGTTTCTGGCACATCCCTTTTGCGTGGATTTTGTCCGTGCATCCGTCTACTTCACACATCTCGATGTGCATACCGACTCCCCGTTTACCCGTGGCCCTTGTTCAACGCCTACTATAACCAGTGGTTGGGTAAAAATAAAGCCTGCGATTGCAGGCTTTTACTATTTACTGTTTAGGCTTTACAGGTCATCATCGTCGTCATCGGACGGCTTAGACTTCTTGCCGCTGGACTTCGGCGCTTCATCGTCGTCATCCCACAGCTCGTCATCGTCGATACGGCCTTCTCCGAACTGCTCGCCGTCCGCACGGAACTTAACGGAAAGCAGGTTCGCGTTACATCTGCGACCGAAGCTATTATCTTGAAACCACGGTCGGATGATGATATCCACGTAGCAACCCGGATAGATAACATCGGCGATCTCATCGACCTCAAGCAGGTCACCGTTGCCATCGCGGACCTTCGGACGCTTGGTTTCACGGGCCGAAATGGTCCACATGCCCTCGCACTCTTCCTTGTCGCTGTCATCACCGTTCTTGATGAACAGCTTGTCCTTGGACACCTTGGCGTTTTTGTTGGCCTTCTTGAGGTCTTCGATAACCTCAAGGCAGGCTTCCTTGACTTCCAAGTGGGTGGACTTATCCGCAAGACCCAGGATGGAGAACTTCGGCTCACCGCCGTCATCCCCTGCATAGGGTTTGTCCAGGTGCGGGTAGCTGGCACGGACGTTCAGGATCTTGATGATGCCGCCCTCGTAGAGAGCGCCGATCACTTCAGAGCCGTTTTTCAGTTTGCGGATAATCGCGGGGCCTTTTGCCATTTTACTGTCCTTACCGTTTTATCGGTTTAATCGATCTACTTGTTACAGCTCGTCGTCTTCATCGTCGAACATCCCCTCGTCATCCCAGAGGGTTTCTTCATACGCTTCCAACTCAGGGCGCTTGTCCGACAGGGGCACCAGTGTGGGTTTCCCAGCCGGCTTTCTCACATACCGTTCCAGTGCCTCGTGGGCCACCTTCTTCGGTAATTTGAGCTCGTTCCGCAAAACCTCCTCCGCCTGGGTCGGCGACAAGATCTTGCGAGTGTAAATCTGGTCCTCTTCGAGACCGTAAAGGATCAACAGGTCGGCGGCCTTGGCCTCGTCTACATACTCGCGATTGGTGCGGGCCTCAACCAGCTTCATCCCCGGCACCTTCTCGCCTTCCAAGGCTCGGCGCTCCAGGTTCTCATCCATGGTGCGCCACCACGACTCTACCAGGCGGCGGTATGGCCGCAGCTTGGCCAGTTGCTCTGTTGTAAATCTGCTCACGTCTGCGGGCCTCACTCTGTATTTGCCGCGGCCGATCCAGTCAGCGAACTCGTCCAGTTCTTCGCCGGTGTATTCCCGGCCAATGTCCTTGAAGTTGCCCTCAATGAGAGCGTGCTGCAGTCTCGCCAGGGCAACACAATCGGACTTGACCTTGCACCACTGGCAGGCCTTCTCGCCGGGGCTCCTTGGGGCATTTGGCTGCCATGCGGCGGCGGCCCGTGCCTTGAGATAATCAGAGAACTCCAGTAATTCAGCCCTGCTGATCGTCCAGCTGTCGAAATGTCCGAGCCGTGGCTGGGCAATCCGCATCTCGATCACTTCGAAGTGATAGAGATGGTCGTACTTCAGGAAGAACCCGAGGGCATAAATCCGCGCCTGAGTATTCCCCTCCGCAAACACCTGGATCCCTTTCCCATATTTCAGGTCGGTGATCACCAGTTTGCCCGGTTGGCACGCTGCGTGGTCAGCCGTTCCTGACTGGTTAGGGAGCGGTGTCAGCTCGCTGAAGAACACCCTGGTTTCGGTGTAATGCTCACCTGGTTCGAACATGCACCAGTCAACGTACTCTTGGACATAGTCCATCATGACTTGGGTTACAGGTATCTCGAACCTAAAACCTCGCTCCTCAACGACCTGTACGGTGCCTAGGAGCTCTTTCGGCTTCCGGCCTGACCTCAGCCATGTCTCAGCGACGAAATGCGCCACCGTGCCTTCTGCGGCTTCTGGCGAGGTTCTGTCCTCTTCCATCATGTTCGCGATAAGGCTTCCGGCGCAGTGAAGCCACATTGCTGAACCGGACGGTGAAAATACTGAGTGCCCTGATTTGTTTATTTCCTCGGCCAGTTTGGCTAAGGCTGTCTTGTCGGTGATAAGTCTGGCCTTTCGGCCAGACTTACGGATGCGAGGTGTGACCGTCATTACAGGTCTTCTTCCTCTTCCTCTTCCTCTTCCTCGTCGTCGTTGCCGCCGCCTTCCAGCAGCATTTTCGCCAGCTCAAGCACCTTCTCGGCATGTTCTTGGGCCAGGTTGGCCATCTTGGCTTCCGGCACACCGGCTTCCTTCATGATGCGACGGGCTTCGGCGATACCAAGGTTCTCGTCGTCCTTGACGGCGATCAGCGCGTCCTTGGCTTCCTGCAGGCTCACCTTCGGCTCTTCCTTGGCAGCGGGTTTGGCAGCAGGCTTACGGGCAGCCGGTTTCTTGGCCGGTACCGGGTCTTCTTCCGGTCCAGCGGCTTTCTTGGCCGGAGCGGTTTCCGCTTTGGCGGCAGCTTCGCCTTTCAGAATGGACAGGATGGTGGCGGCGTTATTTTCGAATTGTTCGGTGGTGAAAGTAACCTGGATGCTCATGGCAATCTCCGTAATCAGTTTGGTTGGTTTTTGTCTTGACTTGACGAGGTTGAAGATACGCTTGGTGCGCAAACCTGTCAACCTCCAATTTACGTTATTTGACGACCTTTGCTATAACTCATCGTCGTCATCATGCATTCCACTGTCGTCGAATCCGGCAGGCGCACTACCGGCCAACGGTGGCATGTTGAACACCCGCCGTCCGCCATGTGTCTTGCGCGACTCGCCCGCTAGGCGTCTTAGGATGTTGCCTGCCGTTCTGGCTAGCATCTTGGTGGGATTCTTGTAGCCGATCACCTTCAGCACTTCGGTCGCGGTCATACGGGCGCCCTCCCATTTCTCCTGGGTGTCGGACGCTGACTTGTAGTGGTTTGGTGTCCAGTCGAACTCCTCCAGGATCGCCTCTTCAATCGGGTCTGTGCTCTCGTGGTCACGGTTATGCTCGATGAGCGCCTTGTTTTCCTCGGCGGTGAGCCACCACTGTTCTCCGCCTCGGTACAGCTCGTACACTTCAGCCCACAGCTGCTGCATGTCGATGTCATGATCGTGGTGGACAGCGGTTACCGGGATAGTCCACCAGCGGGTGTTGCCGGTCTCGTCGACCAGGAAGTTATGCTCGTTCACCGATGCAAAGAACACCGTGCGGCGGGCATACTCCGATGCCCTGCGGTCATAAGGCATCCGCACTTTATCTGTGCCCTGGGACACAAACGCCTTCATCCGGGCGATGTCTGACCTGCGAAACGTCGCATCCAGTTCGCCCAGCTCGCATACCCAGTGGGTGAGCGCGTTTATCACCGTGTCCTTGTTATCCGGGTCAACAGCAACGCCCTCCATCACCAGGTTCTGGTCTTCTGGCCCGAGCCGGAGCGCCCAGCGCGTCTTGCCCATGTACTGGCCGCCAACGAACACCAGGACGCCGCGGGCCTGCCGACGTGCGTTGCCCCCGTCGACCCCCATGGCGACGGCCGAGACCAGCCAGCGGCGGATCAACGTCTCTTTGAGCCGCAGGTTCATAGGGCTTTCCACGGTTCGGTAGAGGTCTTTGAGGCGCGAGACCCCGTCCCATGGCTTCGACTTGACCCACTCTTCCACCGGGTTGTAGCGGTTCTGATCCGCCAGGGTGCGCAGGAACTTGTCCGTTGAGGCCGTGGACATGGTGTTCAGGCTGCACAGCGACTCGACGACATAGAGCTCGCAGTTGGCCCGGTTGTCCATGCTGAATGCCTTGCCGATACCGGTCAGGCGCTGCTCTTTGCGGATCTCATCGTAACGGCAGGTGATCCCGTATTCGTTGAGGAGATATGCCATGTTGTCGATGGTGTTAAGGGGTGTGCCGCGGTCTGACAGATTCGGGAACCCGAACTTGTTGATCGGCTCGGAAAGGTCTATGCCGCTGGACTTAACTCGCTCCCATGCGGCATTCGCGGCCTCTTTGGCTTGCGCTTCAACCGCGTGGCTCAAGGTCAGTTTGGCGAGGCGTTTGCGCCACACGTCCCATGTCTCTTTGGTTTCGCAACGATTGAAGCCCGGGATCACCTTCTCCAGGGCCTTCTTGTCGTCTTCTGCCCACTTCACCCACTTTCGGATATCGTTGATCTTCGACACAGGCGTGTCTTTAGACACGGCCACTCGTCCGAAATTGCCGTTATCCCACTTGTGCTCGAATGCGTCTTCGTCGAAGTTCGGGGCTTTGGCCGACCAAGCGCGGGCCAGCTCCTTGAACTCATCAGGCTCGCGTTCGCCGTCCTTGATCGCCGCCAAAACTGCCACCCAGCGGCCGTACTCCGTCTCCGCTGGCAATTTTTCAAGAAATCCGGCCAGTTCCTCGACCGTTCCGTCCCAGGTGTCTCGCAGATCCTCGGTGAGCTCGTCTTCCTCGTCGAAATCGGCGTCCAATACCGGCTTTTCAGGTTTTTTGCCGATCACATGGCCACGGGTTGGTGAGGCTTTCGGGTCTTTTTCCCAGCCTTGCGCCTTCGCAAGCGCATCAAACTCGTCGCAAATCGCACGGGCCGCAGGGAGATCGATCTCGTTCAGGTCGAAATTGGCGTCGTGGTTGAGCGGGCTGTCACCGTTTGGCCATGTGAATGGCTTGCCTGTGCCGGGGTGGGTGCCGAAGGCTACGAACTGTTGACCGTGGCCCAAGATCTCCACGGCGCAGCGATCACCGTCATCGTTGATCCAGGTGTGTGATTTAACCTTGGCAAATGGCTTGTCTGTCCGATAAACCAAGAGTTTCTTGGGGGCCCGTCCGATCCGCAGTGGCGCGGGCCCGAGCAGATCGACAACAAACTCGGCCATCTGGTCGGACAGGGCTTTGTCCAGGACGTCAATATCGACAGCTGGGGTGTGCGCCGTGTTAATGCCGATCCCGCAGTGCGCCCTGGAGTGGGCCCACTTCGTGATGTCCTCTTCGGTTGCGGTGTGTTCCTGCCACCCTTTGAGAGCGGGGGCTTTGCCTGGACTGGAATGGTCTTTGGCGTCGTGGGGGACTATCGGGAGGATGTTGAACCCATTTTCTATCAGGGTTTTCCCGTACTCTTTGAAATTGTTCGCCATCTGTGTCTCCAGCTGGGAGTATGCACAGTTGCTGAAGCGCCCTATCAGGGCTACTATCGACTCCGTGCATGCCACATGCGTGTTTTAGAGGGCCTTGAGTTTTTCTCAAAGGCCCTTTTTTTCTGGTTGTTTTCTTGCTCGCAACCAATCAAAACCTGCCTTCCGTGCCCACTCCACGATATCGACCTCGTACCAGCGGATGACACGGCACCCGAGTTTGATGGGTTCTGGGAACGTAGGCAAGTTCGGCACCTGTCCTTGCCGCCAGGCATGCAGCGTCTGTCGGCTGATCCCTATCGTTTCGCAAATATCTACTGCCGACACCAGTCGGCCCCCTGTTGGCTTCATGATCTGACCTTTCTGTGAGGTTTGTCCGAGTTAGTAAAGTACACCAATGGCGTCGCCGTGGCAATAGGATGGTGTTCCGCCGAAGAGAAACATCGAAGCACACCATTGACGTGCTTCGAACGCGTCATGTTTCGGCCCGTACTTTTTGCGGTTTTGTAGCACGTCACTGCCCCGCGATCCCGATCCCTTCTCCACGAGCACTCGATGATAACGAAAAACAAAGCGGCGGATCGTTTGATCCGCCACGTTCTTCTCTCAGGCCATTGGAGGCTGAGTTTTAACGCCTCCGTGTTTTTTTGCCTGCAAGTCGTTGATTCTGAAAGATTTTTAGCAGAGTTTTGTGAAAGCATGGTGGCGAGGCGGCACATAGTTCACACATCCCGTAATATTAGAATACACACTAAACGATAACATATATCAATTAGAACAATCTGGTGATCTTTTATCAAATACTCTGCCTCCTAAGACTCCATCTACAATACTTATATAAATATACCCTTATAGATCAATACTTTAGTAGTCATAGAAGTTGGTTTTAAAGGGAGGCTAAAGGGGAGGCATGGCTGGCGGCATTGATTTTCTCTGTCTCCAACACCCCTGGAGGCGCTCTGAGCCGACAATGGCTGACCACACCGACACACCCAAAAACTGAAAACAGGCAGAGGGGCTATGGCGGATCCGGTAGCAAGTGTCACCCCGCGAGTCCGCGCCCTCGCACGCCTCGAACCGACCCGGGAGGGACCCGCAAGCCCTTGATTTATAAGCAATCCTCTTTAGGATCCGCAGACTCATGGAGGCAATGGAGGCAATGGAGGCAGATATTAAGAAAACGTGTCAGATGAACACCCAAACGATAACGGCGATCAAACTGCCCGCCGTGCCAGCCAGGACAGCCAGGGCAGACAGGACAGCCAGGGCAGACAGGACAGCCAGGACAGCCAGGACAGCCAGGGCAGCCAGGACAGCCAGGACAGCCAGGGCAGCGGGGACAGCCAGGGCAGCGGGGACAGCCAGGGGCAGCCAGGACAGCCAGGGGCAGACAGGACAGCCAGGACAGCCAGGACAGCCAGGACAGCCAGGACAGCCAGGGCAGCCAGGACAGCCAGGGCAGCCAGGGGCAGCCAGGACAGCCAGGGGCAGACAGGACAGCCAGGACAGCCAGGACAGCCAGGACAGCCAGGACAGCCAGGGCAGCCAGGACAGCCAGGACAGCCAGGGCAGCCAGGACAGCCAGGGCAGCCAGGACAGCCAGGGCAGCCAGGACAGCCAGGGCAGCCAGGGCAGCGGGGACAGCCAGGGGCAGACAGGACAGCCAGGGCAGCGGGGACAGCCAGGGCAGCCAGGACAGCCAGGACAGCCAGGGCAGCCAGGACAGCCAGGACAGCCAGGGCAGCCAGGGCAGCGGGGACAGCCAGGGCAGCGGGGACAGCCAGGGCAGCGGGGACAGCCAGGGCAGCGGGGACAGCCAGGGCAGCGGGGACAGCCAGGGCAGCG
>Ga0075011_10000133_pt1 | contig 37164 bp, 31 predicted proteins | sample TARM_MetaG_T_14_FD_72354 | JGI IMG/M metagenome (GOLD analysis project Ga0075011, IMG submission 72354) | Freshwater microbial communities from Pennsylvania, USA, analyzing microbe dynamics in response to fracking - TARM_MetaG_T_14 | ecosystem: Environmental > Aquatic > Freshwater > River...
GTGGTCCCGGCCGGGACCACGTTGCGGATGGCGGACGCCAGGAGCGGGAAATGGGTGCAGCCGAGTACGAGCGTATCGGGGATAACCGGCTGTCCGGTGCCGGACGCGGGTTTGAAGATGGGGTCGAGGTAGCGGGCGGCCACGGCTTCGGGCACCTGGCCGTCGGTCCAGCCTTCTTCGGCCAGGGCCACGAACAGCGGGCAGGGGTGGCCGATGATGCGCGCCTGTGGCTTCAGGGCGTGGATGGCGCGTTGATAGGCGCCGCCCGCGATGGTTGATTCCGTGGCAATAACCGCGACGGCCTGGTTGGTGGTGGCGTCGCAGGCGGCCTGCGCACCGGGCTCGACCACGCCGATGACGGGCACGCGGGGATTGGACTGGCGCAGGGCGTCCAGGGCCACGGCCGAGGCGGTGTTGCAGGCCACCACGAGCAGCTTGATGCCGCGCTTGATCAGTTCCGCCCCGCACTGCACGCCGTAGCGGGTGATGGTCTGGGGCGATTTGGTCCCATAGGGCAGCCGCGCGGTATCGCCGAGATAGACGACGTCCTCGCACGGCATGCGCTCGCGCAACGCCTTGAGCACGGTCAGCCCACCCACGCCCGAATCGAACATGCCGATGGGCAACTTTGCTTGATTTTTCATTTTTTCTGACTCCATGGAATGCAGTCCTTCCCGCGCCTCGAAGTCTACACATTTTCTTGAATATGTCTAAAGCAAACGGGCCGGGAGGCGGCGGGCTTAAACCGGCGCCCTATGGGGCTTTGGAGTAGCCGAGCATCTTCTGGGCCCAGCTGCGGGACTGGATGTAGAGCAGTTCCGCCTCGGAAGAGTCCAGAGAGAGCCGCTTGAGGCGCTGGGCGGTTTCGCCCCACAGGCCGCGCTCGTAACTGGCGGCCAGACGCAGGAGGTCGTAGAGGTCTCCGTTTCCATCCAGTGCCTCCACAACGGATTCCTCCAGAGGCAGGGACTTGAGGATGTCGCGCATGCTCATCCCTAGCATGGCGTCGAGCAGGGAAAAGAGGCCGGTCATGAACAGGGTGTCGGGCTCGCACACGTTTCGGTTGGAGCTGGAGCAGATGGATTCCAGGAATTTGGCCCTGTGTACGGCCATGTATGCAAGCTCCGCTGCTTTGGGCGACGGGTTGAGGTCGGCGATGACCACGCTGCGCAGCCATTGTTTGGACTGGATCATGCCCATCATGTCGAGGGCCCGTTTGGTCGAGGTGATCTTCTGGACCAGGCCGAACCCGACGGAGTTTATGTAACGGAAGAGGCGGTAGGTCAGGCTCGGATCGGACCGGAGGATGGCGGCCAGGCGCGAGGGCTCGAAGTCCGGCTTGGCCAGTTCGCCAAGGACCTGGAGCTTGGTGGTCTCGGCGGCGGTCAGCTTGCGGCCGGGGATGATCTCCGGGCGGCTGAAGAAGAATCCCTGAAACAGGGAAAAGCCCATGTCGCGCAGGGTCCTGAATGTTTTGTGGTCCTCGACCTTCTCGGCCAGCAGGGTCACGCTGCCGGGCAGCCCGGCCAGTTGCTGCTTGATACGCGCCGGGTCCGCGTCCAAGGCCAGAACGTCAACCTTGACGATATCGGCCAGTTCCACGAAAGGACGCAGCTCCTCCTGGCCGACGAAGTCGTCCACGGCCAGCGTATAGCCCGCATCCTTGAGACGACGGGTCGCAGCCAGAGTATCCTTGCCGGGACGGACGTTTTCCAGGATTTCGACCACGCACCGTTCCTTGGGCAGGGCGAATCCGGCGTCTTCCACAAGCAGTTTTTCCGGAAAGTTGATGAGGATTTTGGCTTTATTGTCCATACCCTCGGTGGCCAGGGCCATGCCGTCTGCAATGACCGAGGCCGTGGCTTGGGATTCGTCGCTGATGACCGCCACGTTGTCCAGGCCGGCGCGGAAGAGCAGCTCATACCCCCATATGGCCTCTTCCGGCGTGAAGACCGGTTGACGCGCGATGAACATGGATTCAAAGGGTTCGGTCTTTTGCTGCATGCGTTGTTGTCTCCCTGCATGGTCCGGTGAAGGGCCGGGAAATCCGTCAGCAGATGGGTCCCCGGCTGTGGCCCCGCCTGAGTCTGGCCGTGAAGGCGTCCAGGTCATCGTTGCATTCGGCCAAAATCTTGTCCAGATAGGCCAGGTTGTTGTCGATGGCCTCCCGGTAAAGGTCCTTGTCCACTTCCTGGCGTGACCTGAAGTAGTCGAGCATATATTGGTCCGCCCCCCGGAATTCCTCATCCAGCCGTTTGCGGGCCACGTCCTTGTAGAACAACCGGGTCTTGACGGCCAGGTCCAGGGCGTTGCCGTATCCGGGCAGCTTGGCCTCCTCGAACTCCTCGAAGAGCAGGAGGAGCTTTTCGAGATAGTAGCGGTCCGCGATCTGGGCCAGGAGGTCGGCGGTGCCTGTGAAATGGCCCATCCTGCGCATGGCCTCATTGCGGAAGACGATCTTTGCCGGGGACATGGTCAGGATGGTGCAACGGATGCAGTCGGCGATGTCCTCGATGTCCTGTTCGTTCAGGACCCCGGCGAGATAGCGACGCATAAACTGGATGGAGCGTTCCTCGTGGCCCACGGTGTGTTTGGCCCCGGTGCCCTGGGCGTCGTCCTCGTCCTGGATAAGCCCCACATCGTGGAACAGGGCGGCCAGCAAGCCCTTGAGGCAGTCGGCCTCGGAAAATGATTCATTTCGGCTCATGGCCCCGTAGATCAGGCGCGACGAGGCCAGGACCACAGAGCAGGTGTGCTCGAAATTGTGGTATTTGGTGTTGCTGGCCCGGTACCCGGGATAGCGGCCCGCGAAGAGCCGCTCCACATCGGCTAAGGCGCGGCGGAAGATCTGGCCGTCGTAGTCCGGGAAGAACTCCCGCAGGAGGTCCTCGGTCTCCCGGCGCACGCGTCCGGCGTCCACCGGGTCCACATAGTCGTAGAGCTTCATCTCGGGCCTTACCATGCGTTACGTCCCGGGGGTTTCCACCCACTTGTCGCGGATGGCCTTGATGACGTCGAAAATCTCCAGAAAGATTTCGACCACCTCGGGATCGAAATGGGTGCCTGCGTCCTTCTCCAGTATGCCTAGGCACTTTTCCTCCGGGAAGGGGTCTTTGTATGACCGCGGGGAGGCCAGTGCGTCATACACATCCGCCACCGCACAGATACGCGCCGACAAGGGGATGGCTTCACCGTTCATGGGTGCGCTGCCGAGGCTCGGTTCCTTGGCCCAGACCTGGTCTCTGGGGATGGAGGGATACCCCCTGCCCGCCCATTTTTCGTGGTGGTACAGTGCTATTTCCATGGACATGCGGTCCAGCTCCGATGTCTGGTTCTTGAAGAGGCGTGCGCCGTAAACCGTGTGCCATTTCATGATATCGTATTCCTCGTTGGTCAGCTTGGCGGGCTTTTTGAGGATGGCGTCGGAGATGCCGACCTTGCCCACATCGTGGAGCATGGCGGCCAGGCGCAGGTTGTCTCGGGTGTTCTTGATTTCCTTGGCCTTGTGCCCCCGCCGGGCGGCCCATGTGCCGTAGATCTCCGCGCAGTACGCGCCCACCCTCTGAACATGCGCCCCGGTCTCGGCCGGGTCGCGCAGTTCGGCCATCTGCATCATGCGCAGGATGAGTTCGCGGTTCATGAGGCCCCGTTCGATGGCCACCGAGGCGTTGTTGCAAAACAGTGGGATGTAGGTCTTGGCTTCGTCGGAGAAGGGAACCACCGCGCCGGATTCGTTCTTGGCGTTGATCAGCTGCATGACTCCGACCAGCCGGCTCTCCTGGGCGATGAGCGGGATGGTCAGCATGCTGGTGGTCCGGAAACCGGACTTTTCGTCAAAGGATTTATTGAAGGAGAACGGCAGGGTAGGGTCCAGTTCGTAGGCGTCGTCGATGGTCAGGCTTTGGCGGGCCTTGGCCACGTAGCCCACAATGGACTCCTCGCTGATGGGGATGCCGAAATTCTGGTACAGGGCGGCGTTGGCGGCTTCGGCCTTGAACAGGGTGTCGTTCTGGACGTAGCTGAAGATCAGCCGGTCGTTGTCCACCAGGAAGATGGACCCGGCGTCCGCGCCGGAAAATGACCTGGATTCCTGGAGAATTTTGTCCAGGATCGTGTCCACATCCTTGAGTTGGTTGACCTCATCCGTGATCTTGAGGATCTTCAACACCGCGTCGTCGCGGCCTTCCAAGCGTTCGATGCCCATGTTGGCTCCCTCTGGGTTGATACTTGTTGATATATCCCCCATTCCCAAGGGAAAATCAATTGTTCTATCCGCTGCGGCGCAAATGGCCGGACAAGCAAAAGGGGACGAAAAACCTTTTGCGCGGATTCCCGTCCCCTTCTTCAGCGTGGCGGGGTTCTATATCTCCGCGATGCCCTTGGGGATGAGACAGACCAGGACCATGGACACGTCGCCGGTGTTGACCACGTGGTGTTCCTCGTCCGGGGCCACATAGACCACGCTGCCCGGGCCGAGGGGAAGCTTCTCTCCGTCCTTGACCACATAGCCCGTGCCCGCGTGATAAAACTGCTGGTGTTCCCAGGGATGGGAATGCGGCGGGATCTGCGCGCCGGGTTCGAGTTCGATGACCCGCATGCAGAAATTGACGTCGTCATCCGCCTTGCCGATGACCACCCGGCCGGTCACGCCCGGCCCGGCCACCTTCAATTCCACAGGGGCCACATCCGTATACTTGATAACTTTCATCGTATTGCTCTCCTGTCGGTTGGGATTGCGTCCCGCCCTGAAAGGGGTGGGCCAGGACAGGCTAGCACAGGCCCGCTACGGACGCCAGACGCCGCGAAGCGGCTGTAAGACATGGGGTATCCCTCTCCAAAAGCCTTGGGCGGAGGCCTAAAAAAGGCCCGCCGGATCGCACCGGCGGGCCGTGTTTTCGCTTTGCCCTTGGCCTTAGCCCAGGATTTCGGCCAGGTCGGCCTCGGGGGTGGTGATGGGGGCGATGTTGTAGTTCTCGACCAGGAGGTTGAGGACATTGGGGGTAATGAAGGACGGCAGTGTGGGGCCGAGCTTGATGTTCTTGATGCCGAGCGCGAGCAGGGACAGGAGGATGGCCACGGCCTTCTGCTCGTACCAGGACAGGACCAGGGAGAGCGGCAGGTCGTTGACTCCGCAGTCGAAGGCCTTGGCCAGGGCCAAAGCGATCTGGACCGCGGAGTAGGCATCGTTGCACTGGCCCACGTCGAGCAGACGGGGGATGCCGCCGATGTCGCCGAGCTTCTTGTCGAAGAAGCGGAACTTGCCGCAGGCGAGCGTCAGGATAATCGTGTCGGCCGGGGCCTGCTCCACGAACTCGGTGTAGTAGTTGCGGCCTGGCTTGGCGCCGTCGCAGCCACCCACCAGGAAGAAGTGGCGGATGTCGCCGGACTTGACCGCGTTGATAACCGTATCGGCCACGGACATGACCGCGTTGCGGGCGAATCCTGTCGTTACCGATCCCTTATCGATACTCGCTTCAAATCCCGGCATGGCAAGGGCTCGCTCAATGACGGGGGTGAAATCCTCATTGCCCACGTGGACCGCTCCGGGCCAGCCCACCAGACCGGTGGTGAAGATGTTTTCGATGTACTTCTTGGGGTCCTGGATGCAGTTGGTGGTCATCAGGATGGCGCCCGGGAACTCGGCGAATTCCTTTTTCTGATTCTGCCAGGCGGTGCCGTAGTGACCGGCCAGATGCGGGTACTTGTGCAGCTCGGGATAGCCGTGGCAGGGGAGCATCTCGCCGTGGGTGTAGATGTTGATGCCCTTGCCCTCGGTCTGCTTGAGCAGGGTCTCGAGGTCCTTGAGGTCATGGCCGGAGACGAGGATGGCCTTGCCCGCGGTGGGGCCGAGCTTGACCTCGGTGGGCACCGGATGGCCGTAGGCCGAGGTGTTGGCGTCGTCCAGCAGCTCCATGGCCCGGATGTTGATGCGCCCGCATTCGAGCCCGGCCTCCACGGCCTGTTCCAGGGTCAGGCCGGTGGCCAGGGTGGCGGCCAGCAGGCCCTGGAATTTGGCGTACAGTTCGTCATCCTCTTTGCCGAGGATGGCGGCGTGGTCCATGTAAGCGGCCACGCCCTTGAGCCCGTAGGCCAGGGTGTGCTTGAGGGACTTGATGTCCGCATTCGGTTCGGGATCGGACTCCACGCCGACCGCTTTGCCCTGGGCCACCATGCCGGGGATGTCGAGGGCGGGCGTCATCACGGCCGGTCCGTCGAATTCCACGCCGGACACCTTGGCCTTGAGGCCGTCGCGCAGGGCTACGCACTCATTGATCAATTTGACGAACCGGGCATCGTCGAAATTTACGTTGGTCAGGGTAGAGAAGACCGCTTCGGAGATGAAGCGGTTGATTTCGTTGTCCTCAATGCCCTGGTCGCGGGCGGCCACGGCCACTTGGGCGAGGCCCTTGGTCAGGTGGAGAAGAAGGTCCTGGAGGGTGGCGGTGGAATCGGTCTTGCCGCAGACGCCGATTTTGGTGCAACCGCCCTTGGCGGTCTGTTCACACTGATAACAAAACATGGGTACTCCTTTGTTTTGGTGAAATGCGTTTGATGCGACCAAGACTAACCGAGCTGACGGAACGGGAGTATGATTTAAGTCAAAAAAGGCGGAAAAAAATGAAATGGTGAAGCGGGCCGCCGGGTTGAGGTCCGGAGGGGAATGGACTATCTTCCCGTCATGACTCGAACAATCACTGTTCATTTGGCGGACGCCTTCACAACCGAGAGAGGCAAGGGCAATCGCGCAGGTGTTGTCCTGGACGCGACGAGACTGTCCGACGGGGCCGTGCGGAGCGTATCTCTCCTGGCACGGCGTGCTGCCCGACCAGCCGGTTTTCGGCTACCTGGGCCGCCAGGGCGTTGCCATGGGGAGCGAAGGGGTTATCCAGGTCGCCGTGACCCGCGATTCGACAGGTCCATGCAAGGTTCAGGTGGGCGGCACGGCGGTGGAGGCGGGGCGGTTGGAAATTGAGTTGTCCGACAATGACGGCTACGTTTCGGCAAACATTTTGTAATACAAGCAAGGCAGGGACATGCGAACCAGACTGGATCATATCGTTATCGCGGCCACGGACATGGAACGGGGGGTGGCTTGGGCAGAGAAGCGGCTCGGCGTGATCGTGCCGCGCGGCGGGGTGCACGAGACCATGGGCACCCGCAACCATGTCATGCGCATCGGCGAGGAGATGTTCCTGGAGATCCTCGCCGTCAACCCGGACGGGCCGCCCCCGGCCAAGCCGCGCTGGTTCGGCCTGGACGACCTCGCAGTGCGCGAGCGGCTGGACCGTTCGCCCGCGTTTCTGGCCTGGGTGGCCAACACCGACGACCTCGACGCTTTTCTGGACGCGGCCCCCATGTCCTTTGGCCGGGCCACGCCTGTCAGCCGGAGCGAGCTCAACTGGCGGTTCGCCCTGCCTTCGGACGGGCGGCTGCTGGCCGGGGGTATGCTGCCCTATGCCATCCAGTGGCAGACCGAGTCCCACCCGGCCCTGGCCATGCCCGACCTGGGGTGCAGGCTGCTCGGCCTGGACATCTACCATCCGTATCCCGAGTGGCTGGGCTCCGTCCTGGACGCCGTGGGGCCGGTGGACCTGGTGGAGGTACATCCCCTGCCGCCCATGGAGCTGCCGCGCATGGCCGCACGCATCGACACCCCGGAAGGCGTCCGGCTGCTGGAGACCATGCCCGGCGTCTGCGGCTGCCCGCCGTACCAGGCTTAGCGGGCACAAGTGTGCACCGACTTTATTAATTCCCGAGCATTTGGTAGAGAACGGACGTTGCCCTTTGTTGCAGGAGTCGTCATGCCGCTGCCGGTTCGTTTTTCCTGGGCCTTTTACCCCTTCCTGCTCGCCGTCTTGGCGCTGTCGGTCCTGCTTGCGCCCGCCACGGGCCGTGCTTCGGACCGCAAACAGATCCTCCTGCTCAACTCCTATCATCAGGGGTTTCAGTGGACCGACGATGTATGCCAGGGGCTCACGGAAGTGCTCAGGCCCCGCGAAACGGGCATTGTCATGCACATGGAGTACATGGACACCAAGCGGGTGGAGTACAACGCCCACTACGAGCAACAGCTCCTGAACATCTACGTTCACAAATACAAAGACGTGGCCCTGAATCTGATCCTGGCCACGGACAACGCGGCCTACGACTTCTTACTCCGCCACCACACCGAACTTTTCCCGAACATCCCGGTGGTTTTCGGAGGGGTGAACTTCTTCAGGCCCGACCAATTGAAGAACCACCCCATGTTCACGGGCGTGGCCGAGGTCCTGGATGCCCGGCAGACCATCGATTGCGCCCTCAAGCTCCGGCCCGAAACCAAGACCGTTTATGTGGTCAACGACTATACCTGGTCGGGCATGGCCGTGCGTAAGTCCATCGAGGAGCAGTTGCGCGGCCTGGACCCGGAGGTAACCGTGGTCTTTTCCGGGAATTCCGACCTGGTCGCGATCCTCCGGCACGTGGATCGGCTGCCGGGCGACGCCGTGATCCTGCTCAGTGTGTTCAACCGGGACAAGACCGGGCGGTTTTACGACAAGAACGAGGTGGTCCAAGCTATTTCCGCTCATTCCAAGGTACCGGTTTTCGGCATCCTCGAGGTGGACATGGGGCATGGCATCGTGGGCGGCATGCTTTCCAACGGCCATTACCAGGGACAGGCCATGGGCCAGATCGCCCTGCACGTCATGTCCGGCCGCAACCCATCCGAAATTCCGATTCTGCAGGGCAGCGCCTACGCCCCGGAGTTCGACTATGCCCAACTCAAGAGGTTCAACCTCAACCTGTCCAGGCTTCCGAAGGGCAGCGTGATCAGCAACCGGCCCAACTCCTTCTACCGCGAGCATTCCGGCGTGCTCCTGGGCGTGGCCGGGTTCGGTCTCCTGCAGTCCGCTATTATCCTGGCCCTGATCCTGAACATCATCCGCAGGCGACGCGCCAAAAAGGAGTTGCGCATCGCCCACCGGACCCTGGAGGAGCGGGTCAGGGAGCGGACCAGCGAACTGCGCCAGTCCGAGGAGGTCCTGCGGACCGTCTTCGATTTTTCCTATGACGCCATTATCGTCCTCGACGGGAACGGGCGTATCCTGGAAGTAAACCAGCGCATGATCGAGATGTTCGGCCTGGAGGGCATAGACTCGTCGGGCGTATCCCTGCTCCGGGACCTGTCGAGCCGGGAAAATGCCCTGCATTCCATGACCGGGATCATGCGCGAGGTACTGGGCGGCAAAGCCCGGCACCTGGAGTGGCGCGCCCGCCGCTACCGGGATCATCTGGAATTCGACGTGGAAGTCCACCTGACCCGCATCATCTACCGGGGCGAGGAGGCCGTTCTGGCCAACATCCGGGACATCTCCGAACGCAAGGAGTCGGAGAACTCCATCCGCCAGAACCTGGTCAAGTTCGAAGCCATCCTGGAAAACTCGCTTATGGGCATCGCCATGTCGGTACACCGCAAGATCGTGACCATCAACCGGCGGGGCGCGGAGATTTTCGGCTATTCCACGGAAGAGATTCAGAACAATACCTTGAACCTGCTGCTCGGGCACTACCAGACAGAGGACGATTTCGTCCTGGCGGCCAAATCGGCCCTGGCCGAGCGGGGCGAGTTCAATACGGAGCAGGCATTCAGGGGCAAGAACGGCTCCACGATCTGGTGCCGCATGTATGCCAAGACCGTGGACCCGCAGGACCTGTCCAAGGGCGTCATCTGGGCCTGGGACGACGTCACCGAGAACCGCCGCGCCCAAGAGGACCTGCTGCGCACCCGTGAGGGTGCCGAGGCCGCCAACCGGGCCAAATCCGAATTTTTGGCCACCATGAGCCACGAGATCCGCACCCCCATGAACGCCATCGTGGGCATGACCGAGATCACCCTGCAGACCGAGCTGACCGAGGACCAGCGCGACTACCTCAAGACCGTCAAAGACTCGGCCCAGCACCTCCTGTCCATCATCAACGACATCCTCGATCTGTCCAAGATAGAGGCGCGCAAGCTCGAGCTGGACCACGTGGACTTCGACCTGCCCTTTCATGTGCGCACGACCATCAAGGGACTTGAGCTCCAGGCCCGTCAGAAGGGCCTGAACATGACCCTGGAGATCGATGACTCCGTTCCTCACTGCGTCAAGGGCGACCCCCTGTCGCTCAGGCAGGTGCTGGTCAACCTGGCGGGCAACGCGGTCAAGTTCACTCACCGCGGGGCCATCACCATCCGCGTGCGGGCCGCTGAGGGCCCGGCCCCGGACGAGACCCGGCCCTTGGGCGTGGCTTTTGCCGTGGAAGACACGGGCATAGGCATTCCGCGCGAGTTCCTGGATTCCATCTTCCAGAGCTTTTCGCAGTCAACACGCGCCTTCGGCGGTACCGGCCTGGGGCTGGCCATCTGCAAGCAGCTCATCTTGCTCATGGGCGGCGACATCCAGGTGGAATCCAATGTCGGCAAGGGCAGCATTTTTTCCTTCTCGGTCTGGTTTGAACAGGGGTTCTCCTGCCCCATGCCCGACGATGACGACATCTACCGGCGGCCCGAGGCCCCTTCCCGCCCTGTGCGCGTGCTCGTGGCCGAGGACAACGACGTCAACATCATGGTCACGACGCTCAAGCTGGAGGATATGGGCTACACGTACGCCGTGGCCAAGACCGGCCTCGAGGTCTTGGACCTGCTCAAGCGCGAGCCGTTCGACCTTATCCTCATGGACATCGAAATGCCGGTGCTGGACGGCATCTCCACCACCAAGGCCATCCGTTCGGCTGTTCCGGGCGGCCCCATAGCGGATCCGGATATACCGATTGTCGGGGTCACGGCTCACGCCCTCAAAGAGTTCCGCGACAAGAGTCTGGACGCGGGCATGGACGATTACGTGGCCAAGCCCGTGGACTTCAACGAGCTGTCCGTGATCATCAACCGGCTTATCGGCACCGCGCCCGCCCCTCCGCAGCCCCCGGACGCGGGCACGGTCGAGGCCGAAACCGAACCCATGGACGCCCTGCCGACCTGGACCCCGGAAGCGGCCATGGAGCACCTGGGCGTGGACGAAGCCATCTTCGCCGACTTCCTGGTCACGGCCAAGACCGAGCTCACCCTTCTGAGCGAAGAGTTGGAGCAGGCCCTCGGCGCGGGTGATGCGGCCAAGGCCGGGGAACTGGCGGGTATTGTCCGGTCCGTGTGCACGGCCATCGGCGCCAACGCGGCCGCCCTGGCCGCCGCCACTCTGGCCACCGCCTGCACCGAAGAAGGAGACGAAGGCACCGCGTTCGCCCGCCTTCGCGAAGAGATGGTGGGCCTGATGAAAATCATGGACTAAGACCTTGTTGGAACATATTCTCCTTAGTAGAATTGGGAAATGTTCGTTCGGTCGTTGCTTCTGTTCAACCGCCGATTCTGTTGAAAAGGAGGAAATCCATGTCCGGCGAGGAGTTAACCGAGTTAAGAAAATTCGTGGCCCCGGAGTTCGTCTTCGGCTCGGGCGCGGCCATGCTGGCCGGGCAATACGCGGCCAACCTGTCCACCCAAAAGGCTCTGGTGGTCTCCTGCCAGGCCCTGGAATCCATAGGCTGTACCGGGCAGATCGTGGACTCGCTCACCCGGGAGGGGGTGGCCTGCACCGTGTTTTCGGACGTGACCTCCAATCCGCGTCATAAAGAGGTTATGACCGGGGCCGAGATATACCGGCGCGAGGGGTGTGACGCCATCGTGGCCGTGGGCGGCGGGTCGCCCATGGACTGCGCCAAGGCCATCGGCATCGTCTGCACCAATGACCGGCACGTGCTCGAATTCGAGGGCGTGGACAACGTGGAACGGCCCGGCCCGCCGCTCATCTGCATCCCCACCACCGCCGGGACCGCCGCGGACGTCTCCCAGTTCTGCATCATCAACGACACCGACCGGAAGGTCAAAATCGCCATCGTGTCCAAGACCATGGTGCCGGATGTGGCCCTCATCGACCCTCGGCTGACCCTGACCATGGACGCGCAGCTCACGGCGCACACCGGCCTGGACGCTCTGACTCACGCGGCCGAGGCCTTTGCCTCCAACGCCTCTTCCGCCATTACCGATCTGAACGCCATGGAGGCCATGCGCCTTATCCACATGCACCTGCGCAACGCGGTCGAGCGCCCCGACGACATGGAGGCGCGGACCGGCATGATGCTCGCCTCCACTTATGCCGGGCTGGCCTTTTCCAACGCCATCCTCGGCGCGGTCCACGCCATGGCCCACAGTCTCGGCGGTCTCCTGGACCTGCCCCACGGCCTGTGCAACGCCATCCTGCTGGACCACGTCATCGCTTACAATTTCGACGCGGATCCCGAGAAATACCGCCGCCTGGGCATCACGCTGGGCGCGGACATCCCGGATGGAGCCTCCCTTGAAGAGGCCAGGGAAAGCACCTTGGAGGCGGTCCGTGAACTGAAGCGGAGCGTGGGCGTGACCCACACCCTGTGCGAACTGGGCATGACCGACGAGGACCTGCCTCTGCTGGCGCAAAATGCCCTGTCCGATGCCTGCATGTTGACCAACCCCAAACAACCGACGGCCGATGAGCTCATCCGGATCTTCAAAGCAAGCTGCTGACCCCGAACCGGTCCAGGCCACGGAGCGCGAGAAGCTCATCGGGCTGGGCAAACGTTCCATCAGCAAGAGTTACTACCCGGAACTCAAAAGCCGGTTGGATGAACTCGAGCATTTTCGCGCCCTGCTCGACAGGGTCAACGACGCCATCTTCGTGGTCGACGCGGACAGCGGCGTCATCCTGGACATCTCCGGCGCGGCCGACGCTCTGCTCGGCTGCGGCCCGGAACAGCTCCGTGGAATGAGTTTCAAGGATGTCCTGCCCCCGCACATTCGCCGCCACGCCCACAATCTCTTCCACAACGAGACCAAGACCGTGCGCCTGGAGACCGAGTTCGCCTGCCCCACCTGCCAGGGGCAGCCGCCGGTCCCGGTGGATCTGACCCTCAGCCTGGTTTCCTTCCAGGACAAACGCCAGGCCATTATCGTGGCCCGCGACATCAGCGAGCGCAAGCGCTCGGAACGCGCCCTCAAGCGCAGCCATGAACAGCTGGAGATCCGAGTGCGTGAACGGACCAAGGAACTGGACCAGGCCAACCGGGCCAAGTCCGAATTCCTGTCCACCGTGTCACACGAACTGCGCACCCCCCTGACCGCCGTGCTCGGCTTCGCCAAGGTCACCCGTAAGAAGCTCATCGGCTCCATCTTCCCGGCCCTGGCCCGCATTGCGGACAAGGACCTGAAAAAAGAGATGGAGGTGGTCCGCAAAAACCTTGAGATCATCGCCGGCGAAGGCCAGCGGCTTACCTCGCTCATCAACGATGTCCTCGACCTGGCCAAGATGGAGGCCAACCGCGTCGAATACGTCATGGCTCCCATCCACCCCGAGGAGTTCATCAACAAGACCGTGGAAGTGACCTCGTCCCTGTTCGACGACAACGATCTGACCCTGAAGCTGAACATCGAATCCCACCTACCCAAGGTCCGGGGGGACATGGATAGGCTCATGCAAGTCATGGTCAACCTCTTCTCCAATGCCGTGAAGTTCACCTCGCAAGGCGAAATCACGTGCACCGCCCGCACGGTGGACGATACCGTGCGCATCAGCGTGGCAGACACCGGCGTCGGTATCCAGACCGAGCTTCTCGAATCCATTTTCGAGGAATTCACCCAGGCCGGTGAACACCTGTCCAACCGCCCCGCCGGAACCGGACTCGGCCTGACCATCTGTAAACATATCGTTCACGAACACGGCGGCCATATCTGGGCCGAAAGCCACCCCGGAGAAGGCAGCAAGTTCATCTTTACCTTGCCCGGCCTGAAGGCTGCGTAGCGACCGGACGCGAAGGCCCCGTCGAAGGCCTTCCTTCCTCGCCCGCCTCAGGCCAGAGCCGCCTCAATCGTGACAAAGCCCCCGTCCTCACTGGACGGGGGCTTTGTCGATTGCGCGTGGCCCGGGTCTCAACGCCGTAGGTTGGATGAGATGGCGACCAGGTCGCGGCGGGTTCCCTCGGGCAGGTCGCGGTACGGTTGCATGACCGTGCCGGGGTAGCCTTCGGTGATGATCTGGAAGGACCGCTCCGGTTGCAGAGAGAACCGACTGAGGTCCGGCGGCGCGGGCCGTAGGGTGAGGCCGAACGGGGTGGGGCGTCCGGTCGCGCCGTGGCAGGTGGCGCAGGTGTTTTTCCAGAGCTCGCGGGCCTGTTCGCCGACCTCGCGCCGGGGCACTGTGGTCGGGCCGAACAGGTTGAAGGCGCTGCCCAGCTGATCGAGCAGGGAGTCGATCTTGTCTTTGTCGAACACGGTGAAGTAGGGCATGCCCGAGCCGGCCCATCCGCGAAGGACGACCTGGCGCACGTATTCGCGGTCCGCGCGGACTGCGGCGAGGTCTTCGGCGCGTACGAGCAGCCGTCTGGCGGCCGGGCCGTCGCCCAGGCCGCCCGCACCGTGGCAGGGCTGGCAGCTTTTTTCGTAGATGGTCGCGCCGTTGTCGTAGACCGTGGCGAGTTTGACGCGGAAGGTCTCCAGGGCCGGTTTCTTGAAGCGGTCGAGGTCAGCGGACTCCCTGGCCAATGCGGTGCGGGCCTGTTTGTGCAGGGGCATGAGAGTGGAATCCTGCAGGAGCTGGCGGGCGGCGAGCATGGACACGAAGATGACGGGCAGGAGCAGGAGCAGGGCGCGGCCGCCCCGGATGGAGGCGCTGGTCAGGGTCATGACCTGAGCCGGTCGCAGGGTCCAGGCCACGGCCATGGCCGCAGCGGACCCGAGGGTCACGGCGGTCAGCACGGGCCAGTTGAAGACGTCGGCCACGGTGAACAGCAGGGGCACGCCCACGGCCACCTGGAAGAGGATGCCGCCGAACATCCAGGCGCGCAGCCTGGCGCGTTTTGCCGTGTCCTGGCCCGCGGTGAAGAACAGGTGGAAGGCCGCGCCGAAGACGATGGCCGCACCGAGCACGTGCAGGTAGCGGAAGAGCCAGTGGGGCAGGTAGATCGATCCCGGCGCAAGGGTCTTGGCCGCGAAGCCGGTCCACTCGCCGGGCCGTTCCATGAGCGACAGGGCCCCGGTGAAGATGGCCGGAACCGTGAGCAGCGCGCCCAGGCCGATGGCACCGCTGATAAACGGCAGCCACGGACGGGAGAGCATCTTGTGCTCGAACAGCTCGATGGCCAGGAAGGCGAGGATGAGCAGGGGGATGACAGACAGCCAGGTGAAGGCCTGCAAGCCCGTGGCCGTGAAGAAGCCCAGGGAGTAAACGACCTGGATGATCAGCAGCGGGCCCACGCCCAGGACCACGGCCAGACTCTTGAGGGCCAGATGGGATTTGACCATGCGCTGGTTCCAGCCCATTTCCACCTTGTTGCCGGAGCAGCAGTCATGCAGGAAGTAGACGAAGCCGAGCATGGCCGTGCCGAGCATGAGCAGGACGAAGATCAGGTGCAGGCCGAAGGTCGTGAAGAGCAGGATGCGCAGCCAGATCTCGGGCAGCGGCAGTGCGAGAAAGAGGTCTTGCCAGGGTGCCATCATTTGACCTCCCCTTGGAGTTGCGGCCGGGGCAGGGTGTCTTTGTTGGCCAGTGAATAGAGGTAGGTGGACATGGTCAGACGTTCCTGTTCGGAGCCGTTGAACGGGGTCATGAACGGGACCATGCTCTCGGTGATGGAGGTGATGGCGTTAACGCTTTCAAGGGTCCGGCCGCGCAACCGCACGGTAATGTCGTTGATGCCGCCGATGGTGTGGCAGACCCCGCAGTTGACGTCGAACAGGGCCCGACCCGCCCGTGCGGCCGGAGCGTTGTCCGTGGTGGCGTTGACCCAGTCCAGGGAGGGCAGCAGCGGGCGGTCCTGCCGGGAGGCGGCTTCCTGCCGGACCATGCGCGTCTGGTTGGCGTACATGTAGCCGGGCAGGAGGTAGGGGCCGCGCACGAATTCGCGCACCCGCTCGAACTCGGCGACCATGCCCACGGCCAGGATCAGGGCGGGCAGGAACAGGATCACGCCGGTCTTGCGGCGCTTGAGCAGCCCGGCCATGGCGGCCAGGACCAAGCAGGCCACGGCCACGGTGTTGAGCACGGGCAGCAGGTTGGGCACCTGGGACCAGACCGAGGTGGCCACCGCGAACTTCCAGTGGGTCAGGTAGGTCTGGGGGACGCGCGAGAAGTATACCCAGGCGAACACGGCGGTGGAGGCCATGGCCAGGAGCATGACCAGACCGGTCAGGCGCAGCACCCGGCCGCGTTCATTGGCCGTGCCCTTGAATCGCCAGCCGGTCCAGCCGAGGATGAGCAGGGCGCCCAGTGCAATGCCCGCCGAGATGCGCAGCATGAACTGCGGCACGAAGGTCGGGTTGAAGTACGCCTGGGTGAAGGTTCCGCCCTGGGGCCAGCCGTCCGGGGTGAGCATGAACCCGAGGATGCCGGATATGAGCACGGCCGAACTCAGGGCCACGGCTACGTAGCCCCAGCCGAGGGCCATGAGCAGGCGCGGGCGGCGTCGGGCCAGCCGGTCCCAGAGAAAGTAGTAGATGAGCAGGATGATGACCTCGGTGGTGAAGGCCCACCACTCGATGAACCACGGCCAGAAGAAGAGGTGGATGAGCGAGCCGATGCCTTCGGGCGCGAGGATGCCGGTGATGAACCAGATGCCCACGCCGGTCACCGCGCCCACCGAGGTGGTTACGATGACCACCGGCTTGAGCAGGGTGCGCGCGGTCTCTTCCCAAAACGCCCCGTGGCCCGTGGCCCCGAGATTTTGGAACAGGACGATGATGGTGGTCATACCGATGGCAACCCCATGGCTGATGAGCACGTGTACGACAGCGTTCAGGGCGATGGTCATGCCGTCGCCCAGGGCCGGAACGTGGAGCAGGGGGAAGATCATTGCCTGGCCTCCCCGGGGAGCGGGATGGTGCGCTCGATCTTGTTCGGATGGGTGGCCGTGAACTTGGGTCGGGGCTGTTCATGTGCGTAGGCGGCCACGTCCAGGGCCTGCTCCTGGGTCAGGCTCGGGTCGGACTTGGGCATGAACCGCCAGACAAAGACCGAGAAGGTCCGGATGCGATTCATCCCGGCCCCGTCGTTGTATGCCCCATCGCCCCATAGGGGCGGGGCGATGGGCGAGCCGTGTCCGTTTTCGCCGTGGCAGCGCGTACAGACGTTCTTGAACACGGTCTTGCCCGCTGCTGCGTCGGGCTTGTGGTCGTTGTCCAGATGGTGGGCAAGGGCCGCCCACGGCGGAGTGGAATAGATGGGGATGCCCTTGGATATCCATTGGTAATAGACCAGCAGGGATTGCATGATTTGACTGTCCGGGGCCGGGGCCTTCCCGTTCATGCTGCGTTCGAAGCATCCCTGGCTGCGCAGGGCCAGGTCGGCCGTGTACTCGCGGCGTCCCCGGTACAGCGGGTACTTGGCCGCCACCCCCACCAGGGAGATGGTGTCCTTGCTTCGTCCGCCGTCAAAGTGGCAGTTGGTGCAGGCCATGTCGTTGCCCACGTATTCGGGCGCGTATTTCTTGGTCTCGGTCATGATCTTGTAGCCGAGCATGACCATAGGCCGGATCTTTTCAGGAGCGTCTTCGAGCGCCGGGGGATTGAAGACCGGCTCAAGCGGTGCCGGTGCCGCCGCGCCCGCTCCGGTTCCGGCAGTGGCCGGGGTGGCCGCTCGGGGCATGGGCGCGGTCCATTGGAAGAAGAACACCAGCCACGCGCCGAAGACCAGCAGCAGTGCCAACAGGGTCAGTGAAAAGAAGAGTTTAGCTTGGTTCATGGGTTCTCCGTTTGGGCAGACTGGGACATGTTCGTGACGGACTCCAATACCGGCGGCCAGGGGCAAGGCCGGACTCACCCTATGCGATATCCATGCGAATGTTCAACCGTCAATGCCGAATGTAGCCGAAGGGTGTCCTTGGCGCGGGGCATCCAAAGGGCGTGGCCCGGCGTCTTTCCCGGGGAACCTGTTCTGGACATTTTTGAGACTTCCGGTCTACGGATGGACCAAGGTCGGAGCAGCAATTCGTCAGCGGGAGCCGGAAGCATGTCGCAAGCATCATTCGAGAACATCTGCGTTTTTCATATCCTGGACGGCCTTCGGGAAGGGTTGTCCCACTTTTCTTCGCCCAGCCGGGTGGCCGTGGTCTATGCAGTGGGCCGGGGCGAGCCGCCGCGCATCTGCGACCCGCAGGGACTGCTCGAGGGGCACGAGCCCAAGCTCCAGGACTATTTTCTCTATTCGAGCCGTTGGCGGAGCAAGGACGAGGAGATCGAGGGGGTGCGCATTCTCACCCAGGAGGAGACGGGGTTGGATCTGTCCGGCCTGATCACCTTGGGCGCGCGGTCCAATTCCGTGTGCTATCAGATGTGGTTCACCGAGGAGCACCCGGACATGTGCTCCCTCGGCCCCACGCGGAGCTGGCTGGAATACGCGGCCGAGCTTTTTTCCCAGCATTTCGCCATCGGCAACGTCATGGGGTTGGATACTGCCGGGTTCATGCTCCAGCACTGCGCGATCCACGCCATCCGCGACTTCATCGTGGACGAACGCTCCCGCCTGGCCGGGCTGGACACCCGCATCCGGGTCTACCCGTTCCTGGATGCGATATTGGGCGTGTCGGCCACCAAGGAAGAGGGCGCGTCGCCCAGGGGGCGCATCGTGGTGGTGGAGCCCAACCAGCTGGACCAGGTGCGTTTCGTATGCCGCTTTCCGGCAAACGAGCAGCCCCAGACCGCGAATTTCAAGCACGTGCGCAAGCTATTGCAGGCCGTGGAGGATTCGGGCCGGGTTCTGGTTTCCGACGGCACCTCGGTGCTCGGCATCGCCATCGGGCCCATGCCGGGAGCGTATCTTGCCGCCCAGTTCTCGGGCTCCTACGGGTTTTTGTGGATCCGCGACCAGCTGGTCTGCAGTTTTTCCGACGGGCGGTTCCGCTCCTCAAACCTGCGGGCCAACCTGGTTCAGCTGGAGGAGCAGTTGTTGGAGACGGACATGGGCATGGAAAAGCAGAATTCTCTGTTCAAGATAGTCTCGATCATGGTCAACCGGGTGCGAGACCGCAAGCACGGCTGTACCCTGGTGGTGGACATGGCCCGCGAGCCCATGACCATGTCCGGCCAGCACCTGGAGGAGCCCCTGGACCTGACCCGGTCCAGCCAGCTCAAGCTGGCCTGCTCCCTGGCCAAGCTGGACGGGGCCGTGCACATCGGCCGGGACCTCAAGCTGCATGGTTTCGCCTGCCTCATGGACGGTCGCAGCGTGCCCGGCGAGAACAGGGCGCGCGGGGCACGCTTCAACTCGGCCCTGCGCTTCACGGCCGAGCACGAAGGGCTGGTGGTCGTGGTGGTTTCGGCCGATCGGCCGATATCGATCATCAAGGACGGGGTGGAGCTGACCGCACTTTGCCTCTTCCAGCACGTCTGCGGCCTGCGGCGTCCGCCGCTTTTGGCCGAGTGGGTCATGAGCTAGGGGCGGGCCCGAGGGTTTATGGTGCGCACCGACTGGATGTCCGATCCCCTGTTCTGGGTCCTAGCCCTGCCCGCCCTGGCCGCGTCCGGCCTGCTCTTTCAGATGGTCCTCTCCCTGTTCAGCTGCTGCGCGGCCTTCAGATTTCGTGGACGCGCCGTGCAGCTCAAATGGTGGATGATCCCGGCCGTTTCAGTCTTGAGCGTACTGCTCTGGCTCCTGGCTGTGCTGTATGCCGCGTTCAGCGCCTGAATCCTGTCATTCCTTGATAATCATTACGGTTATAGCTGTAACAGAAAATCCGTCCAGACGTAACGCGAGTGTGACGTCCCTGTAACAAATCGGGTCGCCAAAAACGTGTTCGAGGGTAGTCTTCCCCTTTCTATCGTACGCAGCCGGGCGGCCGGCGGTGCCGCAAGAGGGGGATAAATGCGACTCAGCGTGAAGATGATTTTATTATGCCTGTTGGTGGGGATCATGCCTTTGGCGGGCATGGCTGGGTACAGCCTGCACAACGCCTCGGTGAGCCTGAAGGAGCAGTCCTTCGGCAAGCTGGTCTCGCTCAAGGAGGCCAAGGCCCATGAGCTGGACGGACTGACCGAGCTGTGGAACCGGGACATCACCATGTATTCCGAGGCCAAGTACGTATACAGCGCCCTGGTCCGGCTTCGTGACATCATCTTTTATGCGGCCCAGCCCGGAAAACCCATGGATCTGACCGACGAGGATTACGTCCACGCCTTGAAGCGGGTGGCCCCGGATTTCACCCCGTGGGTCAAGGTGCGAGGCTATGCCGACGCCCTGGTTCTGGACGACACCGGGCGCATCGTTTTTTCCATGGCACACGGCAAGGAGTTGGGCGAGGACGTCGCCAAGGGGCCGCTGGCCAAGAGCCAGCTTTTGGACGCCTGGAAAAGGGCCCTCAAGGGGGAGACCGTATTCGTTGATTTCTCTCCCTACGGCCCGCTGGACGGCCTGCCCTGCGCCTTTATCGCCGCCCCCATTCGGCGCTACGGCGAGGCCATCGAGGGCGTGGCCATGCTGCGCATCCCCATCGACTCCGTAAACAAGGTCATGAGTACCCGGGCGGGCATGGACGAGACCGGCGAAGCCTATCTGGTGGGTCCCGACGGACTCATGCGCTCGGACCTTCACTCCGATCCCGACGGGCACAGCGTGGTCGCTTCCTTTGCCGCCCCGCTGGAAGGGGCCATGCGCTCCGAGCCAGCGCTGCACGCCCTGGACGGTCAGAGCGGGCGGATGGATAGTGTTGACTACCGGGGTCGCGAGGTCCTGGCCGCCTTTTCCCCGGTCGAGGTGGGCGACATCTCCTGGGGGTTGGTGGCCAAGATCGACTCGTCCGAGGCCATGGCCCCGGTGCGCAAGCTCAAGGAGGCCGCCATGGTCGTGAGCGGCGGTTCCGTGGCGGGCATCGTCCTCATTACTTTGTTTTTCCTGCGCCTTGTCCTGCTCAAGCCGCTCAAGGAGCTGCGCGTTTACGCGGGTCGTGTGGCTGAAGGCGATCTGGCGGCCAGGCCCCGTGGACGGTTCAGGGGCGAGTTGGGCGAAGTCACCGAGGCCATCGAGCAGATGGTTCATAACCTGGGCGAGAAGATGGGGGAGGCCGAAGAGGCCTCGCGTCTGGCCCAGACCCGCGCCGTCGAGGCCGAGGCCGCCGTGGTCCGGGCCGAGGGCGAACGCAGGGCGCGCACGGACGCGGCCCGTGCCCAGCGCGAAGGCATGCTCCAGGCCGCGGGCATGCTCGACACCGTGGTTTCGGGCATGCGCGAGGCGTCGGCCACGGTGAACCAGGAGTCCGACCGAATCATGGAAGGGGCCAACAGCCTGAGCAATCGCGTGGAGACCACGGCGGCCTCCATGGAGGAGCTGGCCGGTTCCATCCGGGCCGTGGCCGAGAACGCCGAGACCGCTTCCAAGGACGCGGCCAACGCCCGGCAGCGTGCTCAGGAAGGGTCCGAGGTGGTCCGCCGTACGGTGGACTCCATTGGCGACGTGCACACCATTACCGAAAATCTCAGGGAGCAGGTCGCTCACCTCGGGGACAAGGCGGATTCCATCGGCAAGGTCATGAACGTCATCTCCGACATCGCGGACCAGACCAATCTGCTGGCGCTGAACGCGGCCATCGAGGCGGCCCGCGCGGGCGAAGCAGGGCGAGGTTTTGCCGTGGTGGCCGACGAGGTCCGCAAGTTGGCCGAGAAGACCATGGACGCCACCCGCGAGGTGGGAGGGTCCATAGCGGCCATCCAGGCCGACGTGCGCGAAAACATCAAGGGCATGGACCGGGCCGCGGACCAGGTGGACGCAGCCAACCGCCTGGCCGGGGAATCGGGCCAGGCCCTGAACGAGATCATGGAATTTTTCGAGACCGTCACCCGCCAGGTGGAGGCCATTGCCGCGGCGAGTACCCAGCAGTCCAGCTCGGGCGAAGAGATCAACCGGGCCGTGAGTGAAGTGGATGCGGTGTCCACACAGACCGCCGAGGCCGTGGCCCAGACCGGCGGTGCCATCGGCGAGCTGACCGGCCAGATCGAGACCCTGTCCAAGCTTTACGGGTTGTTCATGCTCCTGGGTGAGGGCGTGGTCCAGAAGCAGGTGGAATCCCTGGCCAAGGCCCCAGCCCTGATCAACGGGAGCGCGGCCAAGCAGTTCGACTTGCTCAAGCGGGTGGTTCTGGACAATCCCAGCCTGGAAATGGCCTGGGTCATCGACCCACGCGGCGCGCAGATCACAGAGTTCGCCATGGCCCATGGCAAGGCGGACGGTTCCCGTGGTGGACCGGGCACCAGCTGGGCCGACCGCGACTGGTTCCGCGAACCGGTGCGCACGGGCGAAAGCTTTATCTCAAATATCTATTATTCCAAAACCATAGATGACTACTGCCTAACCGTGGCCACCCCGGTCAAAGACCCCAAAGGGAACATCCTGTCCGTGCTGGCCGTGGACGTCCGTCACGCGGCCTAGCTGGCACGGACCTGTCGGGCAAACGCCATGCCCTGGTCAAGAACCGCCTTCGATCATGGGTTAGTCTCCCTCGTGGGCCCCGGGCCGGAGACGCAAAATCGTATGACGGGGCGGGAATCAAGTCGAAATCATTCGGCTCTGCCGCGAAGCGGCGTTCCTGTCCTGATTCTCCCCCTCCTTTTTGGTTCAAACACAGGAGAGAAGCATGATCTGGTTCCGGCATAAAACCTATACGCACGAATTCTTTGCCGCCGGTTTGCGCGATCTGTGCCTGTTGGCCCGGATGACCAAGCGGGGCATGGCCGCCGTGGCGGGCGGTGCGCTGTTGCTTATGGTAGCGGCTCAGGCGTCCGTCATCTACGCCTTGTAGCGACGGCGCAGGAACACGGCCAGGGCGGCCGCTCCGGCCAGTCCCACTGCCCAGACCAGGCCCGTGACCGGCAGGATCGGGCGCTCCTCCACCTTTCCGGCGGGCGGATTGACCACCTCGGCCTCGGCCGGGGCCTTGAGCCCGAACCGGGCCAGGGCTGTACCGTCGAAGCGCTGCACCGGCCGGGTGGCCCGGGGCAGCATCTCGTTCGCATTTTCACCGTCAAGGATATTGAGAACCACGCTGGCCGTGTCCACGCCCATCTTTCTGGCCGTGATCATCCATCCGCCCACGGCTCCGGTCCCAAAGACCGCGTCGCCAATAAGGTAGATGGGAGAGGCCGCGCGTTCCCGAATCAGGGCGGCCAGTTCCTCGTCCGCAATGGGGTTGCCGTCCCGGTCCTCGGAAAAACTCAGGAGGAGGACCGCGCCCTTGGAGGGCACGCTGGCCAGGGTGTCACCCAGGGTTGGGAGGTCAAGCCCCTGGTCGTCGCCCGTCTCGAAGCCGGGAAACATGATCTGTGCCCGGTCGAGATAAGGGCCCATGGCCTGATTAACCCGATCCATGAGCCGGGCGGAGGCGGGGGTGCGGTCTGCGATGGCCACCACCAGCCGCGTTCCGGGTCGCATGGCAAAGATGAGGTCCACATTTTCCCGTATCGGAGGGGCCATGGACAGGCCTGTGCAGTTCCCGCATTGGCTCAAGGTCTCCAGGGCGGGCCGGGGCATGGCGCAGTATATCAGCGGCGCGTCCGGGAACAGGTCGGCGTATTTGCGGGCAAAGGCGAAGGCCACGGTCCCTTGGGCGACCACCGCTTCGGGCTTGTCGCCGGCCAGGTCCTCGGATAGCCGCCGGTAGATGTCGTAGTAAGCGTCTTCGTCCGCACCGTCGGCCTTGAGAAAAGCTTGGCGAACCGAGGCCGTTTTGCCCAGCCCCTCGATGAGGCCGGAGGCCAGCCGCTGGTTCCAGGGCGTGGGGACGGGCCCGGAATGGAGTAGAAGCACCTGGGCGGCCAGGGCTGGTCCGCAGAGCGCCAGCGCCCAAATCAGGGCGAAGGCGGGAAGTAATCGAAACTGTGTAAGATGCTTATACGACAAAGTATTCTCAACCGTCAGTTGTCGGAAACTGTCGATGTGGTACAGCCTTTCAAGGCTATTTAGTGGCCGAGCAGATCCGGTTGCGACCCGAGTTTTTGGCCCTGTACAGGGCAGCGTCCGCAGCCCCTATCAGTTCTCCGGCAGTCCAGCCCACTTTCAGGCGCGCCACGCCTACGGACACGGTGAAGTTGATGGGCGTGTCCTCCAGGTGTCCATCGGTCCGGAGGCGGAAATCGTAGTTTTCCACGTCGGCCCGCAGGGCCTCTGCTTTGTCCACCGCCTGCTTCAGGTCCATGTCCTGCATGATCACGATCAGCTCCTCGCCTCCGTAGCGGGCCGCGAAACCACCGTACTGGATGGCGTGAGTGGTGATGATCCCGGCCAGAGCGCGGAGTACATCGTCGCCCGCCTGGTGCCCGTGCGTGTCGTTGACGTTCTTGAAATGGTCCACATCGATCATCATCAGGGACAGGGATGTGCCCGAGCGGGCGAATTCCTCCACCGCCATATTGAGATGGGCCTCCATGGAGCGCCGGTTGTGCAGCTCGGTGAGCAGGGGGTCGAAGTCGGCGGTCATGCGGAAGTGCTCGGCCTTGGCGTTGAGCATGCGCGCCTCCTCGCGAAATTCCTCGATAAGTTCCTGGAACATGCCGCGTACCTTGGACAGGATGTGGGATTTCTGGCTGTCCTCACGAATGACCTCCACGGTCTCCTTGCGGAAGGAACTCAAGCGGTTGTCCTGGCGCTCGTTGGCCCCGTGCATGCTCGAGATCATTTCGTTCATCTCGCCGATGAGCAGCCCGGCCGTGCGTTTCTCCTGGGACAGGGCCTCCTCCATCTCCAGGGCCCCGATGGTCTGCAGCAGGTAGCCGTCGAGCAGGGCGAAGACAGTAATCAGCCGCTCTTCGGAAAAGTCGTTTTCCATGAGTTGCTCGCAGATCTCGAATTGGATCTCGGACTTCTTGTCGTTGGAATAGATGCTCAGCCGTGGAAGCAGATTGCGGACAAACAGGATCACGGCCATCCAATCTCCCTCATGAGGATTATCGGTGGCGCGCAGGTTCCTGTAAAAACGGTCGATCTCGTTGGCGGTTTTGGACATGGCTGAAGTTTCCCGGTGTGGTGGACTCTGGAAAAACCCGGTCTTGCCGTCGGCCGGATAAAAGCGTCATCTTTTCAGTCTGGTCGAACCAATCCTTACATGTTTCAAGGAAAAAGGGGAATGATTAAGCATAAAAAAGTGCGCCTTGCCGGGTTTCCCGGCGGGCATCAGGGCCTGACATTTCAAAATTGGTGCTTTATGACGGCCTGGTGCGTGGTTATTTTGGCGCACGGTGCTCTTTCTGTGAGCGGGGCGACTCCATTCGCCATATGTGTCATAGAAGAAATCGGTATCTATTTCCTCCCATCCTCCGTCTGAGTCTTTCACTATCCTCTTTTCGAGGTCCCTTGCCGTTGATTCAAATATACGCCCGCCGGGAAACGTGCGCAAGGGTGCGGACCGCATAAACCGTTACGTCAGCCGCAACCTACGGTCAGGCTTGGAGATAAAAATGCATTTTTGTAGGAAGGGTGTCAGAGTCACCGAACAGGGACAGGGTAGAAATAGAAGGTCCAATTATGACAGAGTATTATGGGCGCGTTCAAAAGGCAAGCAGAATGACGGATAGGGCCGTTAAACAACCATTCAGGTCAAAAAAAATCACACGGAAAGCACAGGGCCGCCCCGTATGCACGAGGCGGCCCTTTTCATGATACTCGGTTGCCCCCTCAGGAAGGGCCGTTGTCTTTTCGGCCCTGCGATCCGGGATCAAAATCGTAGCGCATTTTCGTGAACACCTTGTACAACGCCTGGATGCCGAGGTTCTCGTAGCCCACATCCATCGCATGGACGTAAAATCGATGGGCAAGAGCCAGCCCGGGCAGGGAAATCTGCATCCGCCTCGCCTCGGCCAGGGCGATGCCCATGTCCTTGACGAAATGCTTGATGTAAAAACCGGGATCAAAATCCCCATCCGCGATGCGGCGGCCCAAGCCGTTGATGCAGGCGGAGGCAGCCGCGCCAGTGCCGATTACGTCGATGACCTCATTGAGGTCCATGCCCGCTTTATGGGCATAGAACAGGGATTCGACCGCGCCTACGATGTTCCCGGCGATCAAGATCTGGTTGCACATCTTGGTATGCTGCCCGGCCCCGGCAACGCCTCTGTAGCGAACGTTGTCGCCCATGACGTCCAGAAGGTTCCTGACCTTGTCGAAAGTCGCTTTTTCACCCCCGGCCATGATCGCCAGAGTCGCCTCGCGTGCACCGACATCGCCGCCGGACACCGGGGCGTCCAGGGCTTCCACGCCCTTGGCCGCCGCTTCCCGGGCAATGCGTTCGGCCAAGGCGGGCTCGGAGGTGGTCATGTCCACAATGATCTTGCCGGAATCCGCATTGGCGAGCACGCCGTTCGGCCCCAGGATGGTTTGCTCCACATCGGCGGGGTACCCCACGATGGTGAAAATAATGTCCGCATTTTGGGCTACTTCCGCCGGGGAATCGCACCAAACCGCGCCTTCGGCCACAAGGGCGTCGGCCTTGGTCTTGGTGCGGTTATAGACAAAAGCCTCATTCCCTGCCTTGAGGAGGTGCATGCACATGGAGGATCCCATGACGCCGGTTCCGATCCAGCCGATTTTTTGGCTCATACTACGTTTCTCCTTCAAAGCGCCGCCACGGAGTCGATAAGGCAGAACGCGTGCCCGCGTTCCGCACGCTCGAGACGAGCAGCTCGTTAGAAATTAGTTACATGAATTCGACACACTGGCGACAGCCTTTGGTTAAACATCAGATGTTATGATGTTACGACTATTGCTTCATCCGGCAATTGTCAATATGGTAATCATGTGAATGCGTTTTGCTTTTCACGATTCCTTCTTACCCGGACCCCCGGATCGACCCATAGCAGGCACCATGAAATCGACCCCGCCGAGACTAGAACGAAGACGACTTTCAGACCAGATCATCGAAGAGCTGGTCGATCGTATCGCCAGTGGCGAGCTTAAGGCCGGAGACAAGCTTCCGTCGGAACCGCAACTTATGGAGCGATTCGGCGTGGGGAGAAGTTCCATTCGTGAGGCCGTCGGCGCCCTGGAGATATTGGGATTGCTCTCTGTCCGTCCCGGGCAGGGGACGCGCATAACCGAGGCCTCGGAGATCCCCCGATGCGCCGGTTTGTCACTGATCACCTTGCGGCATGAAAAAATACGGGAGTTGGTCGAAGCGCGAACGGAACTGGAGGAAGCGATTGCACGGTTTGCCGCCGAAAGGGCCACGTGCGATGATATCGCGGTCATCAAGAAACAGCACAAGGCACTTCTCCAGGCCAAGGCAAACAACCACAAGCTCATACAAGCGGACCTGGAATTCCACGAGGCCATTGCGGCCGCTTGCCACAATGACATCTTCATCAGGTTTTTTTCGGAGCTACACCAGCCCATGCGCCGGTGGATGGAGCAAAAAGCCAAATATGATTGGGGGTTCTCGCACGTAGAGGACGAACATCAAGCAATAATAGACGCCATCACGGCCCATGATGCCCAGGCAGCCCAGAAGGCCATGCGCATGCACATCAAAACGGCAGGAAGCAAACTGATCGCGGCGATGGAGGGGGGCGACGTCAACACCCCTGAAAAGTAGATTCTTGGGATCAGGTCGGTCCGCACCGCTGTTCGGCGGATAATTCGGAGGCTAGTCGTCTTCGAACGGGTCGCTGATCAGGTCCAGGACCTTGGCGTGATCAAGGTGGTGCGCGTCCGATCCCTGGGCGGCCAGGTTGAGGCCGAGTTCGCCAAGGTTTCTTTCGGCCTCGGTCGCTTCGCGGCGGCCCAGGTTCCGGGTCACGGCGGCCATGGCGTCATCCAGGCTCTCGGTGGCTTTTGCCTTGAGTTGTTCTATGCGTTCGCGGGCGGTCCCAACACCATTGAGCTGGGGCGAAACAGGTTGGATAGCGGGCATTTTTGTCTCCTTCTTGTTGACTGACTCAACAAATAGCAAAACCCGTGCTTCATTAAAAATTCTTTTTTATCCCAGCTAATTGTATTTTTGTTCGTCATGCGGTTCGGCAGGTTTTGCCGCCCCCCGGACCGGGATCAGGAACAGGGTCAAGACAATGAGTACGAAAAACAGGCCATAGGACACCCCGAACCAGGCCGGAGCGACGTCCGGGAAGAGCACGCGGCCCAACCAGTAGGCCACGAACGAAACGGCATCGCCGCCGTCCTCGCCCGCCGCGTGCCGCAGGGTCGCTTCCCACACGGTCAGTGGACAGAGTTTCCCGGCCAGGGTCTCGGCCAGGACAAAAAACATCAGCCCTGCATGGGACCAGCGGAACCACGGGTTGCGCACGAACCGCCAACCGGCCGCCGCCCCAACCCAGATGAGCGGTAATCCCAAGGTGAGAAAGGCCGCAATGCCGAAATGGACGGTCAGGAGCACATCCGCCCACAAGGCAGGGGCCCCGTCCGTCACCGGTTCGCTCCCGCCAATCCGCTCAGGAACCGGCACAGTCCCTCGGCATACCCAGAGGTCGTCATGAACCCGCAATTGTGGTCGCCGGACAGGGGCAGGAACAATTTCGGCCCCGCGTATCTCTCGTACAGCGCCCTGCCCATGGCGTACGGCACCAGATCGTCCTCCGGGCTGTGCAGAAACAGGGCTGGCACCCGCACCTTGCTCAGGGCGTGTGCGTTGTCGTACCGGTGCCGTACCAGCCAGCGGACAGGCAGCCACGGATAGCGCGCCGCGCCCATGGCCGTTACCGATGTGAATGTGGATTCCATGATAAGCCCGCCCGGTTGTGCGGCCGTGTCGCCCGCGTCCTCCGCCAGGTCCGCCGCAAGGCGCGCGGCCACGCCCCCGCCCAGGCTGCGCCCGAACAAAACGACCTGGCCGGGCTCGATCCCCTTGTCCCGGATCAGCCAGTCCCAGGCCGCCCGTGCGTCGCTACGAGTGCTCCTCTCCGACGGACGTCCTCCGCTCTGCCCATAGCCGGAATAGTCGAAGGACAGTACTGAAGTTCCGAGACCATTAAATATTCTGTATGTTTCCATCAGGTATGAAATGTTGCCGCCGTTGCCGTGGCAGAGCAGCAACGTCCGGTCCGCCCCTTCGCACGGCAGCCACCAACCGTGGATGCGCGTGTCCGATTCGGTGGTCAGCCACACATCCTCATAAGCCAGTCCCGCCTGGTCCGGGGTCGCCATCAGCTCCTTCCTCGGGCAATAGACCAGCCCGCGTTGGGTGAGAAACACCCAGGCCGCGATGGCCGCGTAGACCACCCCCGCGCCGCCCGCTATTGCAATCGCCGTCCACATGGCCGGACCATACACGCGGCCGCGCGGTTTTGCACCCTTTCCATTTGCCCCGCCTTGTTCTATTTTGCCCACATGGATATCGCAGGCATCATCCTGGCCGGGGGGCTCGGCACCCGCATGGGCCACGTCAAAAAGGCGTTCCTGACCATCAATGGTCAGACCATCCTTGATCGCCTGATCCGCGTTTATTGTCCCCTGTTCCCGGAAATACTCATCGCTGCGCGCGACAAAAAAGACTACCAGACGTATGACTATCCGGTCGCCGAAGACCGCTTCGAGGCCCGCTCATCCCTGACCGGCATCCATGCCGGCCTGAGCTCCATGCGCGCGGCCCACGGGTTTATGGCAGCCTGCGACGGCCCGTTCCTCCAGCCCGGTCTGGTCCGGGCGCTCCTCGACCAAGCCGATCCGGGGTATGACGTCATCATTCCCCTCAAGGAGGACGGCTACGTCGAACCCCTCTGCGCCATCTACTCCAAACGGTGCATCCCTCACATCGAGGCCCAGCTAAGGCAGGAAAACTTCCGCATCATTGGTTTTTTCGATCAGGTTCGGGTCAAAAAGGTCCCGGTCGATCAGCTCCAATCCGGCGATCCCCACCATGTGTCCTTCTTCAACGTCAATTCCCCGGATGATCTCCGCCAGGCCGAAAGATTGGCGGTGGAACTCGGCATCTAGACCGGCTGAACTGAGCCACCGGCCCAAACAGGCGCGCTTAGAAACGCAGCAGGTAGCGGCGGGCGATGGTGTTGTAGGTGCCGTCCTCGGACATCTGGTCGAGGGCTTTTTCCAGGGCCTGGATGATTTCCGCCTTGTCCTGGCGTTTGGCGGCCCGGGAGAGCACAGCGTAGGAGGGCTTGCCGGTCAGGAGCTTGTGGTCGAGGTAGACCACGGAGCTGGTCAGGCCCATACTGTTGAGCCGATAGTAAGTGACGTCGATATTCCCGGCAAAGGCGTCGATTTCGCCGCCGAGCAAGCCTGCGATGATGGCCCGCTGGTCCGGGTACTCCTTGACGATCAGGTCGCCTTTGGCGCGAGCGGCATCGAAATCCGGACCTAGGTCGAGCCCGACGATGATACCGATGACCTTGCCCGCCAGATCCTTGTACGAATTGAATGGAAACCGGTCGCCGACCTTGGTGAAGAGCACGTAGTCGCTGTAGTGCACCGGGGTGGCTTCCATGAACAGAGCATAGCGTTCGCGGTCCGGGCTGCGGAACAGGGAGAGCGCTCCGTCGCAGCTGCCGTTTTGGACCATCTCCATGACGGTTTCCAGGGGGTGGGTTCGGATGTCGATTTCCAGCCCGGCCCGGCGTGCAGCTTCGTTGAAGACGTCCACGTCAATGCCTGTTGGCTCGCCATCGATAACCATGGAGTAGGGCGCAAAATCCTTGTCCGCCAGAAAATGCAATGGGGCTTCGGCCCGGGCGGTGGCGGCGAACAGGGCGAGCAGGCAGACGATCAGGCCTTTTTTCATGTGGGGTTCTCCTGGAGGGTACGGGATGCACAGGACTTTAGCGCGTTCCCGATTTTTGCACAAGAAGGGCTGAAATCGATGCGGACTCCGCAGTAGCGGCGTGTTTGTGCAGGGCTCGGTATAGGGTAAAACATAGAATGTGCTTTATGCTCTAAATATTGTCCTGATTTTTACTAGCATTCACCCAACTAATATTATATGCAACCGTGGAATGGATACGAACACTCGAGCCGCTCTACCGGTATCCTACTTTCCCGTCTCTCCGGTCATGCTGTTTCCGGAAGCCCTGGGGAACTTTTCCGTCTACCTCTGGCAGGGTGGAGACTTTGTTCTTTACACCTCCTCAGGTCAGAAATTCACCACTCGGCACCGCCAGACCCTGCACAAGAACGGAATCAAGGAAGTCTATGTCCAGGGCTCGGAGCGGGCGGAGTACGAGAAGTACATCGAGCGTAATCTGGGCAAGATCCTGCTGGACGAGACCCTGCCCATTGAGGCGCGGTCGCGTATATTTTTCGAGGCCACCACAGTGGTCCTGCAGGACGTCTTCGACCGCAAGCTGCCGAGTGCACTGCGGGCCCGGCATCTCGACCGCATTACGGAAATCGTGCGCAACTCCATCAAATTCCTGGCCAAGGACAACTCTCTGTCCGCCGTGGCCCCGTTCATCTCGCACGACTACAAGACGTACACTCACTGCATGCACGTGTTCGTTTATTCAGTGGCTTTGTTCCAGACCTTTGAGATGACCGCGAACGAGACCTTCGAGTATGGCCTGGGCGCGCTGCTGCACGATGTGGGCAAGGCCAAGGTTCCCAAGCGCATCCTGAACAAGCGCGGCCCGCTGACCACGGCGGAACGCGAAATCATCAAGGAACACCCGGTGCATGGTGTGTCCATGTGCGCGCACCTGCCCATGACCCAGAACACGATCAACTGCATCCTGTTCCACCACGAGACCATGGACGGTTCGGGCTACCCGGCGGGCATCAGGGGCGACAATGTGCCCATGCCGGTGCGCATCATCTCCCTATCGGACATCTACGACGCCCTGACCACGGACCGCCCCTACGCCGAAGCCATGGAACCCTACGAGGCTCTTTCCCTCATCCGCAACGAAATGCGGGAGAACGTGGATATGAACGTCTTCAAGCGGTTTGTCGCGGTACTCAGCGGCGCTGAAATCATTTAATATCCTCTTTGCGCGGAGAGCGGCTTTCCGCTGTCTCACTCCCGAATCGCTCATGAGAATGAACTACTAAAGGCCGTTTGGTTTGTAATGAACCAACGGCCTTTTGCCGCGTTGTCACCCCGCGAAACGACGGCAAACAGTTTCGGAAGGGAAAGAGGATGGGGGGCGGTGGAGACAAAAGAAGGCTCATCAGGTTTGAGGAGACTTTTCCCCGAGAGGCCGCCTCTTCCTTTTGTCATAAGGCCGAAGGCGTCTCCTTGACCGCGTGGGGCATCTTTTGGTCCCGGCAAGCTCCACTATGCGCGCGCTCATGGCTTTAACTCCCTAAAAGTACGCCTTGGGCCGGATGAACCAAAAAAAAGTCCCGGCCAGCGATAAGCTGGCCGGGACGTATATTATTCTTGGGTATGACTACTGGACGTAGACCTTGAGTTTCTGGCCTGCGTAGATGGTGGTTTTGCTGCTGATGGCGTTCCACTGGCAGAGATCCGAGACCTTGACGCCGAACTTGCGGGAGATGGAATAGAGGTTGTCACCGCTCCGGACCTTGTATTGGACCAGTTGGCTCTTGACCTTGCCGGCTTCCTTGACGGCCTGTTTGGTGGCCGCGCTGGAGCTGTTGGGGATGTAGAGCTTCTGGCCGATCTTGAGGCGGTTGGAGCGCAGCCCGTTGGCCCGTTTGAGCGTGGACACCGTGGTGCTGAAGGACCGGGCTATGGTCCACAGATTGTCGCCCCGGCGGACCACGTAGTTGCCGCGCTTGGTGGCGATGGCCCGGGTCTTGGCCTTGGACGAGGCGGAAGCCGTCACGGTGTTTTTCGATCCATGGCCGGGCACCATAACGTAATGACCGGGGCGCAGGATGTTGGAGCGGGTATTGTTCACGCTCTTGAGCACGGTGATGGGCACGCCGTAGCGGCGGGAGATGCGCCACCAGGAGTCGCCGGAGCGCACGCGGTAGCGGGTGTAGCCCGCATAAGGCCGGGAGCCGGGTTCATCCAGGTAGGCGATCATCTTGTCGGCCTTGTCCACAGGCAGGTAGGCAGTGGCCTCCATGTGCGGCGGGCTGACCTGACGGCGGAAGGCGGGGTTCAGATCATGGAATTCTTTCCAGGACATCCCCCCGGCGCGGGCCAGGGCGAGAAGGTCGGTGCCGCCGGGCACCTTGACCGGGGCGACCTCGCTTTCCATGTCCCAGGACACGGGTTCGAAGCCGAGGGTGTCGAGGTTTTGGAATATTTTGGAAATGGCAATGAACTTGGGAACGTAATGCTGGGTTTCCCGTTTCAACCGGGTGCGCCGGGAGAGCTTGCGGTTCTTCTCGGTCAGCTCGAAGAAATTGTCGCAGTTGGCCTGCTTCAGGGCGCGGGATATCTTGCCTTCGCCCGCGTTGTACGCGGCCAGGGCCAGATACCAGTCACCGAATTTATCGTGCAGGTCTTTCAGATGGCGGGCCGCCGCGTCCGTGGCTTTGTAGGGGTCGCGGCGCTCATCTATCCACCAGTCGGACTTGAGGCCGTACAGACGGCCCGTGCCGCGCATGAACTGCCACATGCCGCCGGCTCCGGCCCAGGAATAGGCCCGGACGTTGTACCCGGATTCGACAAAGGGCAGCAGGACCAGATCCTGAGGCAGGCCGTACTGGGTGAAGACACGGCGCACGTAAGGCAGGTAGGGCTGGGAGCGTTCCAGCCAGCGCACCATGGTCTTGCGGGCCTTGTGGTTGAAATAGGTGAAGAAGAGCTCGACTTCGTCGCTCTCGTGCTGCTCCAGGTCAAACAACAGGCCGAAACGCTGGTTGAGCACGGCCTGCTCGGTCTGGGTCAGGTCCTCGCCGGGAGCGACTTCGGGAGCGGCTTCAATCTCGGGCTCGAGCGCCTCGGCGTCATCGGGCACGAGATTCTCGGCGACCTGTTCCTCCACGGGCGTGGCCGCTTCCTGGGGTGTCTTGGGCGCACACCCTGCGGCCAGGCTCGCGATGAGCAGCCCCATCGCAAGTAAATATGTATAGTTTTTAACTCTCAAGCGATCCTCCGACTTCGGCACACCATTATCAGATAAGCCAGGCTTTGAAAAGTCTAGAAAAAATCATGAGCGCCGGTTGCGTGAAACAATCAGCTAGCCCACCTTGCCATGGATTGCAATAGGAGCGATAAACGCCTACTAGAGCCCCTTGCCGAACGCAACCATGTGCAGCACATTGCTGTCTTTACCATAAGGAATCAAGAATGCAAGATCATGACCGGAACAAAAAAGACTCGAAAATCTACATAGTTGGCAACAAACCGGTCAAAGAGCTCCTGCTGGATTCTCCACAGAAGGTCGATTTCGTCGCCTTTCGCAAGGGACGACGCGACCCGGCCATGGAGGAAATTCTCGCCCTGTGCCGCACCGGCAATGTGCCCTACAAGTCCGTGTCCGCCAAGGACCTCGAGTATATGTACCGGGGCAACCACCAGGGCGTGGCCGCCCGCTGCGCCGCCCTGGACTACATTCCGCTCGAACAGCTGCTTGAGCGCGCCACGGAAGCCCCGCTGCCGCTCATCGTCGCCCTGGACCAGGTTCAGGACACCGGCAACGTGGGTGTGCTCGCGCGCACCGTCCATGCCCTGGGAGGAGCGGGCCTGATCGTCTGCCAGCACCACGGCGCCTATCTTGGGGCCGGTGCCGTGCGCTCCTCGGCTGGCGCTCTGAACAAACTCCCGGTGGCCAAGGTGGGCAACCTCGCCACGGCCATGAAGGATTGCGTCAACTACGACTATACCCTCTACTGCGCGCGCAGGACTTCCGACTCCGACAACGTCTATACCGCCGAGTTGGAAACCCCGGCCGTGCTTCTGCTTGGCAACGAGGAAAAAGGCATCCGCCCCGGCGTCTCCAAATTCGCTCACCACAGCCTGCACATCCCCTTCCAGCGTGAATTCGACTCCCTCAACGTGGCCCAGGCCGGAGCCATCATCGTCTCGGAATTCGCCAGACGGCTGGGGTAACACTTCTATAGTATAAGGCTCGTCTTCAGCGGGCCCTCGCCGGAAGGCCGTCTCTGACGGCCAGGACGCTGCCCTGGCCCCGGTGCCCGCATCTTCGCCGTAGGCGACACAAAAAGTTTGGGAGTGTCTAAGGAACCTTTTCCAAAAGGTTCCTTAGCGGGGTCTGGGGCAGCGCCCCAGCCGCCGGAGGCATCTTCTCCCTCGATCTTGCGCGGTTGGGCGGGGCAAGGTAGGTTACACGGCAAACCGTGAAGTCAAGGAGTCGAGATGGCCACATTCCCGCCTGTCACCATATTGGTTCGGAACATTGACAAGTCCGCGCGTTTCTATAAGCGGGCGCTGGGGTTCGACCTGGCCTGGGACGGTTTGCTGGTCGGTCCGTACGGCCAGTCGCTGCGTCTGGTCGAGGGACAGGGCACCACGGCCGGAGGATGTGTGATCGTCACGCTCGAGGTGCCGGACGTGGAACGGGCCGTGGACGCCATTCTGAACAACGGCGGAGGCCGGGCCGAGAAGCTAATGGGCGACAAGCCGCTGTATCTGGGGCCGGACGGAGAGATGCTGGCCTTGTCCGGGCGGGGGCTGCCGGGCGCGGAACGAATCCGGCTGGTAGTCTACGACTTTGACGGGGTGATGACGGACAACCTTGTCCTGACCGACCAGGACGGGCGCGAATCAGTCCAGGCCAACCGCAGCGACGGGCTGGGCGTGGGGCTCATCCAGCGGCTGGGCATCCGGCAGATCATCCTGTCCACCGAGGCCAACCCGGTGGTCAAGGCCCGGGCGGACAAGATCGGGCTGGAAGCGCTCCACGGCATCCGCGACAAGGGTTCGGCTCTGCTCCGGTTGGCGGAGAAATACCAGATTTCCGTGGGCAACATCCTGTTCATCGGCAACGACATCAACGACGCGACCGCCATGGGGCTGGCCGGGTTCAAGGCCGCGCCCGCCGACGCCCACCCGTCCATCCTGGCCATGGCCGACTACGTTACCGACGCCACCGGCGGCCATGGGGTGATCCGCGAGATGGCCGACGTCCTGACCGCGGCTCTCGAATAGCTACTTCCTGCGGTGGGTCCGCCGCCACTGGCCCGGAGTCATGTCCAGGCCGCCCTTGATCCAGAAACCGCGCCTTTCCCTGCGCGCCTCCTTTTCGGCCTCTTTGAACCGGTTGTAGTGTCGGGTGTTCGGCTTGACCCTGATGGGGACGGCCAGTCCGGCGCGCACCAAATCCTCGTTGAGCATACGCCCATCAACAAAGACATAGGCAAGGGTACGGCCGTAGCGGTCATGGCGGTCCTTGTCGAATTCCAGACGCAGTGCCCCGCCCTGACAGAAACGCTGTGAGAAATCCTTTGCCTTGCGGCTGTACTCCTGCCGGTATTCCGGGGCGTCCACGCCGATGAGACGTATTTCCAGAACTTCGCCCCGCGCCTCGACGCGAAGGGAATCGCCGTCCAGGGCGCGCAGGAAGCGGACATCGATGCCATCAGCCCCGGCCCGGGCAGGCAGAAGGCAGACACAGGCGAGGACGCAGGCGATGACCAACGGGCGGGTGAAAAGGGAGTTGCGGCGGCACATGGATTGAGCATAGACTCTTTTCCCGCACCCTTCCAGTAGACCCTAACCCCGGAGTCCCCTGATGGAACTGACATTTCTCGTAGACAACAACTCCCTGGTCGGCACCCGGCTCCTGGCCGAGGCCGGACTGTCCATGCTTATCGAAACCGACGGACGGCGCGTGCTGTTCGACACCGGCTATTCGGACGCCTTTCTGGCCAACGCCCGGAACATGGGCGTGGACATGGACCATTTGGACTGGATCGCCCTGTCCCATGGGCACTCGGACCACACCTGGGGGCTGGGCATGCTGCTGCGGCACTACGACATGACGGAATGCCCGGACCGGATCCGGGCGGGCCTGATCGCCCATCCCAAGGCCATGGGCGCCAAGCGGCACCCGGGCATTCCCGAGCTCGGCTCTCTGATAGCCGAGGAAAAGCTGGCCAGCTTTTTCGACCTGACGTTGACTGCCGATCCTGTTGGGCTGACCGACTCTTTGGTGGCGTTGGGCGAGATCGAGCGGATCACGGACTTCGAGAAGCCTGAGCCCCTGGGCGAGCGGCTGGAAGACGGCGCGTTCGTGCCGGACGATATCCCGGACGACACGGCGCTCGCGTATGTCTCGGACACGGGGCTGGTGGTCATCGCGGGCTGCGCCCACGCGGG
>Ga0075011_10000136_pt1 | contig 36853 bp, 39 predicted proteins | sample TARM_MetaG_T_14_FD_72354 | JGI IMG/M metagenome (GOLD analysis project Ga0075011, IMG submission 72354) | Freshwater microbial communities from Pennsylvania, USA, analyzing microbe dynamics in response to fracking - TARM_MetaG_T_14 | ecosystem: Environmental > Aquatic > Freshwater > River...
GGGTTCCCCCCTGGCCGCCGGAGGCATTGTCTTATTAATCCGCCGGGTGGCCGGTGTCCTGGATGGGTTGTCCGGCGGTTTTTTCCAATCGCTGGCGGATCATGCGGATGTGCAGCCGGAGGGAGTAGATATAGTCCGTATACGACAAGGGAACGGAGGTCTCCAACACCAGCCGGTCCATCTGTTCGAGTTCTTCGAGCATGGCGCGAGCCTCGGCCGGATCGGTCAGGTCGTAGGCCAGCATGTCCAGCTTTTTGAGCTGCTTGTACCATTTGAAGATGCGCCGCCGGATCTGCCAGCGGTAGGCGGGCGGGGTGATCTTGAACAGCGGGAAGAGCAGGGTCAGCAGCGGGATGAGCAGGATCTTGAGCCGTTCCACGGTGATGGCCGCCTGGAAGGGCAGATAGCGCATGAGGAACGGGGGGCCGGACTTGTAGAAGTTCTTGGCCTCGTCGCTCAGCGGGAAGATCACGGCTTGGTCGTTGGGGAACTGGTTGGTGGCCGCGAACATGTCGCCCTTGCCGTTGATCTTGGCCGCGGCGAGCAGGAACAGGTACTTCAGCGCCGGGTGCAGGTCTTCGCGGACCACCAGGTTGGCGGTGGGCGCGAGCAGGGTCACGTCATGGGCGGGCAGGTCGCGCACGAGGTCGATGCCGCCTTGGGGCAGGGTCAGCTTTTCGAGGAACCGGTGGGTGCGCACGTAGGTCTCGGCCCTGCGGAAGGAGTATAGGTTCACTTTTCTATGGGCCTCGCTCAGGGTTCGCACTGCGTCGGAGTTGACTCCGGCGATGACGAACAGGGCGTCGATCCTGCGGCCGAGCAGCTCGGGGATGGCCTTATCCGTGCCTTCGGGCAGCAGAGTGGCGGTCTTCGGGGTGACGCCGTTTTCTTCGAGCAGTTGGCGGACCAGGTGGCTGGTGCCGCTTCCCTCGGCTCCGACCGCGAGTTTGCGGCCCTTGAGGTCGGCCAGGGTCTTCAGGCGCAGCCTTTTGGAGGTAAACAGCCAGATCGGCTCGAAATAGAGGGAGCCCAGGCTCTCCAGGCCGGGGTGTTCCTCCGGGGTGGTGATGCCGCCCTGCATGAACGCGGCCTTCACCCCGGATTCCGGGTCTCCGATGATGGTCAGGTTGTCCATGGTCCCCTTTGAGGTTCGCACCTCAAGCTCGAAGCCGTGCTCCTCGAAGAACGCGGCATACTCCTTGGCAAAGGCATAGTACGCGCCGCCCTCGCCGCCGGTGACCATGACGACCTTGTCCGGGGGCAGGGGTTTGACGAACTGGAAGGCCACCCACAGCGCCAGGGCGAGCACGCCCACGGCCGCGCCGTAAATGATGAACGACATGAGCACGTGGGAGCGCAGGAACTTGACGAGTTTTTTTATATAGGGATTTTGCATGGTGCCCGAATGTAGATAAAAGACGGGCCGTGGGCAAGACGGCAGATGCATTTTTCGACACATCTTCACCGGCAGGGAGCGCGGGGCCGTCTTGCGAAGAGCGCGGAATATGGGTAGGGATGGAGGAGTGTTGGAGTTTCCCGCCAAGCAACCCGGACCGGATACGCCATGCCCAAGCTGAAAACCCTGCTCGTCCATCCCGACCCCGAAGTCCGCACGGCCCTGCGCGACGTGCTGGAAGAGGTCTCCTTCGTTCAGGTTCTTGGCGAGACGGTCTCGGCCTTTGAGGCGCTGGAGCTGCTCGAGGCCATTCCCTACGGGGTGTTTTTTGTGGGCGTGGATCTGCCGGGCGGAACGAGCGGTATCGAGATGGCCCAGATGCTGGCCGGGCGCAAGAACAAGCCCGCCCTGGTGTTCATCTCCGATTCCGAATCCCAGGCCTATGCGGCCTTCGAGCTAGGGGCCACGGATTATCTGCTCTGGCCGCCCGCGCCGGGGCGCATGGCCCGGACCATGGACCGCTTGCAGACCTTCAAGACCCGCTTCCGCGAGGTGCCGCCCCCGGCCCCGTACCCGGCCGAGCCGGACGATGAGCCGAGCGAGGGCGGCGAGCAGACCGTGAAGCTGCCCCTGCCCGAGGAGGAACAGGACTCCTTCCTGGCCGCCCTGCAAGCCGCCTGGGACCAGACCTCCAACAGGCGGCCGGAGATCGATAAACTGGCCGTGAACCAGGACGGGCGAACCATCCTCATCCCCTACGATCAGATCATCTTTGTCGAGGCCTTCGAGGACTACTCCTACGTGCACACGGCCAACCAGAAATTTCTCTCCTCCCACCGGCTCAAGAACCTTGAGGACCGGCTCGGGCCGCACCGCTTTTTCCGCGTGCATCGCAAGTACCTGGTGAACCTGGACATGGTCACCGAGATCGCCAGCATGCCGGGCTCGAACTTCATGCTGCGCACGGCGGGGCGTACGCGGATCGAGCTGCCCATCAGCCGGCGGCGTATTGCCGAACTGAAGAAGATCATCGGACTGTGAACCTATTGTCCGACCGTTTAACCCGCCGCTGCTACCGCTTGCCGAATTTGCCGGGAGTTGCGGAATGAAAATGCTATGAATGAGACTCGCAAAACCGGGTATTCCGGTTGACCCTGCGAGGAGGACACATGGACCAGTCAGGCGCTATAGATAATTTGCTGCAGGAGGAACGGGTATTCCGTCCGCTCCCGCAATTGGTCATCGAAGCCAACGTCAACCCCCAGGAGTTGGAGGGGGCGCGCAAGTTCGCGGCCATGGACCCCGCCGGGTACTGGGAGGAGGCCGCCGACGAGCTGGACTGGTTCAAGAAGTGGGACCAGGTCCTGGATGACAAGGACGCCCCTTTTTACCGCTGGTTCCCGGGCGCGCGCTGCAATATCGTCTACAACGCGCTCGACCGTCATATCGAGACCGCCAACAAGAACAAGCTCGCGCTCATCTGGGAAGGGGAGCCGGGCGACCAGCGTAAATACACCTATTTCGAGCTTTATCGCGAGGTCAACCGCTTCGCCAACGCACTGCGCAGCTTGGGCATCCGCAAGGGCGACCGTGTGGTCATCTACATGCCCCCCCTGCCAGAGACGGTCATAGCCATGCTCGCCGCGGCCAAGATCGGCGCGGTCCACTCCGTGGTCTTTGCCGGGTTCTCGGCCAAGGCCCTTAGAAAACGCATCAATGACGCCCAGGCCAAGCTGCTGATCACCTCCGACGGGTTCTACCGCAATGGCCGGATCATCAGCCTCAAGGAGACCGCCGACGAGGCCCTGGTCGGGGCGTGCGCCGACTGCGTGGAAACCATGGTCGTTGTCCGGCGTTGCAACATCGGCGTGGACATGGTCGATGGCCGGGACTTCCAGTATGAGGACCTGGTCCGCCAGGAGCGTAACGAGGCCCCCACCGAGGTCATGGATGCGGACGACCCGCTCTTTCTGCTCTATACCTCCGGGACCACGGGCACGCCCAAGGGCGTGGTCCATTCCCACGGCGGCTACATGGTCGGCGTGCACCGCACCCTGACCACGGTCTTCGACATCAAGCCCACCGACATCTTCTGGTGCACTGCCGACCCCGGCTGGGTCACCGGCCACTCGGCGGGCATTTACGGCCCGCTCATGGCCGGGACCACCTCGGTCATGTACGAAGGCCACCCCAACTATCCCCAGGCCGACCGCCTGTGGTCCATCGTGGCCAAGTACGGGGTGACCATCTTCTACACCGCCCCGACCATGATCCGTATGCTCATGCGCTTCGGTACCCAGTACCCCAAGCAGCATGACCTGTCTTCCCTGCGTCTGCTCGGCACCGTGGGCGAACCCATCTCGCCCGAGGCGTGGATCTGGCTGTACAAGAACATCGGCCGTTCCGAGTGCCCGGTGCTCGACACCTGGTGGCAGACCGAGACCGGCATGTTCATGATCTCGCCCATGCCCATCTCCGTGCTCAAGCCCGGTTCCGTGACCAAGGCGTTGCCCGGTGTGGAGGTGGACGTGGTCGACAAGAACGGCCAGCCGGTGCCTCCCGGCAAGGGAGGCCTGCTCGTGGTCTCCGCGCCCTGGCCGTCCATGATGACCGGCCTGTGGAACGACGACGACCGCTTCAAGGAGTACTGGACCCAGATCCCGGGCGTCTATTACGCGGGCGACGTGGCCCGCAAGGACGAGGACGGATACATCTGGATACAGGGCCGGGCCGACGACGTCATCAACATCGCGGGCCACCGCATCGGCTCGGCCGAGCTGGAAGCCGCCTTTGGCGTGCACCCGGCCGTGAATGAATGCGCCGCCGTTGGTGTGCCCGACCAGATCAAGGGCGAGGCTGCCAAGGCCTTTGTCATGCTCAACGACGGCTTCGAACCGGATGACGAATTGATCAAGGACCTCAAAAAGACCATCCGTAACGAACTCGGGCCCGTGGCCGTGATCAAATCCATCGAGTTTCGCGATTCCCTGCCCAAAACCCGGTCCGGAAAACTCATGCGCCGCGTGCTCAAGGCCGAGGAAAACGGCTTCGAAATCGGCGACCTGACCGGGCTGGACGAGGATTAAAAGGGGGGCGGCTTCCGATAGCGGGCCATCTGCACATTTTTTCCAGGGGGCTTTCATCCTCACGTATGCCGCAATACGCTGCGGTGAAAGCCCCCTGGAAGAAAATGCACAGCTGACCCACTCTCGAAAGCCTATTCCGAGGACGGGGGTGCGACGGGGAGAGAGCCGCTGTCGGGTGGCTGCGCCGCCCGAATCGCTCCAGAAGAGTGAAAACCAAAGGCCTCTGACTTGATATTGGGTCGAAGGCCGTTTTGTTTGGGTTCGCACCCCGCGAAGCGGCACCAAAAAGTTTGGAAGGGGGGTCCAGGGGGGAAACTTTTCCAAAAGTTTCCCCCCTGGCCGCCGGAGGCATTCCCCGGTGCCCGCGCCTTGCGCGGGCACCGGGGAAAGGGTACCGTCCGGCCATGACCCGCATCGCCATCATGTCGGACGTGCACGGCAACTTCGAGGCCCTGAAGGAGGTCCTGGCCGACCTGGACGGTTATGCCGTGGACGCGGTGTATTGTCTGGGGGACATGATCGGGTACGGGCCGCAGCCGCAGGAGTGCGTGGACCTGTTGCGCGAGCGCGGGGTGGAGTGTTCCATGGGCAACCATGAGCAGGGGCTGATCAACATTCATTATTTGCGCGGCTTCAACCAGCCGGCAGCCGACATACTGCGGCGCACCCGCGAGATGATCTCGGAAGAGACGTTTCAGTGGCTGACCTCGCGGCCCAAGGCCATGGTCGGGCACGGCTGCCGGTTCGTGCATGGGCTGCCGCCGGACTCGATCACCGAATATTTATGGAAGTACAGGGACGAGATGGCCGGGGTCTTCGCGCGCTACGGCGAGGATGTCTGTTTCGTAGGGCACACCCACGCCCTGGGGCGGTACACCTGTTTGCGCGGCGAGCCGGTTCGGCACGGGTTGCCCGAAGGGAAGACCGTGTTGGAAGAGGGGGTGCGCCATTTAGTAAACGTCGGTTCCGTGGGCCAGCCGCGCGACGGGGACAACCGGGCCAAGTACGGGGTCCTGGACTTGGACTCCCGCGTCCTGACCATGCGTTTTGTTCCCTACGACATCAAAAAGACCGCCGACCTGATCATCGCCCGCGGCTTTCACCGGGGCTTTGCCGATCGTCTCTGGTAAGAGCACCCTTCAAGCGTTTTCTCTCACTCACAACAAAGCCCCCGCGCAGCCTTGCACGGGGGCTTTTCTGTCTCGGATTCGGGCCGTGCCGTTAGCGGACCAACACTTCGACCCGGCGGTTTCTGGGTTCGGACTTGCCGTCGGGTGTGGGGATGAGGGGGTTTTCCTCTCCGTGTGAGGTCATTTCGATAATCTGCGCAGGCATGCCCGCCTGGACCAGCAGGTCGCGGACCTTTTTGGCGCGGCGTACGGACAGATCGTAGTTGTACTGTTTTTCGCCCATGGTGTCGGTATGGCCGATGACGGAAACGTCGTTGGAGTTGCGGTCGCGCCAGCTCCGCATGATGTTCGGGAGGAGTTTTTGGGATTCGTTCGTCAGTTTGGCCGAGTCGTTATGAAAGTGGAGGATGAACCGGGCGGTGGGCAGGGGCTGCGCGGCCATGGCCGCGCCGAATTCGGACTGGATCTGGGTGTCGCTCAGGGTGGTCACCTTGGTGGTGCCGGTGACGGCTTGGTTGGCCTGGTTCAGTGTGGCGGTGCGGCCGTCTTCGGAGGTCACGGTGACTTCGCCCACGTGGCCGTCCAGGTCGGGCAGCAGGACGATGGTCTGTCCGCCGCCGCAACCGGCGAGCATCAGACAGGCAAGAAGGATAAGTGCATATTTTGTCATGGCGCGCTCCTAATCGACCTTGATCAGGAACCGGGTGCCCCGGATTCCTATGGTGGACAGCGGGGTTTCGACGATCATGGCTCCTGGCTTGAGCTTCACGATCTGGCCGGAGATGAACTGGATCGTGCCCTTGTTCACCCTGGTCAGGAAGTCGAGCTGGTCCTGGGCCGGGTCAAAGACGAATTTGGCGATGGTCACTCTGGATACGGGCCCCAGGGAGAGGAGCGTGTCATCTCTGAAGATGACGCCCATGGAGGAGTTTTTGCCGGTGATCAGGGTGTCGCCCTCAAGCAGGTAGTCGCCCACCGAGGCGGGCAACCGTTCCTCCTGTCGTTCCACGAACGCCTCGCCGGTCACGGTCTTGATCGTGCCCACGCTCTGTGCGTGTGTCATGGCCAGAGGGGTGGCGGCAAGACAGAAGATAAAGAGGATAACCAGGGCCACGATCCCGGCCCATGGGCGTTTGCCGCAGTGCTGCCGGACTATTGGCCGGGCGGCGGTTTCGGATCGAAGCATGGCGTGACCTCCGGATTGAATACTGTGTACCTATTTTCTCATAGGTCTATCCCCCTTGAAAGTCTATGCCTATTATTAACACTCCGCATTTTGGAACTTTGGCATCAAAAAAATCAATGGAACGCGCTTGACACCTATACCCCGTATAGGTATATGGAAATTGTGAGCGCGTATAGAGTGTGGGTTATAATGTTCAAGGATTTAAACAGGCCATATGGTTTGTAGAGTGTGAAAAAAGTTTGTCGAACGTGCAACAAGTCAACTTTGGAGGGAGCATGAAAAGTAAGCTCATCCTGGCCGTGGCAACGGCCCTGATTACCGTCTTCGCCGTGTCCATGGCCTTTGCCATGGGCGGGGGCAACGCCCGCAAGGGCAAGTTTCTGTATCGCAAGAACTGTCGTTCCTGCCATGGTTCCAGCGCCAGCGACATGAGCCCGGCGGACAAGACCCAGGCTGAATGGACAGCCCTGTTTTCGGACACGGGCAAGATCAAGTGCAGCCCGGACTGGACCGTTAACGAGAAGGATTTGAACGACATATTCACCTATCTGCACGATTATGCCAAGGACTCTCCGTCCCCGGCCAAGTGCAGCTAGTGCAGTGCGGCTAAGCCGCGCCGGTCATATACCGGCGCGGCCTTTGCGCCCCCATGGAGGAGACGGGGGAGCGCAGCTCGACACAATCGGTCCCCCTCCGATCCGAGCCGGGAAGCCGGGAGGAGGACGCGACCATATCCGACAGTAGTGCGGACAGTTGGAGGTGCTCAGTGCCAGATTCAAAGCAGACGATGTCCCGCCGTGATTTTTTCCGGGCCTCGGGCCTGGTGGCGGCAGGGGCTGTGGGCGGCCCGGCCCTGCTCGGCGGCCTGACAAAGGCCCGCGCGGCATCGCCGGCCAAGCCCGCCTGGGTTTCCAGGTTCTCGGCTTGCGATATATGTTTCAACAAGTGTGGGCTCATCGCCCGCGTCGAGGATGGGGTGATCACCAAGCTCGACCCCAATCCCAAATTTCTCAAGTCAAGAGGCATGCTCTGCGCGCGCGGCAACGCTGGGCTGGCCCAGGTCTACGACCCGGATCGTCTCAAACACCCCCTGCTCCGGAAGGGGGCGCGCGGCGAGGGCAAGTGGCAACGCATCCCCTGGGACGAGGCCCTGGACATGGCCGCCCAAAAGATGGCCGAGGTCCGTGAGAAGTACACTCCTTGCGGGCACCTTTTCACGGCGGGCTCCGACCTGCAGTCGCAGTTTGTGGGCCGGTTCGCCGAGGTCTATGGCTCATTCAACATGACCTCACACGAGTCCCTGTGCCTGGTCTCGGGCAGCCGGGCCTTTCTGGATACCTTCGGCGAAGTGCCCTTTGCAGACGTGCTCAATTCCAAGTACATCATGATGGTCGGGGCCAACCGCTTCGAGGCCCTGGTCACCCCGGACTCCATCGACCTGATGACCGCCATCCGCGAGAACGGCTGTAAGCTGGTCACCCTGGACCCGCGTTACACCAAGACCGCGGCCCTGTCCCACGAGTGGTATCCGGTCAGGCCCGGCACCGACATGGCCTTCATGCTCGCCCTGGCCCACGTGATCATCAACGAAAAGCTCTACGACCCGCAGTGGGTCGCGGAAAAGACCTTCGGTATCGAGCAGCTCACGGCCCACGTGCAGCGTTACACGCCCGGTTTCGCCAGCGAACAGTGCGGCATCCCGGCCGAGGACATCGCCCGTATGGCCCGGGAACTGGCCGAGGCCGCCCCGGCCTCCATGATCTATCCCGGCCGCCGCACCTCGGACTACGAGGATTCCACCCAGATCCGGCGCAGCTTCGCCATCGTCAACGGGCTGCTCGGCAACTGGGACAAGCCCGGCGGACTTCTGGCCGCGCGCCAGGTGGGGCTCAAGGGCGTCCCCTATGACGCCCCCTGGTACGACGAGAACCAGGAAGACCGCATCGACGCGGGCAAGGTGCCGATGATGTTCGAGCACGAGGGTTCCTTCGTGGTCACCCGCGACTCGGTCCTGGCTGATGATCCCTATCCCATCCGGGGCTGGTTCATCTACAAGACCAACCCCATGGGCACGGCGCCCAACCGCAAGAAGACCATCGAGATGATGAACAAGATGGACTTCGTCACCGTGGTGGACATTGCCATGTCCGACACCGCCTGGATGGCCGATCTGGTCCTGCCGTCGCAGAGCTACCTGGAGCGCGAGGATCCGTGCTCCGGCCTGCAGGGCTCCGTGGCCTGCGCCTGCGTGGTCAAGCGCGACCCTGTCGTCGAGCCGCTCTTCGAGTCCCGTCCGTTGTTCGGCATCATGAAGGACATCGCCAACCGCATGGAGCTGGGTGAACACTTCGACTTCACCATGGATGAATACCGCAGGCAACAGACCCGCGAAATCCCCGAGGCGCTCGGCGTCATGGACCGCGACGGCGTGTACTACAACCCGTCCAAGGTTTACGGCATCTACGACGGGCGCATCTACAAGACCCTGTCCAAGAAGGTCGAGCTGTACAATCAGCGTTACGAGCAGATGGGTCTGGACCCGTTGCCCAACTATACGCCTCCGGCCTCTCCGCCAGAGAACCGGTTCCGCATGGTCATCGGCCGCAATGCCATGATCACGCAGTCCTCTACGGCCAACAACGCGTTGTTGCACCAGTTTCTGCCGACCAACACCCTGTGGCTCAATCCCGAGGCCGCGGGCAGACTCGGCGTCAATGACGGCGACCTGGTCGAGGTGACCAGCCCGGTGGGTCGCCAGGAACTCAAGGCCGAGGTCACGGACCGCATCCGGCCGGACACGGTGTTCATGCTCTCGGGCTTCAACACTCTGTCCACCATGCAGCAGTTGTCCCACAACAACGGCGCTTCCATCAACGAGCTGCTGGACGACGACTATGACGCCATCACCGGCAATGCGTCCATGCACACCACGTTTGTCTCCGTAACAAGGAAGGTGGCGTAATGGTACAGCAACTCGCCATGGTCATCGATGCGGCCAAGTGCATCGACTGCAAGGGGTGCGTGGCCGCCTGCAAGGTCGCCAACAACGTGCCCGAAGGCCAGTTTCGCAACTGGATCAAGCATGCTGAATTTCAGGTCGTGCCGGGCATCTCCGACAACAAGGCCCGGTTTCAGCCCGGCGCGTGCATGCACTGCGAAAAGCCCACCTGCGTGGACGCCTGTCCCACGGGCGCGACCTACAAGGACATGGACACCGGGGAGGTCGTCATCGACGAATCGCTGTGCATAGGCTGCGGCAATTGCATTCCGGCCTGCCCGTACGATGCGCGCTATCGCAACGAGGTCACGCGCAAGGCGGACAAGTGCAACTATTGCCCCGAACGCCGGGCCGCCGGACTGTCGCCCGCGTGCGTGGACACCTGTCCGACCAAGGCGCGGGTTTTCGGCGACATCAACGACCCGACCAGCGCGGCGGGCGCCCTGTATGTCAAGAACAGGGAGCGGCTGACCAGGGTATCGGCCCAAACGGATACCCTGCCCAACATGTACTACCTCGGCGATCCAGGACCGGGCCACTGGGGAGGCAAGGCCGTGGTGCCCGCCTCCATGGTGGCCATGAAGGAGTCCGCGCCGTTCATCAAGGGCATAGTGGCCCTGTCCGGCCTGGGCGTCCTGGCCATGCTCGGCCGCCAGCTCTTTGCCGGTTCCGAACACAAGGAGGACACCGATGCCTGATAAGACCTACAAGCGGCACGACCGCTCAGACATCTTTATCCATTGGTTCAACGCGGCCTGCTGGCTGCTGCTCCTGCTGACCGGCGTGGGGCTGATTCAGAACCCGGCCATCGACCCGTTCGGGTCCGGCTACCCCGCGTGGCTGCGCTCGGTGGTCGGCGGCGGGGGCAACCTGCTGGCCATCCACGAGGGAATCGGCCTGGTTTGGATCGCGGGTTTCATTCTCTATACGGTGGTCAATTTCCGGGGGGCGAAGTTCTTCCTGGCCGAGGTCTTCGCGGTCAGCCCGGCCCGCGACATGGGCTGGATGCTCAAGAAGATAGTCCTCATGACCTTGGGCCCCAAGGCCCTGAAGATGGTCGGGGCGGACCCGGCCCTGCCGGACCAGGGATATTACAACATGGGCCAGAAGGCGTTTGCCCAGGCGTCCGTGGTCGGCGGTGTGGTCATTGCCGTCACCGGGGTGATCATGTACCTGTCCGACCGGACCTTCGGGGCCGAGTCCACGGGCATGATCGGCTGGGCCGTGGCCGTGCACTTCATCAGTGTGGGGCTGGTCTTCGCGGGCCTGTTGGTCCACGTGTACATGGCGGCCATCTCGCCCGACGAGCGGCCCGGCTTCAAGTCCATGTTTACCGGCGTGGTCCCCGGCGGCTACGCCAAGCACCACCATCGGCTGTGGTGGGAAAAGGTCAGGACCGAGCCCGAGCAGGGTTCGGAGTAGTGGAATACTGTCCCGCTTCGGGAGGAGGCGGGAAAGGAAAACAATCCTTTAGGAAGGGAGTGTCTCATGCACAGGAAGTTTATTGCCGCCGCCATGTTGCTGGCGTTCGCCATGGTCGCCATGGCCGTACCGGCCCTGGCCCAGGAAAAGGCCACGTTCAAGCAGTTCCACACCATCGTGGACTACAAGTTTGTGGCCAAGTATGCCAAAATGCCCGCGCCCAAGGGCGCTATGATCGTCGACTCCAGGCCTTACAAGCCCAAGTATGTGGACGGCTACATCCCCACGGCCGTGTCCATTCCGGCCAGCCAGTTCGACAAGATGACCGACAAGCTGCCCAAGGAAAAGGACACGCTGCTGATATTCTATTGCGGCGGCCTGGCGTGCCCCCTGTCCCACAAGTCCGCCTTTGCGGCCGAGGCCATGGGCTACACCAACGTCAAGGTCTACGCGGCCGGGTTCCCGGATTGGAAGAAGCACGCACCGTACTATTCCATCGGCCTGGAGAACCTGAACGCGCGCATCAATGAGGGCGGCAAGTATCTGCTCATCGACGCCCGCCCGTACAAGAAGTTCCTGGCCGGGGCCATCCCGTCCGCCATCGGTATCCCTCAGCGCGACTTCGCGGCCAAGCGCGGCCTGCTGCCCGTGGACAAGGCCGACACCACGCTGGTCTATTACTGCGGCGGTTACGCCTGCGCCCTGTCTCACAAGTCGGCGGTCATGGCCCGTTCTCTGGGCTATAAGCACGTGCTCGTGGCCGAGGCCGGTTATCCCGGCTGGAAGGAGATGTTCGGCGGGGCCGGAAACGCCGTGGTTCAGGCCGGGGAGGCCGAAGGCGCGGTGGACACCGCCTGGTTCCTGAAGACCATCGAGGAGAATCCGGACGCCATTTTGCTGATCGACGTGCGCGACCCCGAAGAGTACGCGGCCGGTCACTTCCCGTCCGCCATCAACATGACCGTGGACATGGTCGAAAAGCAGGCCAAGGATATCCCCACGGACAAGCCCATCGTCTTCTCCTGCTCCACCGGAGCGCGGGCGGGAGAGGCTTACTATCTGTTCATGGACCTTCGCCCGGACGTCAAGGACGTTTACTACCTTGAGGCCACCAATTCGTTCGGCGAAGACAACAGCTATGAGGTCCATCCCAACAAGTAGGGACAGACCGACAGACGTCCGGGGACGGCCCCGGCACGCCGCAAACACCAAGGCGGGGAGCGAATATGCCCAGAAACATCACCTGTGTCGCATGGCTGCTCCTCGCCTTTTGCGTGCTCGCTGCACGGCCCGCCCGGGCCGACGAGAACGAGGTCTGGTGGGCGTCGGCCCAGGCCGAGGCGAAGCGCGACGACTACCGTTTGATTGATGACAACGGCCTGAAGGAGCTGGTCGGGTCGGGCGCGGACATGGTCCTGCTGGACGCGAGAGCGGACTACGAGTTCGTCGCCGGGCACATCCCGGGGGCGGTCAACCTGGAGTTCGACCTGGGCGACGACCTGGCCCTCTCCCCGGAAAAGCGCCAGGCCCTGGACGCCCTGATGGGTCCGGACAAGGACCGGATGCTGGTCATCTACTGCCGGAGCTTCAGGTGACTGCGCAGCTCCATTGCGGCGCGCTGGGCAGCGCGTCTCGGTTACACCCGGATCTACCGGTATCCGGCCGGGTTTCACGGTTGGAAGGCAAAGCACCCCGCTCTGGTGGAGGGCAAGCCGGAAGCGGTCCACGTCCTGGCGGTCGGCGACGACTTCCCCACCTGTCGGGTGGCGGTGCTCAACGGCGACGAGGACCGGGAGTATCTGGAGCTGCCCGAGGGGGTACGGTTCCTGCAACTCTCGGAGCTTACGGCGGACTTCGTGCTCATTCAGCTCTACAACACCCTGTGCAGCGACTGCGTGGCCGAGACCAAGAAGCTGACGCGGTTCTACCAGAAAGTGGAGGATGACAGGGAACTGGCCGGACGGCTCAAGATCATCGGCATCGGGGTCTACGACTCCAATCTGTCCGTGGTCCGGTTCCGCAAGCACTACGACGTGGCCTATCCGCTGTTTTCGGACAAGAGCGGGCAGATATTCGAATGTCTCGGCCAGGCCGAGCTGCCGTTGGCCTATCTGGTCCGGGCCAGAGGCGACGGCACCTGGCGAATAGAATTGATCAAGCGGGGGTATTTCGAGCCGGATGAGCAGTTTCTGAACGTCCTGCGCTCGGCGGTGCAAAGGGAGCTCAGGGACTAGCTCTCGGCAACGGCTTGAAGCAGGGCCAAGGCCGCGTCCGTGGCGGCGAGGTAGACCGGGTCGGGGGCGGCCCCGGCCAGGGCGGCGCGGAAGCGGCGTACCCACGGTTCCATGACCTCGCCCGCGAACCGGGCCGCCTCGTGTGCTTGAGCGGAGTCGTTGGTCCAGCCTTGGGCGCAGAGGTGGAACAGGTATTCCAGCTCCAGCGCCAGGTGGTCGGGCGGTTCGTTGGACGCAAGGGAGATTTCGAGTCCTGCCTCGGCCAGCCTGTGGCGCATGGACAGGGCGCTTCGCCCCATGGTCCTGCATGCGCCGTCCTGGTGACAGGACTCGTAGAGCGGGGCCGGGACGCCGCCGGGCCCGGCGATGAACAGGCGGACGTATTCCGTTTCGAGGGGAGAGAAATCCCCGGTTTCGACATGGGGCGAAAGGGCGTCGCGCAAGGCCGCAAGCGGGGCGGCCGGGAGCGCGGAAAATTTCTGGACACGGCCGAGGAGATCGGGCAATCCATGGATTGCCAGTTCCCTCCACCCCTGTTCGTCCGGTCCGCGAAACACGGCGGCGCACAATTCCGTCAGGTTCAGCAGCACAATTTTTGATTGGGAAATTGACATGGTAGGAACTCCCGGACATGCGATGGGCAATACCCTACGATAGTACGGTAAAGCGCACGGCAGGGCAATGGGAACATGGCTTGAGACAAAGGAGACAGAGATGGACGAGCACATGAGCGTCGAAGAACAGGCCCTGAAGAAAAACGTCTTGTCCCGCATGAAGCGCATCGAAGGACAGGTGCGCGGCATCCAGGGCATGATCGAATCCGGCAAGGAGTGCCAGGACATCCTTGTTCAGGTGCGGGCCGTGCGTTCCGCGTTGCAGTCGGCCAACAAGCTGATTCTCAAGCGCTACCTGCTCAGGTGCTATGCCGAGTCCGTGGAGAGCGGCCAGGATTCCAAGGAGTCCCTGGACAAGTTCATCTCCGTGGTCACCGGCTTTATCGAAGGCTGAGAAGTCGAACAATTCGGAGTTATTAATGAAGAAACTGTTTTTTGCACTGGTCTTCGCCCTGCTTTTCTGCCAGCCCGTGGCGGCGAAGACCAACTACAACGTCTGTTTCCGATCCTTGGACGCGGACGTGGATGGACGTATGTCCAAGGGCGAGTTTCTGGTGGCCTTTTCCGACGGCGACACCTCGGTCTTCGACCTGGCCGACGCCGACCGGGACGGCCTGGTGTCCCACGATGAGTGGGAGACCTACAAGGCCAGTCAGGGCTTTGAAAGCAACGAGTAGCCGCCTTGCCCGAAACGGCGAAGGGGGTGCGGTCCATGCGGACCGCACCCCCTTCGCCGTTTCGGCGTCTCTTTCCTGATCTATTCGCCCAGCCCCAGGGCGCGCAGGAAGCCCGGGTCCTCGGTCCAGCCTTCGCGGACCTTGACCCACAGCTCGAGGTGGACCTTCTTGCCGATAAGTTCGGCGATGTCCTTGCGGGCCTGTGAGCCGATGTCCTTGAGGTTTGCGCCCTGCTTGCCGATGATCATGCCTTTGTGGCTTTTGCGCGAGGTGTAGATGACCGCGTTGACCAGGACCATATCTTCACGGGTCTTCTCATCCCACTGCTCGATCTCCACGGCCGTGGAGTAGGGCAGTTCCTGCCTGAGCGAATAGAACAGCTTCTCGCGGACGATCTCCGAGGCCATGAAGCGCAGGGGGACGGTGGATATCTGGTCCTCGGGAAACATCCGCGGCCCTTCGGGCGTGTGCTCCAGGATGCGCTCGAGCAACTCGTCCGTGCCCTTGCCCCTGAGCGCCGACACCGGCACGAACTCGGCCTCGGGCCACAGCTCGGCGAGCTTCGCCATGAGCGGCAGGAGCTGGTCCTTCTCCTTGACGCGGTCGATCTTGTTCACGGCCACCAGTACCGGACGGCCCGACTCGCTGACCGGCTTGACCAGGGGGGCGATCTCCTTGTCCAGCAGGTGAGGCTTGGTGCAGTACAGGGCCGCATCAAGGAGGACCACCACCGCATCGGACGAGGCCAGGGCGTTCCAGGCCGACTCGAGCAGAAAGCGGTTCATCTTGCCGCGCAGCCGGTGGATACCCGGCGTGTCCAGGAAGATGAGCTGGGCCTCGTCCGTGGTCAGGATGCCGCTGATGCGGTTTCGCGTGGTCTGCGGCTTGGGCGAGACGATGGCGACCTTCTGACCGAGGTAGGTGTTCATCAACGTGGACTTGCCTGCGTTGGGCGGCCCGATCAGGGCGATCATACCGAATTTGTGCATGTATTACCTTTGGTTGTTTTCTTTGTCTTCGAGCTTGCCGAACCGCTCCTCGGCCAGACGCACCTTTTCGACAATGCGGCGATAGTAGTCGCTGGACGTGTCCAGGGTTATGGGGCGGCTTCGCCGCTCGTTCATCTGCATGATCATCACGTTCAACTTCTGGACCTGCCGATACCGTTCCTGCTCGTCATCCATGTGTTCGAGCAGGTCGATGGTGCAGTTGATCTCTTTTTCTTCCAAAACCTCGGCAGGCAGGTGCCCGGAACTCTTCAATATCCGGTACGCCATGCGCAGGTCCGGCGGCAGGTCGGCGGCCTCGTCCGGGGCAAGGGGGCGGCCCATGCCTTCCAGGTCCTTGAATCTGCCCTCTTTCTCTGCCTTGCGAATGAGCTCTTCCGCAATGACCGCCGTGACGTTGAACATGGTGATGATTTTCCCACACTCCGAAGGGGGAGTCAAAGGAAGGATGGTCCCGTGAGACGGGATAATGCGTTCATGCTTTCTCGGCGCGGTCTTTTTGGGCTATCCCCCTAAAAAGGAACGCCGACTACCTTCGCTCCCCATGGAGCAGCAGTTTCCACCGTTTGGCTTCGTCCCAGTTGAACCCGCCCGGCACGCAGGGCCAGATGGAATTGTTCTGGAACAGCGGCTCGTCCTTGAGCGGATACGGGCTGGCCGTACAGGCCGTATCGAACATGGGTGAGCCGGGAATGGGCGTGTAGTGGGCCAGATGGGGCCGGAACCCGTACGCGCGCACGTGTTGAACCGCCCGCTCCACGTTGCCGAGGTCCTGGCCGGGCAGGCCGAACAGGATATACACCCCGATGTCGTCCAGGGCGAAGCCCGCCGAAAGAAGGTTTCGCGCCCCGTCCTCCCACTGCTCGCGGGTCAGTTTGACGTCGTGGCGGTGGTCGAAGTCCGTGGTCTCCAAACCCAGGCGCACCGTGGTCAGCCCGGCCGCCTTGAGCCGGGCGCAGACATCGGGGGTCAGGTGGCGGATGTGCATGGCGTTGGGCGTGTGCAGCCGCAGGTTCATGGGGGAGGCGGCGATTTCGTCCAAGACCGGCCAGAGCCAGCGGTCCGGGTTGACCAGCAGGGCGTCGTCGTAAAAGGCGAAGTCGCGCACACCCCGATCGTATTCCGATTGTATGCCCGCCATGACCGCTTTGGCCGCGCCCTGGCGGAAGCGCGGATACAGGGCGTTGCTGGCGCAGTATTCGCAGGAAAAGGGGCAGCCGCGCGAGCCGAGGACGATGGAGTAGGCTGGGTTGCCGTAAAGGTCGAGGGACAATGAAAGACCATTTTTATCAGCTTGTTGTGGCATGTCAAAATCAATCAGTTCCCAAAATCGCGACCAGTTGTCGGGTCGTTCCAACGGGCCTTGCTGGAGGTGGGCGTTTGCATGTTCCGTTGCATGTTCCCCGCACAGGGTGGCGTAGGTCCCGCCAAGGAAACGGGGCGTGTCGGGCCACAGTTCGGCGCAGATGTCGAGGATGTCCAGTGCGCCGGGATACCAGTATGTCATGATGGTCGTGACCAGCACGGCGTCGGGGATGGGATCGAGGGCGGCCAGGGCCTCCACGACCCGGTCACGCGGCAGGCCGTAGCGTGAAAAGCGCCGGTCCATGAAGGCGAGCGGCGCGGGTGGTTCTATCTCTTCCTTGGGGTAGTGGCCGGTGCCGTACTTGCCGGGCTTGGGCCATTTCAGGCCTTGCTCGGGGTCGGCCAGCCAGGTGGGGGCCAGGCAATCGAGCAGGGCCACCGAGGCCCCGGCGGTGCGCAGCATGTCCAGGCAGGCGAGCAGTCCGGCCGGGCGCGACCAGACATTGAAGGCCGCGAAGTCGGTGATCCATGGGTTGATGCCGAGCACGCGCGGGCCGTGCTCACGGCCGGGGAGAGCGGACCACGGGATGTGCGGAAACGCGGGGCGGGCCATGGCGGCTAGTGGGTCAGGATGTTGGTCAGGATGGATACGCCGAGCATGACGATGACGATGATCAGCAGGATGTTGGTCACCTTGTCCCGCCGCTGCACCCGTTCGGCCTTGGACCGGGTGAACTGGCCGAGGATGAGAAAGACCAGGCCGAGGATGAGGATCAGTTTGACGAGCGTGCCCATGGGGAGGGTGTAGCGGGTTTTCCCGGAAAAGTCTTGCCTGCATCGGCCATATCGGTTCAGCGCTGATACGCTCTGCTCAACCGGCTGCTTGCAGGCAACACAGCCGATTATGAATATCTTTTGTTATTTTGTTTATGCCGTGGCCGTCTTTTATGCGGTATCCCTCGCGCATGTGGCGGTCTTTTCGCTGCTCGGCGGCAGCTGGTACATGGGATGCCCGCTAATGGGCGGAGCCGAGGCACGTGCCGAGCGGCGCGCTACGTCCTGATCCAGATGATCCCGCATTGCCGCCCGGTGTCCCTGACCGGGCTGGCGCACGCCTTCCGATAGGAAAAGAAGGTCTCCTCCATGGTCCGTGTGCACAAATCCAGGCCGAATATCTGGCCCTCGGGCACGCCCGCGTTCATGAGCTGGTCGCGGGTCAGTTGCCAGAGATCCATGGTCTTTCTTTCACGGTCGAACCAGGGGCGGAATTTGGGGCCGAAATCGGTCTCGAAGTTGACGAATTCCGCGGCCGAGGGCCCCAGGGACGGGCCGCGGACGGCAAAGATGTCTTCGGGCTTCAAGTCGTAGCGTTCGCAGAAGCGGCGTACGCCCGAGCCGGGGAAATCGATCTTGTTGCCCCGCCAGCCCGCGTGCAGTCCGGCCACGAACTTGCCCGAGCGGTGGGCCAGAAGGATGGGCTGGCAGTCGGCGGTCTTGATCACCAGGCCGTGTCCGGGAGCGGTCGTGGTCATACCATCGCCGTCGAGTGTCGCATGCTCCTCAGGCGCGTGGGGCGCGGGATCGAAGCGGATCACATCGCCGTGCACCTGGTTGAGTTCGCACCATCCGGTCAGCCCCATGCGCGAGAAGACCATACGCCGGTTCACGGCCACGGCGTCCGGGCCGTCGTTCACGTCGAAGCTGATGTTGGCCGAGTCGTGCGGCGGCTCGGACACGCCCCCCCGGCGGGAGGTGAAGGCGCAGGCGACTTGTGGGATCTCGGGAAATTCGAACGGGAAGAAGGCTATGGCCGCCATAGTTCCTCTTCGGTGCAGACCACGTGGACCGGCTTGTCCCACGGCTGGGTGGGCACGGCGTCGATGAGCTGGAATTCGTGGGCCACGCCCACCACCAGGGTGTCTTGCAGGGGCTCGGTGGCCAGCAGACGGTCGTAATACCCGCCGCCAAAGCCGAGGCGGTTGCCCTCGCGGTCGAAGCCTACGCCGGGAATCAGCGCGATCTGCGGGTGGCAGCTGTCCACGGGCGGGCATCTCAAGGCGTCCGGCTCCATGATGGAGTACGCGCCGGGCACCAATTCGTCCTCACAGGCCGCGCAGGCCATGTCCATCATGCCATGCTGGTCCGGTCGGCAGCGGGGCAGCAGGACTTGGCAGCCGCGCTGCCATAGCTCGGCCAGCAACGGGCGCAGGTCGATCTCGCCGCGCACCGGCCAATAGAGCAGGGCCTCGGTGGCGTTCTTCCACTCGAACAGAGTGCGGATGAGCGACACGGCCCCCTCGCTGGCCCGGGCCACCTCGTCGGCGGACAGGGCGGCGCGGCGTTCGATGAGCTGCTTCCGCAGTGTGGTTTTTTCCAATTCGGGCATACAGAGACGCTAACATGCCCCGGCGCGACAATCCAGCATCAAGCGGTGAAATCCGGGTGACGTCTACATGCCCCTTGGATTTCGGCCCGTCTTGTTCTATCTTGGCGGCTGAAATCCATCAGCACCCATACGGAGACCGAATGGCCGCGAATATACTGATTCTCGACGACGAAAAGAACTACCTGCTCATCCTGGACTCCATCCTGGAGGACGAGGGGTACAAAGTGACCACCCTGTCCGATCCGGAGATGGGGGTGGCCTACCTCGAGGACTCCGAGGTGGATGTGGTCCTGACCGATATGAAGATGCCGGGCCTGACCGGCCAGGACGTGCTCGCGCACTGCAAAAAGAACTACCCGCACATCCCGGTGTTGATCATGACCGCCTTCGGCTCCATCGAGGCGGCCGTGGAGGCCATGCGCATAGGAGCCTTTGATTACATCACCAAGCCGTTCGCCAACGAGGAACTGCTTCTGTCCATTTCCAAGGCCGTGCAGTACTCCTCCACCCAGCAAGAGAACATCCGCCTGAAAAAGGAGATCCGCAGCCGCTACTCCAAGGACAACATCATCGCCCGCGGCAAGGGCATGGAGCAGGTCCTGGACATGGTCGACCGAGCCGCGCCCAGCAAATCCACGGTGCTCATCCTCGGCGAATCCGGCACGGGCAAGGAGCTCGTAGCCCGGGCCATCCATACCTCGTCGCCCCGGCGCGAGGCCCCGTTCGTCACGGTCAACTGCATGGCGCTCAACCCCGGGGTGCTCGAATCCGAACTCTTCGGCCACGAAAAGGGCTCCTTCACCGGGGCCACGGCCTTGCGCAAGGGCCGCTTCGAACAGGCCAACAAGGGCACGCTTTTCCTGGACGAGATCGGCGAACTGACCCCGGAACTCCAGGTCAAGCTTCTGCGCGTGCTCCAGGAACACCAGATCGAGCGCGTGGGCGGTACCGAGACCTTTGACGTGGACATCCGCATCGTGGCCGCCACCAACAAGAATCTCCAGGAGTCCGTGGCCAAGGGCGAGTTCCGCGAGGACCTCTTCTACCGCCTCAACGTGGTCTCCATCTTCATGCCGCCCCTGCGTGAGCGGCGCGAGGACATTCCGTTGCTGGCCGCGCACTTCCTTGAAAAGTACAACAAGGAAAATCAGATGGAGATTTCCGGTTTCACCGCCGCGGCCATGGATTACCTGACCGCCTACGAGTGGCCCGGCAACGTCCGTCAGCTGGAAAACGTGGTCGAGCGGTGCACGGTTCTGGCCCGGACCGACGTCATCGACGCCGACGACCTGCCGCCCGAGATCAAGGACGAGGAGGCCCAGTTCAAGTCCGCAGTGGATCTTTTGCCCACCAAGCTCAATCTGGCCGACACCATGGACAAGATCGAAGGCGCCCTGGTCAAGCGCGCCCTGGTGCGCACCGACTTCGTCCAGGTCAAGGCCGCCGAGATGCTCGGCCTCTCCAAGTCCAACCTGCAATACAAATTGAAGAAATACAGCCTGACCGGCAAGGCGAAATAATGATCGTCCTCGATTACCCGTATGTATCCCGGTTCCTGGCGGATTCCGTTCTGGAACTGGGCCAGTCCGTGCTCGATACCCCCCAGGCCCGCGCCCTGGTCGGCGATATGCCCCTGGATTACATCGACGAAATAGAATTCTCCGCGCGCCTCGCCCTGGGCGGCAAGGTCTACACCAACTCCGAGAACGGCCTGGAGCATGTCCTTCGTTGCCGCTGCAACGAGGACCTCGCCCGTCAGATCGACATCTGCAAGGACAAGGCGCTCTTCCGCGAAACCGTGGCCGGGCTGCACCCGGACTACCGGTTCCAACGCGTTTCCTTCGATGGACTGGCCGACTTCGATCCCTCGTCCAGGACCTGCCCGTTCATCGTCAAGCCCACGCGCGGTTTCTTCTCCCTGGGCGTGCACGTGGTCGATTCACCGACCGACTGGCCTACGGTCATCAAGGCCATAGAGGCCGAGCGCGCGGTTCTGAATGCCGAATATCCCGAGGCCGTGGTCAGCGGCGGCGAGTTCATCGTCGAGCAGGCCATTGACGGCGAGGAGTACGCCATCGATGTGTACTACGACGCCGAAGGCAACCCGGTGATCACCAACATCCTGCATCACTCCTTTCTGTCCGCCGCCGACGTCTCGGACCGCCTTTACTACACCTCGGCCCGGATCATCGAGACCTGGCTGCTGCCGTTTACCGAGTATCTCCGCGCAGTGGGCTGCGAGTGCGGGTTCCGCGATTTCGTCACCCACGTCGAGGTCCGCGTCACTGACTCCGGCGACATCCTGCCCATCGAGGCCAACCCCCTGCGCCTGGCGGGCTGGTGCGTGGCCGATGTAACCGCCCACGCCTGGGGATTCAACCCCTACGAGTGCTATTTCAAGGAGCTGCGGCCGGACTGGGATGCCATCCTGACCGAAAACCAGGGCATGGCCACAGTCATGGTCATCGGCGACCTGCCGCCTTCTCTGGACCGCACCACAATCCGCTCCATCGATTACGACGGATTCCAGTCGATATTCTCCAATGTCCTGGAGCTGCGAAAAATCGATTACCGCCAATACCCGGTCTTCGCCTTTGCCTTCGCCTCCATGCCCGAAGCCGAACTCGACGCCCTCAAGTCGACCATCATGCAGGACTTCACCCGCTTCGTGGTGACGAAGTAGGAGCGCAGGCTCCACATCTCCCCTCCCTTTCTAAACTTTTTGTATGCGTATTCGCGCGTGCAGAGGGTGACGGCAGTGCGTGCCGTTTAGCCTGGAGATGTGGTTGGAGAGAGATTTACGAAGAGGCAGGGCCAAGGGCGCTCGCACCCCGCGAAGCGGCACCAAAAAGTTTTGAAGGGGAGTCCAGAGGGGAAACTTTTTCAAAAGTTTCCCCTCTGGCCGCCGGAGGCATCCTAAAATAGATCAATACGGCCGTCGGTCTTCTTGTACCAGGTCAGGAAGCCGTCCACGCATTCGGGGCAGAGTTGTTTGCCTCGTTCCTCGGTAATGACTTCGGCGGCCACAGGGCGTGGCAGGGAGTCGCGGTGCGGTCGTTCTGAGATCATGGCGCAGTAGGCATCGGCCACGGATATGAGCCGGGCCATGCGGGGAATTTCCTGCCCGGCAAGGCCGTTGGGGTAGCCCGAGCCGTCCCATCGTTCGTGGTGGGACAGGCAGACCTCGGCCACATCGGCCAGTTCCGGTATGGGGGCGAGCAGGGCCGCGCCCAGGCGGGTGTGTTCCTGGATGTGCTTGAATTCCTGCGGGGTGAGTTTGCTTGTCTTGAGCAGCACCGAATCGCAGGTACCGACCAGGCCGATGTTGTGCAGTCTGCCGACGACCAGGAGCCGAGCCAGGATTTCCTTGGGCCGGTCCAGGGCCTTGGCGATGCCGTGGGCCACTCGGGCGACTTTTTCGGAGTGGAAAGCGGTGGATTCAGCACGTGCCTCGGCGGCGCGGGCTATTTCCGTGAGGCAATCCAGTATTTGCGGGGAACATTTTTCGGGTGACATGAGCAGCTCCGGGGCTGAGCGGGTTTGTTTGGGCACAAGTATGTGACGCACCCCGGGCCGGGAGCAATTATATTTCGCAGCTTGCCTCGCCTGCTCGCCCGAAGTAGGATTCACGCGTGGAAAGCCCTGTCCTCGAATACGTCTCGGCCATGCTCGACTCCGAGCGCATGGCCCATCAGATAGCCCACCATCGTATCGTCGAGGGCGCTGACGCCCGTTTGGGCGAGCCCCGGCGTCCGTGGCCCGCCGCGCTTCAGAGCGCGCTCTCTCTGCTCGGCATCGATCGGCTTTACGACCACCAGGCCGAGGCCGTGGACTATGTCCGCGCGGGCAGGCACGTGGTCGTGGCCACGCCCACGGCCAGCGGCAAGACCCTGACCTACAATCTGCCCGTGATGGAACAGATCCTGGCCGATCCCGAGTCCAAGGCGCTCTATCTTTTCCCGCTCAAGGCCCTGGCCCAGGACCAGCTCAAGGGGTTCAACGAGTTGGCCGCGCTCTTGCCGCTGGAAGGCCATGAGGACCGTCGGCCCACGGCGGCCATCTACGACGGCGACACCTCGCCCCATTTCCGTAAGAAGATCCGCAACGCGCCGCCCAACGTGATCCTGTCCAACCCGGAGATGGTCCACCTGTCCATGCTACCGCACCATGCGGGCTGGGCCGAGTTCCTGTCCGGGTTGACCCACATTGTGGTCGATGAGGTGCATACCTACCGGGGCGTCATGGGCGGGCACATGGCCATGGTCTTCCGCAGGCTGATGCGCCTGTGCCGTTATTACGGGGCCAGCCCGACCTTTGTGTTCTGCTCGGCGACTATCGGCAACCCAGCGGAATTGTGCAAGATGCTCACCGGGCTCGACACGCACCCCATCCTCGAATCCGGGGCTGCGCGCGGCGGGCGGCACATGGTCTTCATCAACCCGGACGGCAGCCCTTCCGGGGCGGCCATCTCGCTCTTGCGGGCGGCCTTGGCGCGAGGACTGCGAACCATCGTCTATTGCCAGTCGCGCAAGATGACCGAGCTGATTTCCATCTGGGCGGCGGAGAAGAGCGGGGAGTTCAAGAGCCGTATTTCGGCCTATCGGGCGGGGTTTCTGCCCGAGGAGCGGCGTGAGATCGAGGCCCGCATGGCCGACGGTGAGCTGTTGGCGGTCATCTCCACTTCGGCTTTGGAGCTGGGTATCGACATCGGCGGGCTGGACGTCTGCATCATGGTCGGCTACCCCGGCTCGATCATGGCCACTCTGCAACGGGGCGGGCGTGTGGGCCGCAGCCAGCGGGATTCCGCCGTGGCGCTCATCGCCCAGGAGGACGCCCTGGACCAGTACTTCATGCGCAATCCCGATGATTTTTTCGCCCGCCCGCCCGAGTCGGCCATGCTCAACCCGTTCAACCCGGTGGTGATGGACCGACATCTGATCTGCGCGGCCGCCGAGCTGACCCTGCGCCTCGGCGAGCCGTTTCTGGCCGAAGAGCCGGTGGCCAAGCGGGTGGAGCAGATGATCGCCGCCGGGCATCTCTTCGAAGTGGAGCCGGATCTGCCCGGCCATTCGGTGGAGATCGTCACCCACCGCAAGCGGCCCCATCGGGACGTGGACCTGCGCGGCGCGGGCAGGCAGATGCATATCGAAGATAATTCCCTGAGCGACGGGAAAGCGCCGGTTATCGGGACCATCGACCAGCATCGGGCGTTCCGTGAGACCCATCCGGGCGCGGTTTATCTGCACCGGGGACGGACCTTCGTCATCCGGGACCTGGACCTTTCGACCAACGCGGTGCACGCCGTGGCCCAGCGCGTGGGCTATTACACCAAGCCGCGCGGGAGCAAGGACACCGAGATCCTGGAGGTGCTCGGCCAGAAGGCCAGTTTCGGCACGCGGGTGTATTTCGGCCGGGTCAAGGTCACGGACCAGATCACCGGCTACGAGAAGCGCTCCGTTCGCGGCGGCAAGCTGCTCGGCATAGTTCCCCTGGACCTGCCGCCTCAGGTCTTCGAAACCGAGGCCATCTGGTTCGAAATCGGCCACGACATCCGCCGTCGCTGCGAGGAGGAGTTTCTCCACTTCATGGGTGGCATCCACGCCTTCGAGCACGCGGCCATCGGCATGCTCCCGCTGTTGGTCATGGCCGACCGCAACGACCTGGGCGGCATCTCCACGCCACTTCATCCCCAGGTGGAGGGCCCGGCCGTGTTCATCTACGACGGCATGCCCGGCGGCGCTGGGCTGACCCGCCAGGCCTTCAAGCGGGCCGACGAGCTTATCGAGACCACGCTTTCGACCATCCGGGACTGCCCGTGCGAGCTGGGCTGTCCGTCCTGCGTACATTCGCCCAAGTGCGGATCGGGCAACCGCCCCATAGACAAGCGGGCCGCTCTGTTCGTGCTGGAATCCATCCGCTCGGGCGACCCCCAATCCATCACCCCCAAGGATATCGACGTGAACACGCTTCCCGGCATCGACACGAAGAGGCCCGCGCCCAGGCGATACGGCGTTCTGGACATCGAGACCCGCTACTCCGCCGACGAAGTGGGCGGCTGGAACCGCGCCGACCGCATGGGCGTGTCCATCGCCTGCCTGTGGGACTCGGAAAAGGAAGCCATGTACGACTACGAGCAGGACGACATGGACTCCCTGGTGGCCCATCTGCAAAAGTTCGACATGGTCATCGGTTTCAACCACGTGAAGTTCGATTATGCCGTGCTCGGCGGCTTGCACCCCTTCGGCTTCCGCTCCCTGCCCAACCTCGATCTCCTGGTGGAGGTCAACAACCGGCTGGGCTACCGGGTCAAGCTCGACAACATCGCCTCGGCCACGCTGGGCGTAGGCAAGTCCGCCGACGGGCTGATGGCCCTCAAATGGTGGAAGGAAGGGCGGCTGGACCTGATTACCGAGTACTGCCGCCAGGACGTGGCCGTGACCCGCGACGTCTATCTGTTCGGCCGCGAACACGGCCATATCTTCTTCACCAACAAGGCCAAGCAAAAGGTGAAATTGCCTATCGAGTGGTAGGGGCAGCTCTACCGGACCTTGACGGGGCGCCCCCCGCATCCCTTTGGAGTGTCTTTGACGCGGAGTGCAATTTTCGTCTCCATTTTTGACAGCCCGCGCCTTCACGTATTAGAGCGGATATGACGGTATTGTATCCGAACACCGAGGTGATGCGCATGTTCAAGCGGACGTTCCTGTTTCTCGTTTTTGCCTATCTGCTCCTGGCGGGCAGCTATTATTCGGCCCTTCCCGAGGTCGCGCACGAACTGAAGGGTGCGGCCCGGTCCGGCGATGCCGAGGCCCAGGTCATCCTGGCGCGCAAGTATTTCGAAGGCGACTTCGGCAGCCACGATCCGGTCGAGGCTGTCCGCTGGCTGCAACGGGCCGCCGACCAGGGCAATGCCGACGCCTTGAACATACTCGGGCGATTCTATCTCGCGGGGGTGGGATTGGAGCGGGACGCGGCCCGGGGGTTGGCCCTGCTGAAGTCCTCCGCCGACAAGGATCAGCCCCAGGCCCAGGCCTACTTGGCCTATGCCTATGGTCAGGGCGACGGGGTGGAGCGCAACGCGGCCGAGTTTCTGCGCTGGACCCGCAGGGCCGCTGAAAACGGCGACGCCCGGAGCCGCTTTAACCTGGCTACTCTCTATCTCGTCGGCAGCCTGGTCCCTCAGGACGTTCCCGAGGGTCGCCGCTGGCTCGAACTATCAGCGGACCAGGGGTTCACCGAGGCACAGCTGGCCCTGGGCGAGATGCTCATCCGGGGCGTGGGGCAGCCCCCGGACCTGGTCGAGGCGTGCAAGTGGTTCGCCATCGCCGGGACCAAGGGCAATCCCCAGGCCGAAAAACGGCTCAACCAGATCGTCGAGTACATGACGAAAGAGGAAATGGATGAGGCGGCCCACCGAGCCAATGTCTGGCTAGAGATAAACCCCGGGAAAGGCTAGGGCGTACCCTGTTCCGGAGTGATACAGGGAGCGCGTTTTTCCGCAGTCGCTCTCGTCTCTGTTCCTCCGTGCCGTGCCCATAGGCGAATGGCGGTCGGATAAACGGGCGCGATCGCGCCGACCGGTCAGCCATCGGCAAGTGTCCATCCTGTAGATGATCGTCGCCCACTTCTTCAATACGCCAAGCATCCGCGTTTCACTGGGCCTTGGGAGAGCAGGGCCGTAGCGCATTTTCGAGAGCCCGCCTGATCGTGAGGATCAGGCGGGCTCTCGAAAAAATGCAGATATCCGACGCTCTCAAGCCGCGCCTAGTTCATCGCGTACCGTTCAATCTGGCTCTTGTAGGTGAGGATGCCGTCGACGATGCCGTCGGCCAGGTGGTCGAGGTACTTGCTCGAACGCAGCCGCTTGGACTCGGTCTTGTTGGTGATGTAGCCGATCTCCACCAGAACCGAGGGCATCTTTGCGCCCATGAGCACGTAGAACGGGGCCTCGCGGGTGCCCTTGCTCTTCAGGGGATAGGACTTGCGCACCCGTTTGATGGTGCTGTTCTGCACATCCCCGGCCAGGTCGCGGGACTCCTTGATCTTGGAGTTGACCATCAGGTCGGTCAGGATGAACTGGAGGTCCGAGATGGCCCGAGGGTCCACGGCGTTTTCACGGGCCGCGATACGCACGGCGGCGTCGGTCTTGGCCAGATTCAGGCTGTAGGTCTCCAGGCCGTTGACCTTGCTGCTGCGGTTGGCGTTGCAATGGATGGACAGGAACAGGTCCGCCTTCTGGGCGTTGGCCATGGCGGTGCGCTTCTCCAGCGGGATGAATACGTCCGTGCTCCGCGTGTAGATGACATTGAATCCCTTGGCCCGGAGCTTGCCTCCGACCAGCTTGGCGAACTTCAGGTTGATGTCTTTTTCGCGCAGGCCGTTGGCCATGGCCCCGGGGTCCTTGCCGCCGTGGCCGGCGTCGATCATGATCGTGCGCACCGTCAGGCCGAGCTGCTCCAGGAGGCTGCCGGCCATCTTCTTGCTGCCCTTGGGCGGGCGGTAGTCCGAGTCCGCCGGGGTCCTGTGCGCGGGTTGGGCCTGGGCCACGGACTGGGTGGGCGTCTTGCCCTCCGCACCGTACACATCGATGACGATGCGGTAGGGGTTCTGCAGGGGGAATATCTTGTAGTCCTGCATGTTCAGGAAATCAAGAACCACGCGGGTGGTGTCCTTGGAGTACTGGCCGGTGCGGATGGACCGCAATATGCCGTCGGACACGGTGGTGGCGGAGGTCACGTCGTGTCCCAGCCGGGAGTTCTGAATGTCGACGTACAACCTGTGCGGCCGGTTCACCTTGGGGTTGGGGCCCAGCACTTGGTAGCGGTATTTGACCTGGGCGTCGAGTTCCAGGACCACGCGGGTGTATTCATCGCTGGATGTGAACCGGACCACGTCCAGGTGGGCCATGCCCGAGGGGTCCTTGAGCTTGGCGGTCACGGCCTGCTGGCGGACCGGGGCGGGGCTCTTGGTCTTCGGGTCTGCTTTGCCCGAGACCTTTTCCACGGCCCATTGGTACTTGCCCAGCCGTTTCAGGGCGACCTCGGCCTTGTTCCGCATGTCCGAGCGAGGGTAATCGACGATGATGGACGCCAGGTCCAGCCGGGCGGAGGTGGTTTCCTTGAGCCTTCTCGCATAGATGTCGGCCCGCCGGTAGAGGCAGTCGTCGGCCCAGCCATGGCGCGGGTAGCGGGCCAGGACCCGGCCGTAGTAGTCCACGGACCGGCGGAAATCGGACTTGAGCCCGGAGCGTGTGCCCAGCTCTTCGTAGACCCGGCCGATGTAGTACAGGGCCTTGGGTGCGTATGGGCCGTTGGGCGAGGCCTTGAGGCAGCGGGAAAAGGCCTTCTCTACCTTCTGCCAGTTGGAGCGGTATTTGGCCTTGCGCGAATTTTTGACCAAGGCGTGAAATTCGGAGTGCCCTACGATGAAGTAAGACTTGGCCGAGGCCGCGCGGGCCGGGGAAGAGCACAGAATAAGAGTCGCCAGGGCGCAGAGTGCCAGGACGGAGAAAAGACGTATGTTCGCGGCGTAAAGCTGCTTCATTGCATATCGGACCGGGGTTCGGGTCTGACCCGCCCGGCATCGCCTTCCCGCAGGCGCATGTCCGGCAGGTTTATTAAGACCGTATTTTCCAGAAGATTCTAAAAAAAGTCCAGAAAAAAAGGTAAAGGTTTCTGAAAGGCCGCCCGTCCGGGTCATGCCAGTCCGGTGGAAAGCCAACGCGCCCAGTCCTCGCGCCCGTTTTCGCGGGCCAGGCGGGCGGCGGATTCCCAGTCATAGTCCACCTCCACGAACTCCGCGTCCCAGCCTTCAGCCGTGCGCGAGACCACGGCGTAGGCGGCCCGGGGCGACCCGCTGGCCATGACGTGGGGCGGCTCGTCGTCATCGTAGGCTGGCAGCCCCACGCTCCCGGGGTTGACCACGGTGATGCCGCCGGCCTTGGCCAGTCCGGCGTGGTGGCTGTGCCCGGCCAGGACCAGAGTGCACCCTTTGGCCTCGGGCAGGATGTCGGCCAGGATCATATCCTGACCGCGAGGGGCGGGCAGACCGGTGGCCACGTCCTCCAGCAGATAGGCGGCGTCGTTTTTCGGCGTACCGTGGCAGAGCAGGACGTCCGGCTCCGGGCGCAGGGTCCCCGGCAGTCCGGCCAGCCAGTCCAGGGGCCTGGGGTCCAGGCGATCGCGCACAGCCCGCACGGCGTCCGGGGCATCGTCGAGGAGGATGCGGTCCTGGTTGCCGAGCACGGTGGGCATGGGGTGGTCTCGCAGCACCGCCCAGGTCCCGGCCGGGTCCAGCGGGCCGTAGAAGGTGTCGCCCAGATTGACGAAGCGGGTCAGGCCGCGCGCCTTGGCGTGGGCCAGCACGGCCGCGAGCGCGCCCGCATTTCCGTGGATGTCGCCCAAAACGGCCAGGGGATCTTGATTTGGCATGAGGCAACTATCCACAAAAAAGGGCTTGAACGCAAGGAAGCCGGATGCCCTTTACTCTACGGCCTTGCCGATATAAAAGGGCCAGAAATGAATAATACGCATGTAGTCGGCATATCGGACATGAAGCTGTCCACCAACCCCGGAGACGTCATCGTCACCTATTCCCTGGGCTCCTGTCTCGGGGTGACGGTCTACGACCCCAAGGAACGCATGGGCGGAATGGTTCACTGTCTGCTGCCCTCGGCCGCCGCGGCCAAGGAAAAGGCGCGGGCCAATCCGTTTATGTTCGTGAACACCGGGGTAGCTATGACCGTGCGCCGGTTGGTGGACCTGGGGGCCGACAAGAACCGGCTGATATTCAAAGCCGCTGGCGGGGCAAACATGCGTCAGGACCGCATTTTCGATACGGGCGTGCGAAATTTTGATGCCCTGATGAAGCTGCTGGAGCGCAACCACAGGCAGCTTACGGCCCGGGATGTGGGCGGCACGATTCCCAGGACACTCTTTCTGTACCTGGACACCGGTCGTGTGGTAGTAAGGTCATTGGGGAAAGAGAGCGACCTATGAGCCGACGAGACGAAATCCTGCTGGCCTGCGAGAAAGTCGTGGCCATGCCGACCTGCATCCGCAAGGCCGGGGCCCTGCTTGACGGCCCGGAAACGGACCTTGTCAGGCTGTCGCGGATTATCGAGCACGACCCCGGCCTGACCGCCAATCTGCTCAAGGTGGTCAATGCCTCGGACCTGGCCTCGGACCGGCCCGTGCTGACCGCGAACGAGGCTATGGAGGTGCTCGAGTCGCCAGAGGTGCTGCGTTTCTTCATCTCCACGGGCGTGGCTCCCTACTACGTCCACGTCATCGCGGGCTATGACCAGGTCCCGAGCCAGTTTCTGCAACACTCCACCACAGTGGCCATCGCCTCCCGCGAACTGGCCTCCGCGCTTGGGCTGGACGCGCCCGGCCACGTATTCACCGCCGGGCTGTTGTCCGGCATCGGCAAGCTCCTGCTCGGGGCGTACGTCCAGGTGGATATGCGCCAGATCCTGCATATGGTCTTTGACGAAGGGCTGGCCTTTGACCGTGCCGAGGAGCGGATGCTCGGCATCAACCACGCTGAACTGGGCGGTATTTTGCTCGAACGCTGGGGGCTGCCCGACGCCCTGACAAGAGTGGTCTGCCATCACCTGCGCCCGGACGAGTATGACGGCCGGGACGTTGTCCTGGACCTGGTCCACGTGGGCAACGTGCTGGCCAAAATGATCGGCGTGGGGCTCGGCGCGGACGGCCTCAACTACGAGGTCTCTCCTCGAGTGGTCGAGCGGTTGGGCATTACGTCCGAGGTCCTGGACACTGTCTCGGCCGAAGTTGTGGTCGAATTGCAGTCCCTGTGGGACCTGTTCCTCGAGTGCTCCGACGACTTTTGCAGCGTCTAGAATCCCTTTTTACCGGGCCACGTAGGCCTTCTTGATGAACACCGGACTGACCGGCACGTCTTCCATGCGGCTCGCCCGGGCGGTCTTGACTTCGCTGATCTTCTCGACCACGTCCATGCCCCGGATGACCTTGCCAAAGGCGCAATACCCGGCGGAGATATTCTGCGAATACGAGTTTGCGCCGGTGGCCGACGCGGTCTGGCGGTAGTCAAAGTTCGGGTTGTCCCTGACGTTGAAAAAGAATTCGCAGGTGGCGGAGTCCGGGGCGTCGGCTCGGGCCATGGCGATGGTCCCCTTGACGTTCATCAGGCCGGTGGCCGCCTCGTTGGGGATGGGCGGAAGCAGCGGGCGTTTGCGGTTGATCGGGAAGGTATAGCCTCCGCCCTGGACCACGGCCATGGACTGGTCGCCTCGGCCATTGTTGATGACCCTATGGAAGATGGTGTTGTCGTAAAACCCGGCGTTCACGTACTTGAGGAAGTTGGCCACGGTCTTGGGCGCGTCCTTGGGAGAGAGCATGACCATGATCCGGCCCATGGAGGTATCCATGACGACCACCGGGTTGGGGCCGGCGTAGGCCGGATGGGCGGAAAGGGCCAGGATCAGGGAGCAGGTCAGCAGCAATGGAGCGAACAAAAATCGTAAGTATTTCATGTAAATAGTCCTTGTCTTGTGTTGTCTATGACCGGAGGGCCGCGAGAAGCAGCCGTCTCGCCCCGGCCTCGTCCATGTCTTGCCCGGTCCACAGTCGAAACTGGGCCAGCCCCTGGTGCAGGAACATCTCGAGTCCCGAGACGGTGTGGCACCCGGCTGCCTTGGCCTCGGCCAGGAAACGGGTTTGAAGCGGGTTGTACACGATATCGTAAGCCACCGCCCCCTCTGCGAAGCGGTCGGCGTCCCACGGGGTCAGGTCTGCCAGGTCGCCGGACATGCCCAATGGGGTGGTGTTGCAGACCAGCTCCCAGCGGGCGTCCATGCGTTCGCCCCAGGGAACGCACGCCACGCCGAAATCGGCGGCCAGCGATCGGGCCTTGTCCAGGGTGCGGTTGGCCACGGCCACGCGCGGGATGTCGAGTTCCAGGAATCCGGCCACGGCGGCTCGGGCCGCGCCGCCCGCGCCGAGCACCATGGCCGAACGCGGCAGGGGATCAAGGGAACAAAGGGGGGCGACCACGCCGACCACGTCGGTGTTTTCGCCGCACAGGACGTCGCCGTCCCAATGCACGGTGTTGACCGCGCCTATGGCCCGCGCCCGGTCGGATATACGGTCCAGATGGGCCATGACCGCACGCTTGTGCGGGATGGTCACGGACAGCCCCTGTACGGGCTCCGTGCGCACGCGCTCCATGAACGCGGGCAGGTCGACCGGCTCTAGCGGCCAGGCCGTGTAGTGCGCGTCCAGGCCGAGCTCGGCGAATCCCCAGTTGTGCAGGGCCGGGGACATGGTGTGGCCGAGCGGCCAGCCGATGATGCCGTAGGCGCGGGGCATGGGGTTAGAGTTCCCCGGCCTGGGAAAGGTTGCCGATGTTCATGCCGGACCACTTCTCCTCTTCGGAACCGAGGTTGGCCTTGAGCATCTTGAAGAGCACGCCCTTGGGGCCGATCTCGATGAAATCGCGTATCCCGGCGGTCCACATGGTCCGCATGGTCTGGACCCACAGGACCGAGGAGGTCATCTGGCGCTGCATGACGCCCTTTATCGAGGCCGGGTCGGGTTCGGGCAGGGCCGTAGCGTTATGGAAGACAGGGAAGGCGGGCGCTTTCCAGGTGAGCGTTTCGATGAAGGCGGCGAACTCGTCGGCGGCCTCCTGGATCAGCGGGGAGTGGAACGCCCCGGACACGGCCAGCCGTATGGCTCGCCCCTTGGCCGCCTTGACCAGCGTTTCCGCCGCGTCCAGCGCCTCGGCCTCGCCCGAGATGACGAACTGGGCCGGGGTGTTGTAGTTGGCGATGCGCAGTTCCTTGCCCGACTCCTTCACTGCCTGGGCCACGATCTCCTCGACCTGGTCCTGGGGCAGCTTGACCACTGCGGCCATGCCGTGGCCTGCGCCGCCGGATTCGGCCATGAGCCGTCCGCGCAGGATCACGGCCCGGACGCAGTCCTCTATGCCGAGGATTCCGGCCGCGCCCAGGGAGGCGAATTCGCCCAGCGAATGTCCGGCCGTGGCCGAGGGCGCGAGCTTGTCCTTCACGGCCAGCCACAGGGTTAGGTTGACCACGGTCAGGGCGGGTTGCAGGGCGCGGGTGTCGGCCATGTCGGCCGGTTCACCATCCCAGTAAATTTCGCGCAGGGCCATGCCGGACTCGCGCTCGGCCAGCTTCCAGAGGTCCAGGGCGGCGGAATCCGCCTCGGCCACGTCGCGGCCCATGCCCTTTTCCTGGGATCCCTGTCCGGGAAAGAGAATGCCGGTCTTGGTCATGAATAGCTCCTTGGATGCGCGCCAGGGCGGACCCGGGCCGCGCGATGGTGTCGAATTTCGGTTGCAACGGGATACCGTGCGGCGGAAGGGTGCGTCAAGCGTATGCAGGGGGCGCGGCCCTTTGGTTGACACTGAAAAAGCAAAGCGGGTAGGACTCAGGACATGACCACCGAACCGGAATTCCTGGCCTTTCGCCGGGACGGGGTGGCCTCAGGGGGCTTTCATGAAGATAGTGATCATCGGCGGCGGTGGACACGCCCGCGTGGTGGCGGACATCCTGCGGTCCATGGACGGCATGGAGCCTCTGGGCTTCATCACCTCGGACCTGCCTCCGGGCTCGTCCGGCCCAATGGGACTCCCTGTACTTGGCGGTGATGACGCCGTCGGTTCCATCGCCCACGACGGCCTGGTGGTGGCCGTGGGCGACAACGCCATCCGGGAGCGTCTCTTCACTCGCTTCGCCGCCCAGGGAGAAACCCTGGTCAGCGCCATCCACCCCTCGGCCGTCCTCGCCCAGGACGTGGTCCTTGGGTGCGGCTGCATGGTTTGCGCGGGCGCCATCGTGAACACCGGGGCCGAGATCGGCGACAACGTCATTCTGAACACGGGCAGCGTCACGGACCACGACTGCCGCATCGGCGACCACTCGCATGTGGCCCCCGGGGCCAAACTGGCGGGTGCGGTCCGCATAGGGGTGGGCGTGCTGGTCGGACTGGGTGCCGCCGTTCTGCCCGGCGTGGTCATGGGCGAAAGGGCCGTGGCCGGCGCGGGCGCGGTGGTGCTGGGCGATGTGGTCCCGGGCCTGACCGTGGTGGGCGTCCCGGCACGACCCAAAACCTGATTCCTTTCCCCTGGTTTGCCTTATTTGTCCGCAATGTCGGAGGTTTTATTAGCGGCACTTGCAACAAACTGAAATTATTTCACAATTAATCCAAACAGCGGTTTTAATTGCCGAAGTTATGTCAACTGTCCGATTTTTCAGACTATATCTAGACTTCGCGGCAACCGTTGCCGGACGGTGTTTTTCAAGAAATTGGACGAACTGACTTGATTTAACTGGATATCCCTAGTATGAATGCGACTAACGGTCAAAAACTGTCATCGCAAGGCCGTGGATTCCATGCGGTTGAAACGCTTGGGATTCGGTTCCGACGGAGGGAAAAGACGAATGCCGATTGTGGATTCCGAGTGTATTTTTTGTAAGATCGTGGCTGGGGATATCCCCTGCGCCAAGGTCTTTGAATCGGATACGGTCCTGGCCTTTCTGGACATTGCGCCCGTGCATCCGGGCCATGCCCTGGTCCTGCCCAAGGACCATCATCCGACGCTCATGGACATCCCCCCGGCGCTCGGCAAAGACCTCTTCCAAGCCCTGTCCGCCGTGGGCGGGGCGATCATGGAGGCCACCGGCGCCGACGGGCTCAACCTCATGCAGAACAACTTCGAGGCTGCCGGACAACTGGTTCATCACGCGCATTTTCATCTCATACCGAGGTTTGCGGACGACGGTCTGAAACTGTGGGCCCAATCGTCCTACGAAACCCCGGACGACATGCAGAAACTCGCGGCCACTATCGCGGGATTGCTGAAGTAAGTTATTGAAAACCCTTTTTGGAGGCAATCGATGAGCACTCTCACCAAAGCCGGAATCGTGGATTACATCTACGAACGCACCGACAAAAACCGCGCCGAGATCAAGGACCTGGTGGAGACCATCCTCGAGATCATGAAGAAGTCCATCAAGAAGGACCATGCTTTGTTGATCTCCGGTTTCGGCAAGTTCGAGGCGTACGACAAGCGCGCCCGCAAGGGCCGCAACCCCCAGACAACCCAGACCATCACCCTGCCCCCGCGCAAGGTGGTCGTCTTTCGGCTGTCCCGCAAGTTTCGCGCCGAACTGAATCCCTAAGCCGAGGACGCAAAAAAGGGCCGAGTGACGACACCCGGCCCCGAAGTTCGGTCACCGCCGGACTTATGGCTTCTTCAGCACAAACCCCTTGGGGTAGTCCGACTTCAGTTTGTCCAGGGCGGCCCCGGCCGTTGCCTCGTCCGGGAAAGACCCCGCCTGCACGCGGAACAGCCCCTCGTCGGTCTTGACTATCACAGAGCCCTTATAGCCGTCATCAATGAGACGCGTAAGGGCTCTGTTCGCGTTCTCCATGTCCGAGAACGCGCCTACCTGCACAAAATACGGTCCGCTCTGGACCTCGGCCGGTGTCGCGCCGCCCGTTTCAGCAACGTCCCCGATACCGACGACTTCGTCTTCCGGATTGGCGGGGGCCGGAGCCGGAGCCACCTCGGTCACCTCGCTCGCGGGTTGCTCCAAGGCCGGGGTCGTGGTCTGTTGCGAAGCCGGTGCCGTGGCCGGGGGAGTGCCCTGGGCAGCGGCGGCCTCGGCCTCGCGCTTGAGCTGGTCAGCGTCGGGCAGGGGTTCCGCGGCCAAATCGGTTTCGCCCACGGCAGGGGTTTTGGTCCCGGCCTGTTTGGCCGCATCCACTTCGTAGACCTCGTCGATGGGGGCGTCCAACGGCTTTTCCTCGCCCACCACATAGGTCTCCTCGATGACGGACGGCTCGGTGGTTCTGGCCGTCCTGGCCGGTTGCTTCACCGGCGGCGCGGATTCGATGTGTTTGCGGAAACAGCCGCCGAGGACGACTGCGGCTATGGTCAGCACCGCCAAGGCCAGTATGGTTTTCTTCATGGGTAATTCTCCCCCTGTTCTATTGCTGTGGCGTATCTGTCTAGAGTATGTCTAAAGTATACGTCAAGAGAGGCCTTGGCAAGCCGCCGGATGCCGGGGCTCACCTTGTCCGGGCAGGGTAGGGAGCGGTCACCCCCGTCAAGTTGTTTTTTTACGCCAATCGGTTGTTTTTTTGTGTCATTCTTTCCCGAAACCGCGTTTAGCCGAAAACAGGGTGTAGGCTGTTCGGGAAGTCCGGGGATCGGCCCCGGACCCCATCCCGGTCAGGGGCGGGGGCTCCGGCTCCCGCCCCTTCAGGCCGGGAAGAATGCGGAATTTATCGTGTCGTTCATGGCAACCATCCCGCCCGGCGTCAAACGCGGGATGGACGCGGCCCGCCGCCTTGGGCTAACCTGCCGCCATGCGCATAGGACGATACGAGATACGCG
>Ga0075011_10000137_pt1 | contig 36818 bp, 37 predicted proteins | sample TARM_MetaG_T_14_FD_72354 | JGI IMG/M metagenome (GOLD analysis project Ga0075011, IMG submission 72354) | Freshwater microbial communities from Pennsylvania, USA, analyzing microbe dynamics in response to fracking - TARM_MetaG_T_14 | ecosystem: Environmental > Aquatic > Freshwater > River...
GTTCTTACCCAATATTGTCATTTTATTTTTAGGCATCGCTTTGTTGGAGACGACCGGATATATGGCGCGTGTTGCATTTTTACTGGACGGATTTTTCCACCGTTTCGGACTTCACGGCAAAAGCTTTATTCCTCTTGTTACGGGTTTTGGTTGTTCGGTACCTGCGTATATGAGCGCGCGCACGCTCAAAAACGATAAAGATCGGCTGATTACGCTTTTTATCATCGGGTTTATGAGTTGTGGGGCGAAACTTCCGGTTTACGTGTTGTTCGCCGGAGCGTTTTTCGGGCAAGAACATGCGGGTAACGCTTTGTTTGCGATCTATCTTGCCGGAGCGTTTATCGGGCTTTTGGCGGCAAAATTTTTGAAACGATTCGTCTTTAAGGGTGCAGACGAGCCGTTCGTCATGGAAATGCCCAAATACCGCCTGCCTTCGTTGAAGCTCATTTGGCATACGGTCGTAAGCAAGGCGATTATGTACCTTCAAAAAGCGGGAACGTTTATTTTAGCGGCATCTTTGTTGATTTGGTTTGCGAGCAACTATCCCAAATATCCCGACCTTGAAGCCTCTTTCGATCAGAAAATCGAGCAAGCAAGCGACGAGGCTTTAAAAGTCGAGTACGAAAACGAAAAGTCCAAAGTTTTGCTGGAAAAAAGTTTCTTAGGCAAAATCGGAAAATCGACCGATTGGTTGTTTACCCCGTTGGGATTTGATTGGAAAATGACGGTCGCCTTGGAGTCAGGATTGGCGGCTAAAGAGGTCGTCGTTTCGACCTTAGGCGTTTTGTACGCGCTCGGTTCGGGCGTGGACGAGGGAAACGAAAGTCTCATTGCGGAGCTTCAAAAGCAAATACCTTTGGCTTCGGCGGTCTCTTTTATGATCTTCGTGATGTTTTATTTACCCTGTCTTGCCGCTTCCATCGTTTTTACGAAAGAGAGCGGCGGTTATAAATATTTGGCGTATCTGTTCGTCTTTACGACGATCATCGCTTGGGTTTTAGCCTTCATCGGATACCGCGTGACCTTGTTGTTTAGCTAAAGGTCTTCGTCGATCTTGAACGACGACATGCGATCGTTCATCTCCGAATCGTCGTAAGGATCAAGGTGTGCGGTGATGACCCATTCATCGCTTGGGATCAGCTCTTTGATTTTCTCTTCGATGCGATCTCCCGCGTGGTGCGCACGTAAGAGTGAAATACCGGGGCTAAAAACCAAGTGAACGTCGACGAAGTTGGTATTGCCGGATTTACGAGTTTTCAGGTAGTGAAAATCGCTAATCTCTTTTTCCGCGACGATGATGTTGCGAATATCTTCTACGATCTGTTCGTCCAACGAGGCGTCTAGCAAAATATACACGCCGTCTTTAATGAGCTCGTACGCCGAATGAATAATATAAATCGAAATAACCACGCCCATAATCGAGTCGATCAGCTCAAAATGCGTTATTTGGATAAGAACGAGCGAAATTAAAATAGCACCGTTGCTTAAAACGTCCGTTTGATAATGAAGCGCATCGGATTTGACGACCATACTGCGCGTTTTTTTCGCAACGTAGTTGAGAAATACGACCAACGCAATCGTCAACACCAAAGAGATTGCCATTACGAGGATGGAACTTCCCAAATATTCCAAAGGCTCATGCACGATCGCTTTTTTAATCGACGTATAAAAAATAAAAAGTCCCGAAACGCTAATGACCGTACCTTCGATCACGGCGGCTAAGGCTTCGATTTTGCCTTTACCGTAATTGAACGTTTTATTGGCGGGTTGTTCGGATTTTAAAATCGCAAAATAGTTGAAGGCGGAGACGATAAGGTCTAAAACCGAATCGATCGCCGAAGCCAAAACGGCGACGGAGCCGCTCATCAAGCCGATAAAAAGTTTGACGATAATTAAAACGCTTGCCGTGGCACTGGAGACGACGGTTGCTTTTTTTTGGAGTGTCACGAGAGGTTATCCTTCTTTTTATAAATATTCATCGAAGCGCAATGCAAACTGCCGTGCTCGCGAATCAACACGGAAGCGTCGATGCCGACGATTTCACGCTCAGGAAAATAACGCGCAAACGTTTTAAGTGCTTTGGTATCGTAGGCGTCGTTGTAAAGCGGTACTAAAACCGCGTTGTTGATTAAAATAAAATTGAGGTACGTCGCGGGAAGACGGTGGTCGTTAAAGAACTTCGCCGAAGGTAAAGGCAGCGGAACGAGATCGAAAGAGGTTTTTTTGAGCTCTTTTTCCATCTTTTTAAGTTCGTCGTAGTGTTCGTCTTCTTTGTCGTAGCATTTCACGTAAGCGATCGTATTTTTGTTTAAAAAGCGTGCCAGCGTATCGATGTGCGAATCGGTGTCGTCGCCCATAAGCGCGCCGTGCTTTAAGATAATCAACTCTTTGAGTCCGAAAAGCTTAATCAACGTTTTTTTGATCTCTTTTTTTGAAAGGTGTGCGTTGCGGTTCTCTTCAAAAAGGCAATATGCGGTCGAAAGCATCACGCCATGTCCGTTGCTTTCGATGCTTCCGCCTTCCAGTACGAAATCGATGCTTTTGAGCTTTCCTGTTAAAAAGCCCTCTTCAAAAAGGCGTTTGGTAATCGTGTTGTCGATACTTGCGTCAAATTTATTGCCCCATGCGTTGAAGATGAAGTCGTAGGTACGGCGTTGATGGTTTTTGTAAACGTTGATGCCTCCAAAATCGCGTATCCACGTATCGTTCGTGAGCATTTCGACCAGCGTGATATTTTGAAGCGTGGGCAAAATGTTGGCAAGGTGTTGTTTATCTTCGCAAACGACGATGCACGGTTGAAAGCGCGCGACGGTCGAGATAAACGTGAGATACGTTTGATGAATTGCTTCGATGGAGTGCGCCCAGTCGCTCTTTTTGGGAGGGAAAACGACGATGAGAGCCTCTTGTTCTTCCCATTCGGCGGGTAATCTTAGTTTCATTTTGCGCTCCGTCTTTCGTGTATTTGGGCTAAATTATACCAAAATAGGTTTGAGCGAGGCTTTTATAAGGTAAAATAGGGACGAAATTGTTTTTCCAAAGGCTCTTACATGTTATGGCAAGATAAAACCAATAAAAGCATCCGCCAAATCAATTTTATGGCACTTTTGTTTGCGGGGTTGTTTGTTTTTATTTTTGCTTGTTTGATTATCGCGAACGAATATTTTGCTTACCAAAAAGAGATCGAACGCATCGAAGCATCGTATCCGTCGACGTTGTTAACGCTTGGAAACAGCGTCGAAGCGTCGCATTCGCTTGAGGTCGTTTTGGAGCATAAGCACAAAGAGTACAAAGATAAAATCATCGACTTTATGGTCAAAATTTATGCGTTGGCACTCGTGATGTATATGATCAGTACGATCGAGTACCGTTACGTCAACGAGTTGATGGCGCGCGAAGTGCGTTTGATCGTCGCGTCGTTTAAAGAAGCGGCGCAGAGTTACCGTTTTATCGATACGGAAAAGATGCGTTTTCGGGAATTTCGCGAGATTGCCAACCACGCCAACGCGATGATCGAGGAGATTCACGGTAAAAACGACGATCTAGCAAAGCTCAATGCCAACTTGGAGGCGATCATCGAGCAAAAGACCGAAGAGCTCAAACGCTCGGTCGCCTATACGCAAGAGCTCTTGGAAACGCAAGACCGTTTTGTGAAAAATGCGATTCACGAGATCAATACGCCCCTTTCGATCATCTTAATGAACATCGATTTGTACAATCTCAAATTTGAGAAAAATCCTTACCTCGTCAAAATCGAAGCGGCGGTGAAGGTGCTTGACAATATTTACGAAGATTTGGCGTACGTGGCAAAAAAAGATCATGTCGTCTATGCCAAATCGATGGTCGATTTTTCATCGTTTTTACAAGAGAGGGTGCATTATTTTGAAGATGTTGCCGAAGGAAACAAGCTGACACTTTGTACCGACATAAGCCCCGATCTTTTTATCGTTTTCAACGAGATCGAGTTGCAGCGTATTTGCGACAACAATATCTCCAATGCGATAAAATACAGTTACGAAAAACAAAACGTACATGTCAAGCTTTACGCGCAAGAGGCGTTCGTCGTCTTTGAAGTACAAAACGTCGGCGATACGATTCAGTCCCTTGAAAATCTCTTCAGCCGATACTACCGTGAAAACGACGTTCGCGGCGGTTTTGGCTTAGGGCTCAATATCGTCAAAGAGATTTGCGATCGTAACGACGTTGAGGTCAGCGTGGCTTCGGACACGTCGACGCGCTTTACGTACCGTTTTAGGAAAGGATAACGATGAAAATTTTGCTTTTGGAAGACGAATGGATGCTTCGCAGTTCGATTGAGGAGTATTTGGAAGCGTTAGGGCACAAAGTCGTGAGTTTCGGTAAAGGAGACGAAGCGTATGCCGCGATCCGCCAAGAGTCGTTCGATCTTTTGATTTTGGACATTAACATTCCGAAAATGACGGGTTTGGAACTCTTAAAATCGCTCAACGAGATCGAACAAAACTACCCGAGTATTTTTATTAGCGCCAACGTCGATATCGACGATATTACCCAAGCGTTTGAACTCGGAGCGTCGGACTACCTTAAAAAACCGTTTCATCTTAAAGAGTTGGGGCTTCGCATCGATAAAATTAAAAAAGAGTATGAGATCAAACGGATGCAACACATCATCTTAAGTCCCAAATACGTCTTCTCCAAACAAGAGCAAATGTTGTTTTACAATAACAACGTTCAAGTCCTGACTAAAAAACAGTTACGAATAGTGACACTATTGTGCGAGAACATCGGCATCGTGGTGGACTTCGAAAAATTTCGCAGTTACGCATGGAACGACGAACCGGTCGACAATGCCACAATTAGGGCTGAAATAAGCCGTTTTCGTAAGCTTCTTAAGGAAGATTTTATTGTCAATCTCAAAGGCGTCGGCTATAAAATTGAACGTTACTTACCGGAGCAAAAGCGTTAAAAGTTACAAAAATACACATTTATTTTAAATACCCTTACGGATATTCTGCTATTTTGAAAATGCTACGATAATGCTATGTTACTTATTTACAATTTCTTCGTGATTCACACATTTACTATGAAGGAGCATTTATGAGCCAACATGTCTACGACAGAGTTAAGGCAAACCCAAAATTTGCCGAACTCGTACAAAAAAGAAGCCGCTTTGCCTGGCAACTTTCGATTGTGATGCTTGTCGTGTATTACGCGTTTATTCTCGTAATTGCTTTTTCTCCCGCAACCTTTGCGCAAAAGATCGGAGAGGGCGTTACGACGGTCGGAATTCCGGTAGGGTTGGCGGTCATCGTGATCGCGTTTGTGCTTACGGGTATCTACACTCAACGAGCCAACGGAGAATTTGACGATATGACGCATCAAATTAAAGAAGACGTAAGGAGCGGCGAATGAAATGGGGCTTACTCCTTTTAAGCTTAAGCAGCTTTGTTTTTGCGGCGGACGCACAATTTAGCGGTAAACGCGACATCAACGTATCGGCGATCGTGATGTTTTTGATTTTCGTTTTAGCAACGCTGGGCATTACGTATTGGGCGGCAAAACGAACGAAAACGGCGAAAGATTTTTACACTGCCGGCGGAGGAATTACGGGCTTTCAAAACGGCCTTGCGATCGCGGGAGATTATATGTCCGCGGCATCGTTTTTAGGCATTTCGGGCTTGGTTTACCTCAAAGGATTTGACGGATTGATCTACTCCATCGGCTTTTTGGTCGGTTGGCCGATTATCTTGTTTTTGGTGGCGGAGCAACTTCGAAATCTCGGAAAATATACGTTTAGCGACGTGGCATCGTACCGTTTACGACAAACACCGATCCGAACGTTGGCGGCTTTAGGCTCTTTAGCGACGGTGGCGTTGTATTTGATCGCGCAAATGGTCGGTGCGGGGCAATTGATTCAGATTTTGTTCGGGCTTGATTACGAATACGCGGTCGTGATGGTCGGTATTTTGATGATTCTCTACGTAACGTTCGGCGGTATGTTGGCGACAACGTGGGTGCAAATTATCAAAGCGGTTTTGTTACTTTCCGGCGCATCGTTTATGGCGATTATGATTATGTATCAAGTCGGATTTAGCTTTGAAACGCTCTTTTCGCAAGCGGTTGCGGCTAAGAAAAGTGCTGCGATCATGGCTCCGGGCGGTTTGGTCAGCGATCCGATTTCGGCGATTAGCTTAGGTATGGCGTTGATGTTCGGAACGGCGGGATTACCGCATATCTTGATGCGATTCTTTACCGTAAGCGACGCAAAAGAAGCGAGAAAGTCGGTCTTTTTTGCGACGGGATTTATCGGTTACTTTTATATTTTAACGTTTATTATCGGATTTGGTGCTATCGTTTTGTTAACCAATAATCCGACCTATCTCGATCCGATCAAAGGTGGCATTATCGGTGGGGGTAACATGTCGGCGATTCACACGGCCCATGCGATCGGCGGAAACCTTTTCTTAGGGTTTATCTCGGCGGTTGCGTTTGCGACGATCTTGGCGGTTGTTTCGGGATTGACGCTTGCGGGTGCGAGTGCGGTCAGCCACGACCTTTACGCGAACGTCTTTGCCAGAGGTCGCGTGGATGAGATGATGGAGATGAAGGTATCGAAATACTCGACGATCGCTTTAGGTATTGTTGCGATTTTCTTGGGAATTGCGTTTGAAAAACAAAATATCGCGTTCATGGTAGGACTTGCGTTTGCGATTGCGGCAAGTGCGAACTTCCCTATCTTGTTCTTATCGATGTTCTGGAAAAAGTTGACGACCAAAGGTGCCGTTTGGGGCGGATCGTTGGGACTTTTAACGGCGGTCGTGTTGGTCGTCTTGAGTAAAGCGGTTTGGGTGGACGTCTTAGGCAATAAAACCGCGATTTACGCTTACGGCAATCCGGCGATCTTTTCTATGGCGGTTGCCTTTATCGGAATTTGGCTCTTCTCTTTAATGGATCAAAGCGAAGATGCTAAAAAAGAGATCGAGGCCTACGAGCACCAATTTATCCGAAGTCAAACGGGTATCGGTGCGGAAGGCGCAAGCGCACATTAAAGGGCTTTGCCTTCACATGTAAAGAATTCTGCTTCGTTAGAAGCAAGCTTTAGTAGGTGTTTGGGCTTTGCCCAAACACCGTGTAAAAATGAACTTTTAAGGATTAGAACAATGTCACACGTTTTTGAACCTAACAGAACACTCAGCAAAGAGGCAAGAATTAAAAATATGTGCGAATACAAAGAGCTTTGTATTCAAGCCGATGAAAATTTCGAGGGGTATTGGGATAAGCTTGCTCGCGAAAAAATCGAATGGTTTAAACCTTACGATCGCGTGCTCAACGAAGACAACGCTCCGTTTTACAAATGGTTTGAAGGAGGAAAACTCAACGTTACGCATCAATGTTTAGGCCGGCATTTAAACAGCCGTAAAAATAAGGCGGCGATTATTTGGGAGGGCGAAGACGGCAAACGTCGCATCATCACCTACCTTCAACTTTTTTATCGCGTCAATCGTTTAGCGAATTTGATGCGCAATCGTTTCGGGATTAAAAAAGGCGACCGCGTCGTTTTGTACATGCCGATGATTCCCGAAGCGGCGTTTGCGATGTTGGCGTGCGCTAAAATCGGAGCGATTCATTCGGTCGTATTCGGCGGGTTTTCGGCAGATGCTTTAAGAGATCGTATTCAAGATGCACAGGCCAAACTCGTCATCACCGCCGACGGTGCGTTTCGACGCGGCAAACCTTACATGTTAAAACCCGTCGTCGATGAAGCACTTAAGGAAGGATGCGAATGTTGCGATAAAGTGTTGATCGTTCAACGTAACTTTGAAGATATCGAGTACGTTCCGGGGCGCGATTACGTGTACAACGAAATTATCATGAACGAATCGCAATACTGCGAGCCTGAGTGGATGGATGCGGAAGATCCGCTTTTCTTACTTTATACTTCGGGAAGTACGGGCAAGCCAAAAGGCGTTCAACACAGTAGTGCCGGTTATATCCTTTGGGCGCAATACACGATGGAACACGTTTTCGACGTCAAAGAAAACGATACGTTCTGGTGTACGGCGGACGTGGGTTGGATAACGGGGCATACGTACATCGTTTACGGCCCTTTGGCGATGGGCGCAACGACCATTATGTACGAGGGCGTTCCGACGTTCCCCGATGTCGGTCGATGGTGGAGTATGATCGAAGAGCATCGCGTCAATCAGTTTTACACCGCGCCGACGGCGATTCGATTGTTGCATAAAGAGGGAGCCGATGCACCCAAACGTTACGATTTGAGTTCGCTCAAAGTCTTAGGAACGGTCGGCGAACCGATCAATCCCGATGCGTGGATGTGGTACTATGAGGAGATCGGCGGCGGACGTTGTCCGATCGTGGATACGTGGTGGCAAACCGAAACGGGCGGTCATATGATTACGCCGCTTCCGGGTGCGACACCGATTAAACCGGGTTCGGCGACGTTTCCGCTTCCGGGCATTAAAGCAGAGATTTTAGATGAGCATGGACAACGCGTGAGCACGCCGCATGAAAAAGGCTTTTTATGCATTACGCGCCCGTGGCCGTCCATGATTCGCAATATCTGGGGTGATAGCGATCGCTTTGTGAAGTCGTATTTCGGCGATCATAAAAAAGACGGTGTTCCCGTGTACTTTTCGGGAGACGGTGCGATGTACGACGAGGACGGTTATATTATCATTACCGGACGAACGGATGATGTTATTAACGTTTCGGGTCACCGCATCGGAACGGCGGAAATCGAAGCCGTCCTCGGGCATCATGAAAACGTTGCCGAAGTGGCGGTCGTCGGACGTCCCGATCCGATCAAAGGAGAGGGTATTTTTGCGTATATCGTGATTAAAGGCGACGATACCATCGGCGAAGAAGTTTACATGATCCAAGAGCTCAACAAGCTGATCGTCAAAGAGATCGGCAATATCGCCAAACTCGATGCGATTCGTTTCGTTCCGGGACTTCCGAAAACCAGAAGCGGCAAGATCATGCGAAGAATTTTACGTTCGATCGCAAAGAAAGAGCCGATCACTCAAGATATCTCAACGTTGGAAGATCCAAGCATCGTTGAGAAGATCCAAAATCTCGTCCAGTTCTAATCTTTCCAAACGGCTACACCGTGACAGTGTAGCCGTCCTTTCTGATCGTTTCTACAGTGCAAATTGCACCTTAAAATGCTATGATATGTTTTATTTTACTATCCATAGAGGAACATTCATCATGGCATTACATGTAATCAACCAACCGCACGATCAAACCAAAGCCGTTAACGACGCAATGCGCTATCCCAATCTTGAAAAAATCATCAGCGTTCCTTTGGGAATCGGAGAGTTTTACGAAGCGTGTAAGGATTATCCGATTTTGTTTACGAAAAACCAAGAGGGCGATTGGCTGGCGATTGCATTACTCGGTTTTAACGACAAAAACGTCTCTTTGGACGAAAACGGACGTTTCAAACGAGGCAAATACGTTCCCGCATTTTTGAGACGCTACCCGTTTGCATTGGTTCAAAACGAGGCTCAAGAGGGATTTTCGTTGGCGATCGAAGAAGAGGGCTTGGAAGAGCTTAACGCGTCCAATCAAGCAAGAGCTTTGTTCAAAGAGGATAAAACGCCAAGCGATTTAACCAAAAATATTTTGGATTTTTTAGTGCGTTTTCAAGGCGAACTTCAATCGTGCAGTGCGTTCATCAAAGAGCTCTACAAAGGAGAGTTGTTGGTACAAAAAAGTGCGAACGTCATCGACGAAGAGGGCAAAACCCATACGATCAACGGTTTTTTTACGCTTGACGAAGAAAAATTCAACCGTTTGAACGATAAGAAAAAACTCGACATGTGCAAAAAAGGGGCAACGCCTTTAATCACGGCTCATTTGATCTCTCTTAGCAATATTCGACGTTTAGGTATGTAAAAGTTTGACGACGTTTACATGTCGGTTTACCTTTTGACATGTAAACGCGTATAACCGCCGTTAATGCGGTTCGATTTTAGCGTTAAAATCGTTTGAAATACCCTCGCGTGCAAAACGCGCTCCCATCGCATACGCTTTTTCGCAATCCAGCGGAAAAAACTCTTGGCGTCTTTTGGCTTTAAGCGGTTCGCTAAATGCGGTGATGTCGTATTTGGAATAGTCTTTAAACTGGTACGTATCGGTCACATAAAGCCCTTCCGAAGAGCCAAAAATGCTTCCCAGCCTGTTTTGAAGACCGCTTAGTGCTTCGACATAACCCCACTCTTTCATGCGTTTTTCATCCAAGTTCATCGTGTAGATAAAGCCGATGGGGATTTTGCGAGGAAAGAGTGAAGAGTAGTGTGTGTCGTACACGGTGTATTGAAACGCTAAACGTTCGATGAAAGAGCGCATCATGCCTGTGAGATTGCCAAAATAGATGGGCGAACCAAGCACGATCGCATCGGCATGGTGAAGTTTTTCTAAAAGCGGTTTAAGCTCGTCTTTGTGCGCGCATCTGCCGTGTGATTTGCCGTTAGGAAGTTTGCAGGCAAAGCAACTGACACAGCCTTGGTAGGTAAGATCGTAAAGGTGGATCAGCTCGGTTTGCGCACCGTTTTGGCGCGCTCCTTCAAGCGCTTTTTTAAGCAGTGTTGCGGTGTTGGCATTTTTTCTAGGGCTTCCGTTAATGGCGACAATGTTCATTCTGTTTCCTTTGAGAGTATGATGCGGTGCATTATAGGACAATATGTAACTTAAGTATAGAATGAACTTTTTAGTTATATACTAACTAAAAGGGAAGTAAAGGAGCAATGGATGGAAAATTTCAGTGACAAATATGAAAAATGCCCGATGTATTATGCAATGTCGATTTTGGAGGGAAAATGGAAATGGATCATTTTGTGGAAGATCTATGAAAACAAAGTAGTACGCTACAATCAGCTCAAAACGATTTTGCAGCCTATCGCGCATAAAACGCTGACACAACAGCTCAAAGAGCTTGAAAGCCATAATATCATTCACAGAGAACAGTACAACCAAGTACCGCCTAAAGTGGAGTATTCGCTTACCGCTGAGGGTGAAACGCTCATACCCATTTTAAGCTTGATGTACCAATGGGGTAAAGAGCATAGGAAGTCTGAAGATAGAAGCAATGATACGGGGTGTGAGCATGGGTAAAGCGAGGAAAAAAAGTTTACATGTAAAGCTTTTTGGTTTTACATGTAAACAAGATTACGAGACCAATGCGGCGTGAATAACGGTTTCGTCTTTTTCAAAATGAATCGTGCAGTTACTTTTTTGAGCAATCTCTTCGATGCTTTTTTCGTAACCTTTATCACGATTTTCGCCTTTGATCGAGATGGAAAAAATAGGGTATTTCTTGGTATTGAAACGAATGTACTCGCCCGTAATAAGGGCTAAACGCGTCGTAATCGTTGCCGAAACGGCATGGGATTGATACACTTTCGTGAGCAGTTTCATAAAGTCCTCGACTTTCAAGCGAACGTCGGGAAACGTTGGGTCGAACTCTTTGCGAAATTTGATCGTCGTATTGGTCGAAGAAGCGCTGATACACAAATCTAAAAGCGCGTAAATATTGACGCTCTCTCCGTACTCTTCAACATTGGCAAACTTTTTGGTAGCACTTTTATACAGCTTGATTCCGATGGACGTTTCATCGTCGTATCCGACCGTAATCGCGTAAAATTTATACGATCCGAACGCAATATCAACGATCGTCGTTTTAAAACCGTAGGTCATGCTGGCATACGTCCCGGCGATGTCGAAGATTTTTTTATGGTTGACCTCACCAAGAAGGTATTGCGCTTCTTGGTTAAGGGAGAGAATTTTGCCGTTGGTATCGAATACGATAAAAGGATTGTAGTCGTGCTCAATCCACGCTTCAGCGAACGTCATTGTTAGCTCTCGATATAGTTTTTAAGTTTACGTCCCACTTTCGGGTGTTTGAGCTTTTTGATCGCCGAACTTTCGATCTGACGAACGCGTTCACGCGTGACATTGAGCTCTTTCCCGATCTCTTCGAGCGTCCGATCGCTCTCGTCGTGCATTAAACCAAAACGCATACGAATGACCGCTTTTTCACGGTCATTGAGTTGATCGAGCACTTCATCGATCTGATCTTTAAGATCGGATTTTAAGATATGATCGATCGGTGCGATGGAGTTTTTATCTTCCACGAAATCGCCGAATTTACCGTCGTCTTCGTTACCGATAGGCGCTTCAAGCGAGATAGGTTCTTTGGTAATTTTAATGACGTTTTTGACTTTATCCGCACTCAAACCCACTTCCAAAGCAATGGTCTCGATGTCGGGTTCTTTGCCTTCTTCTTGAAGATGTTTACGAATGATTTTGTTGATACGGTTGATCGTCTCGATCATGTGGATCGGAATACGAATCGTACGGGCTTGATCGGCGATGGCACGTGAAATGGCTTGTCTGATCCACCAAGTCGCGTAGGTCGAAAATTTGTAGCCTTTTTTATACTCAAATTTATCAACCGCTTTCATCAAACCGATGTTGCCTTCTTGAATCAAATCCAAAAACGGCAAACCGCGGTTGGTGTAACGCTTGGCGATGGAAACGACCAGACGCAAGTTACTTTTTGCCATACGTGTTTTAGACTCGTCGGCGATGCGTTTACCGCGTTTGATTTGCTCTAAAATCTCTTTAAGGGTTTCCGGTTCCAAATCAAACCCTTGTTTGCTGGCTTCTTTGGTTTGAAACAGTTTTTTGATCTCCATGTACGTCGAAACCATCGTCGCTTCGGGTACCATCGTCGTAATATCTTCTTTGTTCAAATCGACGATGTTTTTAAGAAGCTTCATATGGTTTTCTTTGAGTGCGTCGTTAAAAAGCGGCAAACGGTATTCAAGGCGTTTGAGTTCTTTGTCGAATTCAAAATCGCTCTTAAGTGCGGTTTCCATCGACTTTACCAGTTCGTTAATCAGTTTACTGGTCGGTCCTAAATCCATCAGCGCTTCTTTGAGCAATTTTTTCTTATACGCAAGCCCTAAATCGTAGTTCATACGCTCTTCGGCATCCAGCACTTCTTCGGGCGGTCTAGAGAAACTTTTCAACCAATCTTTTTTGGCTTTCTCCAAGGCTTTAAAACTTTCGATTACTTTTTCGGTACGCGTGTTGTCTTTTTTAGAAAACGTACGTTTTTCTTCGCCGTCCTCGTCGTATTCTTCGCCTTCATCATCGCTATCGTCGTCGCTATCGTCGTCGTCTTCAAACGTTTTAAAAAGCTCTTTAACGCGTCGTTCTCGGTTGATTAGGGCTTCTTTATAGTCCAAAATAAAGTCGATGAGGTACGGAACGGAACAAAACGCGTCGATGATAATATCTTCGCCGAATTCGATTTTTTTGCTGATCTCAATCTCTTCGTCTTTGGTCAAAAGAGAAATCTGTCCCATTTCACGAAGGTACATTCGAACGGGGCTATCACTTCTAGACCATTCTAAAAGCTCTTTTTCGCTGGCAAGATCAAACTCTTCTTCAAGGGCTTCGTCTTGGAGTTTTTGACGCTCTTCTTCACGTTTTTTGGCTTCCTCTTTGTTTCGAAGTTTGGCAATTTCAGCGGACGAAATAAGCGAAACTTTGTACTTTTCGAGCAATGCCATTAATTTTTTTACGTTTGCCGGAGTCGGGGGTTTGGTAAAAAGTTCCATGACGTTTTCATACGTTACGTATGATTTTTCATGTTCGACAAAAAGTTCTTCCAACTCGGTGTAAAGTTCTTTTGAAGCCATAGGGTAACTCTCCTTAAGAGTGTGGGTGTAGGAGTTTGATTTTTCTTTAAAATTCTCATAAAAAGATGTGGATTATACCGAGTTTTTTTTTAAACGGCGTTAAAAAATAATTTTGGCAAAGATGGAACGGGAGTTGCTTTAGTGTATCAACGAATGAAAAAAGCGAGACATAAAGTATGCAAAACGGCTATTACAGCGTTACCGGAGCGATGGTTACCCAGTTTAACAAACTCGACGTCATCTCCAATAATCTTGCCAATCTGAATACGCCCGCATTTAAAAGAGACGATGTCGTTATCGGTGATTTTAAACGTATTTTTCAAGAATTTCAAGAAGAGATGCCCTTAAAAGACAATACGAAAGAGGCGAGTAAATTTATCAACGCAACGATCGATCGTGTTCCTCAAATTGTTGAAGGATACGTCAAGTACGAGCAAGGCGGCATCAAAAATACCGGCAATTCGCTTGATCTTGCGCTAAAACGCAATGACATTTTTTTCATGGTTGAAACGCCGCAGGGTATTCGTTTAACGCAAAACGGTGCATTTACGCTGAATAACGAAGGAACCTTGGTCACGAAAGAGGGCTTTCCCGTACTACCTTCGACCTATTTTCAAAACCGTCAATACGTTACGCTTCCCGATGACGGTGAACTTCGCGTCGATAAAAGCGGCAATTTGTACAACCGAGAAGACGAGATCGGTCGCCTTTATATCGTCCAAAGCGATGATGTGAAATCACTTTTAAAAGAGGGTGCAAACCTTTTCAAGTTTAAAAGTACCGACGAATTGACCGAACTGGATACGGGCGAACTCGTGGCGCAAGGCTTTTTAGAAACGAGCAATATTAACCCCGTATACGAGATGACGAATTTGATCGAAGCCAATCGTATGGTCGAGATGTATCAAAAAGTGATGAAATCGCATATGAACGACCTCAATTCCGAAGCCATTAGTAAATTGGCTTCGACTAAAGCTTAATTTTAAAGGATAGCCTATGATGCGCTCTTTGTATACCGCAGCAACCGGTATGATCGCACAACAAACACAAATCGACACGACGTCTAACAACATTTCAAACGTCAATACGATCGGATATAAAAAACAACGTGCCGAGTTTGCGGATTTGATGTATCAAACCATGACGTATGCGGGTACGTCCACCAGCGGAACGTCTGTTTCTCCTACCGGTATCGAAGTGGGTTTGGGAACGCGTCCGACGGCGATTGCGAAACAGTTTACGCAGGGCAATTTTAAGGAGACCGGCGGTTCTTTGGACTTAGCAATTACGGGTAACGGCTTTTTTCAAATTCAATTACCCGACGGCACGACGGCATATACGCGTAACGGCTCGTTTAAACTCGACGCAGACGGTAACGTTATCAATAGCGACGGTTATAAACTTTTGCCCGAATTGGTGATTCCTGAAGATGCAACCCAAATTACGATCGGTGTAGACGGTATGGTTTCCGTACTTCAGGCGGGACAAACGGCAACGACGCAAATCGGGCAATTGGAATTGGCAAACTTCATTAATCCCGCCGGTCTTCACTCTTTAGGCGACAACAACTACGTCAATACCACCGCTTCGGGCGATCCGATCGTGAGCACGCCCGGCCTCAACGGTCTTGGGCAGACACGACAGCAATTTGTCGAGATGAGTAACGTGCAGTTGGTTGACGAGATGACCGATTTGATTACGGGGCAACGTGCGTATGAGGCAAACTCCAAAGCGATTACGACGAGCGATCAAATGCTCAAAATTGTCAACGACCTTAAGGCGTAAACGCTAAGATGATTTTTTTACTTCCGATCGTCGTGATTATCGCTTTGATCGTTACGGTGGATTATCTTTATTTCAGCGACGTCAAACCTCACGACGTACCTCCTTCCAAAGAGGTACGTCAAACGTTGCACGATTCCAACGTCTCCAAAAACTATTTGGATCGTTACATTCAAAAATAGCGTTTTTCATAACGCCGATACTAATCTTTACATGTCAAAGGATTTGAGTGTCTTTTTTTACTATCGTTAAGTTGACGATTCCCGTAATGATGGGCTACATTCCGCTGGGTATGGCATTTGGGCTTTTACTCTCGAAATTATTGATTCCGTGGTATTACGCTTTTTTTATGAGCGTGTTTATTTTCGCGGGTTCGGGGCAATTTTTGGCCTTAACCTTGTTTGCTTCGCAAGCGACAATTTTGGAAATCGGCATCGCCACGTTTTTACTCAACCTGCGTCATACTTTTTACGGACTTTCGATGATCTCGGCGTTTAAAGATTTTTCATGGAAAAAACACTACTTGATTTTCGGCTTAACCGACGAAACGTTTGCCCTTTTAAAAACAAGCGAAGTTGACAAAGACGAACGCGAGCGGGTCTATTTGTGGATTACGTTTTTAAATCAATGCTATTGGATTGTCGGAAGCGTTGCGGGTGCGGTGCTCGGCAATATCGTACCGTTTAATTACCAAGGCATCGAGTTTTCGCTGACGGCTCTTTTTGTCGTGCTTTCCATTGAACTGTATACGAAAAACAGGCTTCATAAACCGTTTTTTGTGGCACTGATTATCGGGCTTTTCGGCATGGTTTTCTTTCCGCCGCAAAAAATGTTGATTTTGTCGCTCTGTTTAGCGGCGTTTGTTTTGATTGTTTTTAAGAGGAGTATGGAAAGTGGAAAGTAGCTATCTTATCGGAAGTATCGTTGTCGCGACGCTTGCGACGTATGCGACGCGCATCATTCCGTTCTTGGTGTTTCGCAACCGCGAACCTTCGCCGCTGATTAAGTATATCGAACTTACGATGCCCGTGATGATTATGGTCATTTTGGTTTTTTATGCTCTCAAAGACGTGAAGTGGGAAAGCTATCCTTACGGGTTGGCGGAGATCATCGGCGTAGGCATTGCGATTTTCTTACATGTCAGGTTTAAAAACGCGCTTTTAAGCATTTTTGTCGCAACGCTTGCGTATATGATTTTAATTCAAAACGTTTTTTAAACACGTCGAATTTGCGACATTGCGTATGACGCTCTCTCGCAAATTCCCTTCTGCTTTAGGCTTTTTTTACAAACTCCGACTTTAATCCCATCGCACCGATACCCTCGATCTTACAATCGATATTGTGATCGCTCTCGAAATTGAGGCGGATATTTTTCACTTTGGTACCGCCTTTAATGACTGCCGAAGAGCCTTTGAGTTTGAGGTCTTTGATGACCGTGACGGTATCGCCGTCGTGTAAGATCGTTCCGTGAGCGTCTTTGACGACTTTGCTCGATGCTTCGTCGGAAACGGCATTGTTAGACCACTCGTAGGCACATTCGGGACAAATGATCGTATCGGCGTCTTCGTACGTGTATTCACAGTTGCATTTTGGACACGGAGGCAGTTGACTCATTTCAAGACCTTTTTCTTTTTAGTATGGCATAGCTTCGCTTAGAGATCTTTAAGCGGCGGGACTCTGCGGTCTCGGTCGTAACGTCTCATCTTCTCTTCGTAGGCATTGATGGCATCGACCATATCGTGTGCGAATTTCGTATCGATGATAAACTCTTTTTGATTGATATGCAAGGGTTGCATACCTTTTTGTTCCGCGGCGTACATCAACGCATCTTTGATCGTTTCGGCATGATTATCCGTGAGGCGTCTTAAGTCGTGTCCCAATCCCGTCACCCACAAATCCATAAATAAAACGCGAAACGGCAACAATTTTCCCGAACTGTTTTCGATCAATTTTCCGTTTTCTTGCGTATACGTGTAAAACAAAATGGCATCTTTTTTCGTATCGTAAACGCTGATTTCACCCGCTTGCAACAGGTTCACGGAAGTGTTGAAGGACGCGGGATTGACTTCTTTGGAAGCACAGCCGCTTAAAAGAAACGCCAACGTAGTGACGCATAAAAGCAAAAGACGACGCATAGAAACTCCTTACATGTAAAGAAAGTGTCAAGAAAAAGTCAATACGAAATTGACACCGTTATTTTAACATTTCAATATAAAAACCGAGGAGTTGTAATGAAAAAAATATTTTTGATGCTATCGTGCAGTGCGGTTATACTGCTTGCGCAGGATTTTAATGCGCCGATGAAAGCTTATATGAATGAGCTTGAAAAAGAGGCCAAAGCCCAAGATGCTTCTTTTGAGAGGTTTGACGCCAAACGAGGCGAGAGCATTTTTACGAGTCAACATATCGGAAAAAAAGCTCAAGAGATGCGTTGTACGACGTGTCACAAGAGTGATTTGAAAGCGACGGGACTCAATGTCAATACCAATAAAACCATCGCTCCTTTAGCTCCTTCAGCCAATGCGCAAAGGCTCACCGACGTTGAAGAAGTGCAAAAATGGTTGCGTCGTAATTTTAACGATGTTTACAATCGTGAAGGAAGTGCGCTTGAAAAAGGCGACGTTTTAACCTATCTTATCAATCAATAAGGAGAAAAAATGAGACGTATTATCTTAGGGTGTGTTATTTTAGTATCGATGATATGGGCCAAAAACGTCCCTACGGCCAACGATGCGTTGTACCAAAAAGAGTGTGCGAGTTGTCATTTCGGGTATCAACCCGCACTTTTAAACGCGAGCGGTTGGCAAAAGGTGATGGGAAATTTGAAAGACCACTTTGGAACCGACGCGTCGCTCTCCCAAAAAGAGCACGATGCTATTTTAACGTACGTGACACAAAACGCGGGAAATAGTAAACTAACGCAAGGCAATACGACGATGCGCATTTCTCAATCGCCGTATTTTATCAAAGAACACCGACGCATTCCAGAACGTCTTATCGACCGACCGGAAGTCAAATCGCTCAGTCAATGCGCGGCGTGTCATACCAAGGCCGAACAGGGCGATTATAGCGAGCGTACTATCGTGATACCCAATTACGGGAGATGGGAATGAAAAAAATACTTGTTTGGAGCCTCTACACAAGGGTGTTTCATCTTTTGGCAATGGTGTTGATGATGGGCGTATACCTCAGTAGCGACGAAGATCGGTGGCTTTCCATTCATGCTTCTTTAGGCTATGCGATCGGCGTGCTTTTTTTGGGTCGTATCGTGTGGGGATTTTTGGATATTCCCTACTCGAAATTTAAAGATTTTAGTTTCAAAATCGCCGATTTAAAAACGTACATGTTAAGCGTTTTCGGCGCGAAAAAAAGCTATATCGGGCACAATCCGGCATCCAGTTATGCAATTGTCGGGATGATGGTGCTTCTATTTTTGAGTATTGTGACCGGTGCTTTGGCGTACGGCGCGCAAGAGGGGATGGGCATCGCCTCCTTTTTGAATCACACGTGGTTTGCGAAGATGAAACTCTTTAAAGAAGTGCATGAATTTTTTGCCAACGCGTTGATGTTTCTTATTTTCGCACACATTGCCGGAGCCTTATTGGATAGATTGCTTCATTCCAAACTGATTTTACGCTCTATGGTGGACGGTTATAAAGAGGGCGACGGGCAAAGCGTTCAGCTCAGTCTCTTTCAAAAAGCGTTCGGAGTGTTGTGGTTGGGGGCGACTGTCGTTGCGCTGATTTATCTTTTAGCCTCGCCCAATGCTTTGCTTTTAGCCGATAACAACCCGAAGGTGGATTATGCCAAAGTCCACCCCGCTTTTGCGAAAGAGTGCGGCAGCTGTCATATGCTTTATCCGCCGTTTTTATTGCCTAAAACCTCGTGGGACGAGATGATGGCCTCTTTGGACAATCATTTCGGCGATGATGCCTCGCTAGAGACCGCAACGATGCAGTCGATTAAAGCCTTTTTAGACGATAACAGTGCCGAACACGCTACCAAAGAAGCCGCCGTGTATATGCTCTCGCGTCTCAAAAATGATACAATGCCCAAGAGCATTACGCAAACGTCGTTTTGGAAAAAACGCCACCACGGAATCGAAAAAGTAGCGTCAAGCGACCCTAAAATCGGTAAAATTTCCAACTGTAAGGCGTGTCATCCGATGATAGAACAAGGCTCGATTAACGACAGGGATATTAAAGGCTAAAACGATGAAACGAATCGTAGCGTTTTTACTGATTATGGTCACTTTAGGTGTTGCCGACGGGCATGAAAAACACCATTTGAGTAAAGATCTGTCTTCTTTGGAACTAAGTCTTGAACAACAAAACGACGTTAAAGAGATCGTTAAAGCGTATCGACACGAGCTTAAAGCCTTTCGCGACGAAAAAGAGAGCGTCGAAAAACACAAAGAGAGATTGTTTCGTGAAAAGCAACTTGACGAGCGCGCTTTAGTTGCTTTGCAAACCTCTTTATCCCAAAAAGCATCGCAAATCGAAACGCGTTTTTTACTGCAAATGCACGCTATCCTAACGCCCTCACAGCGTGAAAAATTCGCCCGTAATTTAGACGAGTGGGAGGTCGAATGAGCGAGAAAATTTTACTCATCGAAGACGATTTGGAGATGCAAGCTCTCATCAAAGAATATTTAACGAACTACGACTTTGAGGTTGTCGCGATCGATAAGCCCAAAGAAGCACTTGCGTACGTCAAAGCACATTCTCAAGAGATTCAACTGATCGTACTGGATTTGATGCTTCCTCAAATGGACGGTTTTGACGTGTGCAAAGCGTTACGGGCGTTGAATGAAGAGGTGTACATCATCATCTCTTCCGCGCGCAACGAACTGAGCGATAAAATACTCGGATACGGACTCGGTGCGGACGATTATCTCGCAAAGCCGTATGAGCCTAGAGAGTTGGTGTTAAAAATCAATTCCGCCCTTCGAAGAACGCTCAAAAGTAAAAAGAAAATCGGCGATTTTGAGATTGATGAGGAAAAAATGCAAATCGCTTTAGAGGGTTACGCTTTGGATTTGACCAAAATCGAGTTTGATCTGTTGCACTTGCTTTTGTCTCACCCCGGAAAAGTTTTTTCGCGCGAAACGCTTTTCAACGCCATTAACGGCATCGGATATAGTTCCAAAGACCGAACGGTCGATATGCATGTGAGCAATCTTCGCGCAAAACTTGGCGATGATTCTAAAAATCCCAAGTACATCAAATCGGTGTGGGGCGTGGGTTATCAGTTGGTGCATTGATGTCGATTTTTACGAAACTTTTACTGCTTTTTCTAGCCAGCCTCGCGGTTATGTTTTTTGTCGGTAAAGAGACGCATTCTTTAGCCAAAACCAATATCGAAGCATTACTAAGGGAAAAATACCTTCAAGCGAGCAACGAACTCTTTAAAGATTTGGCAAACAACGATATGGTCGCTTTTCAAAAAAAGCTCGATGCTTGGGGTTTTGAAAGCGTTGCGTACGATATTTACGAACAAAAAGCACGTCGAATATACGAAGAACAAAGTAGTTTTGGCGAAATGAAAATCTATGAGGATGCCCAAGGTTACTATACGCTTTTGTTGCGCTATTTGGACGAACCTTTGCTCGTACGCGTTAAAAATCAAGAAGAGTATTTTGACCAACAAGCGCGCCTTGGCTATCTCATCGATGCGGACGTAGCACTGCTAGTCGTCATCTTCCTTCTCATCGCGAAGCTTTTATTGCCGCTAAAAACGATGACGCATACCTTGAAGCGTTTTGGAGAAGGGGACTTACATGTCAGAATGTCGCAGCAAGGCTCCAACGAACTTGGACGGCTTGTGGAGAGTTTTAACGCGATGGCGTCTAATATCGAAAATTTGCTCAGCTCGCGGGAACGCTTGCTCCGCGACATCGGGCACGAGCTACGAACGCCCTTAGCCAAATCAAAATTGGCGCTGGAAATGATGCCCTCAAATCCGCATCAAAAAATCCTCCAAAAAGCGATTTTTCAAATCGATCGGCTCACGAACGAACTTTTGCAAATCGAGCGTTTAGGTGCAAATATGGCGGAATTTAAAACGGAGCGTTTTGAAGTAGAGACGCTCCTTTCCGAGGCATTGACCAAACTGATGATCGAAGACGAATCGCTTTTGGAGATTCATATCGAAGACTCTTTTACGATCGAGGGCGATTTGAATTATCTCGCGATTGCGTTAAAAAACCTTATCGACAACGCGCTCAAATATGCTGTGCATCTGCCTGTCGTGATCGATGTGCAAAACCGTACGATTGCCGTCAAAAACCAAGGCGAGGCTTTGAGTCGTCCTTTAGCGTATTATTGTGAGCCGTTTGTAAGAGGCAATGATGCAAGAGACGGTACGGGATTTGGGCTTGGGCTTAGCATCGTTCAGAAAATTCTCCAAAAACACGGCTTTTCATTACGGCAGGATTACCGTGAAGGGTGCTACACGTACGCAATAGAGTTTAAGCAATATTAATTTCGTTTTTACCGCTTTTTTTGACCGCATACATCGCAATATCCGCATCTTTGAGAATGTCGTTGATCGTTTTGGAATTATCCCAAAAGAGTGTTCCTCCGATACTGGCGGTACACCGGTAGTCGCAATCGATGAGGTAAAAAGGTTTGGAAAATTCTTTGAGAACTTTGTGCGCGATACGGCGTAACTGTTCTTTGGACGGATGTTCGTTCAATCCGAGTTGCGTAATCAAAACGACAAATTCGTCGCCGCCGAAACGTGCGATCGTATCGCAATGACGCAGTGTTTTTTGAAGACGTTTGGCGACTTTTTGGAGCAAAACGTCGCCGTATTCGTGCCCTAAAGTATCGTTAAGGTTTTTAAAATTATCCAAATCGATAAACAATAAGCCGCAGTATTCATGCGAGCGCGCGCACATCGCCACGGTATAATTCAAACGATCCAACAAAAGCTTACGGTTGGGAAGTTCGGTTAGCGAGTCGTAATAGGCTAAATGTTCAATCGTCTCTTTGGCTTTTTTTTCTTCGGTAATATTTCGAAAAATCATCACCGAACCCACACTTCGGTTTTCCTGAATAAACGGCGTCAAATTGACATGTACGAAAATATGTTCGCCTTGCGCCGTTCGAAAGAGCTCTTCGCCGACGTAGGATCGCTGATGTGCGATGCTCTCGATGATAGGGCAGGGCATTTGATCTAACGATTGGGGGTGTACGTGAATCAAACGGTGCGCGTTTGCACCCAACATGTCGATCTCACGGTAGCCCAATATCTTGAGTGTCGCGGTGTTGACGAAGCGAATAGCCCCGTCGTTCGTGAGAAGCATGACGCCGTTAACGGTAGAGGTCACGATCGTTTCAAATTGAATCTTTTCAAGGACGATTCGTTTGCGTTGCATTAAAAAGAGGTAAAGTCCGAACGTGAAAATCGCAAGCGTGAGAAAACCTAAAAGATAGATTGTGAGGTACTTGTTTTCAATGTCGACGAGTTCGGGGGCGCAATCGTAAGTCGTGACGTATCCGCCGAGACGATCGTCGATCGTAAAAATAGGATAAAAGTTGATGCTGTATCCTTGGTGTTCGAGGAGCAAAGGAATCGAAAACGATTTATGATACGCAAGAAGCTTTTGCACGCGCGGATTGTCTCTAAGCAGCGTATTGATTTGTATCAGTAAGGGCGATTTTAAGGCTTGATCGCTTAAAGATGAAATGGAAGGATTTTCGATCATAAAACGCTCGGAAATCATCGACGGCACAAAATGGTCTTGGTGTTTTTCAAATACGACGTCCGTCGTCGTCTCCTTATTGAGTAGCAAAAGATAGTGCTGTGCGTTGAGAAGTTTGGAAAGTTCGGCAACGATGCGCTCGTAGGAAAGCGAAAGTTCGACGGTTCCTAAAAACGTTCCTTGATCGACGATCGGATAGACGTAACGAAATCCGGGATAAATACGTCCGCCCTCAAAGCCGGAAACGAAGATGCGCTCTTCGTTGGCTTTCTTGATCGTCGCTCGAACGTCGATCAATAGGTCGCCGTTTTCGTTGGGTTGGTGAAACCGTAAGAAACTTTCGCCTTTTTCGGTATGAAAATGCAGTTGTCGAATACCGTGAGTGACGAGTTCTTGCTGATAAAGCGGGTACAAAGAACGGTACAAATTTCCGCGCAAGAGTGCTTTTTCCTCTTCGGAAGCGTGTAAAGATCGGCGTAAAATTTCGATGACGTGCGGTTGCATAATGACGTATTTAAAATAATTTTCAATCGAGATGCGGTACATCTGCGTGACCGCTTTATACGAAGACTCCAAACTCTGATTTTTACCGTCTAAAATGATCTGAATTTCCCGCTCTTTCACGGCGTAACTGTTTAGAAAAAAGAGAAGGTATAAAATACCCAAAAGGGAAAAGGAGAGTAAAATCTGTTTCATCGCAAGTTCCCTTCTTGCGGAATGCTTTCGATATCGGAGAAAAATTGCATATGACGATAGGTATCGGTTTGAACGGCTTGAACGCCCCAAGAGATCTCTTTTCCCCACGAAGCGTACTCTTTGGCAGGAGCATTTAAAAGGCGCGTACGAATCGCCTCGATCTGTTCGGACGAGAGCGTTTTGGTATTTAAAATCAGCGCAAAGCTCGGAACGATAGGCGAATAAGCAATGATCTCCAAGCCAAGCGATCGGTACGACTCGGCGATACTCTCTTTCATTCCGCCCAAATGAAATTCTCCGCGAAGAACGGAAAGAGCGACTTCGTCGTGTTTATGAATATAGCGATAGTGCATCGCAGAAAGCGGTGCTTTCGCGTAAGCCTGAACCAACGGGGCGGTTGAAAAATAACCGCAGGTCGAAAGCGGCTCGGTGAGGGCTACTTTAAGCGTTTGAGGCTGTTCAAGCACTAACATGTCGGGCATGAATTTGACTAAAACGCAACGATAACCGTTTTTACCCTTAGCGTCGTTAAACGTTACGACGGGGAGGGCGGAGGCATCTTGTTTCATCAAAGCAAGCGTAGGCAAAGGTCCCATATACGCCATATCGATCTTATCGTCGATAAAATCCGCAATCAATCTTTGGTAAGAGGGTTCAAACCGAAACTCTACGGATCGGTTGAGGGTGCTTTCAAGATAGCGAAGCATCGGGGCAAAATCTTCTACGATAGCGGCATTGTTTTTATAGGGCAAAGAAGTAAATATAAGCGATCTCGCTTCCAAAGAAAGAGCGCATATCGACATCAAACCGATGTAATAAATCCACCGCATGGATTCACCTTTTTCTAAAATCTCGACATACATCATACATAAGGAACAATAAAGAAAGTCTTAACAATTAGTAAAAAAATCCAACTAATGATAGCTCTTAGGTACGATCAAAACGTAAAAGTAACTTTCAATAAAACTTAGGTACAATTAAAGATTATCTTAATTATACAAAGGAAACAGATGGTCTTTGAAAAACTCGGTTTACTTTCCGTGATTCAAAAAGCGATCGACGAACTAGGCTATCTTAAACCGACCCCCGTTCAAGAAAAAGCTATTCCGATCGTTCTTGAGGGAAAAGACGTTATGGTAACCGCCCAAACGGGTACGGGAAAAACGGCGGCGTATGCTTTGCCTCTCTTAGAAATGCTCACGAAAAAAAGCCAAAAAGCGACGCTTCCGAAGAGTACGCGTTCGTTGATTTTGGTTCCGACGCGCGAATTAGCGTCGCAAGTCGGACAAAGCATTCAAGCGTACGGCAAATACACGTCGTTGCAGATTTGCACGGTGTACGGCGGCGTCAAATTTACGCCCCAAACGAAGAAATTGGAAAAAGGTACGGATATTTTAATCGCGACGCCGGGGCGATTGCTCGAACATGTCAAACTGGACAATATCGATCTATCGCGCGTGGAAGTGCTTATTTTTGATGAAGCCGATCGTATTTTGGATATGGGTTTTTGGGATGAGGTCGAACTGCTTTTATCGTTGATAAGCAAAAAACGTCAAACACTTTTATTTTCGGTCGGTATGACCAAATCGCTTAAACGTTTGAGCGAGATCAGTTTGAAAAAACCTCAAAAGATCGCTATCAACAATCAAGGCAATTTTGCCAAAAAAGTCGAGCAGACCGTCTATTTGGTCGATCAAGAGCGAAAAAGCGAACTGCTTTCGTATATGATCGGCTCAAAAAACTGGCAACAAGTCTTAGTTTTTACCAAAACGAAACAAAGTGCGGACGAAGTCGGACACTATTTGGAAGAGAGCGGTTTGAAAACCTTGGTGCTTCACGGCGATAAAGCTCATGCAAAGCGTTCGCAAGCGATTAAGGCGTTTAAAGAAAATGCCATTCGCGTTTTAGTCGCCACCGATATTGCTTCCCGCGGACTCGATATTGAAGATTTGGAGCATGTTATTAACTACGAATTGCCCGGCGACGCGGAAGATTACGTGCATCGCGCGGGACGTACGGGACGTGCCGGAAAAGAGGGATGTGCTATCTCTTTGGTTTCCCAAGAAGAAAAGCAAAAGCTCAAAGAGATCGAAAAGATTTTAAAATACGCCATTAACGTCGAATCGTATGCCGGTTTCGAAACCAAAAAACAGTTGGAAAAAGAGGCAAAAAAAGGAACGGTTAAGGCAAAAATCGAGTATGAAAAAGCCAATAAACGCTCCGTTTCGATTCAGAAAAAACGTGAAGCGTACCACAAAACCAAAACAAAAAAGCAAGCGCAAGGCAAGGATAAAGGGAGTAAGAGATGACGGTTGAAATGCACAAATTGCACTATTTTAAAGCATTTATCGAGCAAGAGGAAAACCCGTTGGGTAAAAACCTTTATATGATGATCTTGGCGGTAGAAGCGTACTACGAGTTTGTCGCCGAAGTGCTGATTCCGGGAACCTCTCGCAGTATGACGCAGTTTAAACTGCTTGAGGAACTTCGGGCGTTAAAGACGATTAGCGAGCAAGAGTTTGTCATTATGAATGAGACACGAAAGCTTAAAAACGAGTTGACACACCGTTTGGATTATCAGATCGATCTGACCTATCTTTACGATTTTTGCAACAACTGTGCGGTCAAAGATAAAATCATTCCCGAGAACAAAGACGATCAAAACGAACTGGATGCGGCATTGCTGGCTGGATTACTCAAAAGTTATAAAATCGTTGATCTAAAACTCTACTCCAAAGTGCGCAAAGAACTTGAAAAGGTGCATGGAGCGGGGAAATGAAGTTTAAAGTAACGAACCAACAGCACATCTCAAAAAACTGTTTGGTCTGTGGAATTGAAAACCCTTTTGGATTGAAAACCAAGTTTTACGAATTGGAAAACAAAGAGGTCGTGGCGTACTTTACGCCGCATACCTACCTTCAAAGTTACCCCGGCATCTTGCACGGCGGCATCTCGGCGACCATTTTGGACGAAACGATCGGTAGGGCGATTATGGCGCACTACGGACAAGATAAATTCGGTATGACGATCGAATTAAACGTCAAATACAAAAAACCCGTTCCTTTGGATGTCGAACTCAAAGTCGTCGGGCGCATTACGCTTGATAAAGGGCGCATTTTTGAAGGCACGGGAGAGTTGATCTTACCGGACGGTGAAGTTGCGGTCAGTGCAACGGGGCGTTATATGAAACGCGACGTCAATCAGATCGTTGAAAACGATTTTATCGAAGATGAATGGTTTGAAAGCGACGGAAAAGAACGAGACGAGATAGACGTTTAGGTGGAAAAAAAATACCGAATACTTCAAAGCGTCTTTGGACATAAGTGTTTTCGTGCCAATCAAGAAGCGACGGTCGATGCGATCTTAGCGGGGCACGACGTGATGATGATCGTCCCCACGGGTGCCGGCAAATCGCTTTGTTATCAGCTTCCCTCTTTGGTGATGGAAGGACTTAGTGTGGTGGTTTCGCCGCTTTTAGCCTTGATGCACGACCAGATCACGGCACTCTCCGCCTTTGGCATCAAAGCGGCGATGATCTCGTCGATGCAATCAGCCGATGAAATCCATGAAAGCATGCACGCGTGTCGCAAAGGTGAGCTGAAACTCTTGTATGTAGCACCTGAGCGCTTAAAAGGTGAGTCGTTTTTGCACTTTTTGCAAACGCTTTCCATCAACTTTTTTGTCATCGACGAAGCGCACTGCATGAGTGAGTGGGGGCATGAGTTTAGGGAAGATTATCGACAACTTTTTCGCCTGAAACACTACTTTCCGAACACGCCCATTGCCGCATTTACGGCGACGGCGACGAAGCTTGTCGAGCAGGACATCGTGCATCAGTTGGGACTGGCAAATCCTCTGATCGTTCGAGCCAAAGTTGAGCGGGACAATCTGCACATCAGCGCTGCGTATCGAAACGGCAACGGACGCGATCAACTGCTTGAATTTTTAAAAGCGTTTGCGCATGAAAGCGGCATCGTCTATACGCTAAGCCGCAAAGAGACCGAAAGTCTCGCTTCGTTTTTAAACACCCGCGGCATTTCTGCCAAGCCGTACCATGCGGGACTTTCAAGTGAAGCAAAAAATGCGACCTATCAAGCGTTTTTAAACGATGCGATCGACGTAGTGGTGGCAACCGTGGCGTTTGGCATGGGGATCGATAAGAGCAATATCCGCTTTGTCGCGCACATGTCTTTGCCAAAAACCATCGAAAATTACTACCAAGAGATCGGGCGTGCGGGGCGTGACGGGCTTGCTTCTTCGACCTTGCTTCTTTTCTCGGCGTCCGACATCGTGGAGCACAAGCGTCGCATCGGCGAACAGTCGGCTTCTGCGTACCAAAAAGTCGCGTACGAAAAACTAGATGCCATCGCCAAATTTGCGACCTCGCAAGTGTGTCGTCATCAGCAGATCGCGCGTTATTTTGACGATGCGATTCTTACATGTCAAACGCGGTGCGATAACTGTGTCGAGGGAGAACGTCAAAGCGTAGACATTTCGCAAGAAGCGTTAAAGTTTTTATCGACGGTGTACCGCACGGGTCAGCGTTTTGGGCTTGCGTACGTGGTCGATGTCTTACTGGGCTCTGTCAGTGAAAAAATTGTACAAAACGCGCATCAGGATTTGTCGGTTTTCGGTATCGGCAAGGAGCGAAGCAGGGCGCAGTGGTTGAGCATTGCTGAGCGGTTGTTGGAGCTTGAAGCGCTTAATGTGGGCGAATATCGCGTCGTAAGCCTCAGCGAATACGGCGCTAAAATCCTCAAAGAGCGTTTACATGTAAGTATTCATGCCAAGCGTTTGGAAGAGAAAAAGAGGGCGTCTAAAAAAGTGGAAAAAACACTCAGCGGTGCATTTGAGACTTCTGTGTTTGAGCAGTTGCGCGCGTTACGTTTGGAGATCGCCAAAGAGAACAGCTTGCCGCCTTACGTCATCTTTAGCGACAAGACGCTTAAAGAGATGGCGGAGAAATTGCCTTTGGATAAAGAGGCGATGCTTCAGATCAGCGGTGTGGGCGAAGTAAAATTTGAGCGCTACGGCGAGGCTTTTTTAGAGCGTTGTGCGACGTTGGTTTCATAGATGTTTTGCATAATCCGCAAGAGAGACTTTGTTCCGATGGGTCAAAGCTTTAGCTTTGGGGTACCCATCGTGAACAACCGTCTCGAAATAGGGTTATGCAAAACATCTATTGCTTACATGTAAAGGATAAACGATGAATGAAGGACAACAACGAAGTAACATCAAAAAAGGCGTGCGCGTACAGATCGTGCTCAAAGAAGATCAACGAAGCGGCAAGTTAACCGAAGGCGTGGTCAAAGATATCCTTACCAACTCTGCCAACCATCCGCACGGCATCAAAGTGCGACTTGAAAGCGGCGAAGTAGGGCGCGTCAAAGAGATCGTTCTCTAAGCTTACATGTCAAAGCGTTTTACTCCAAATGCAGTAAACGGTCGTACAAAAACAGCGGCTTTTCTTCAAATCCCGCAATACCGCTTTGCGTGTTGGAAGAAGAGGTGTGAAACGCTAACAGAAGCGTTTTAATGTGTGCCCTAAGGGTTGGATCTAAATGCTCAGACGCGATCATCGCATCGTAGGGAATCTCCTCGGATGTGCTTAAAATACGAATTTTATTTTGAGTTTCTTTGGGCAACGCACGGTAAATACCGTCGTATACCGCTCCCGCATCAATCGACTTTTCCAAAAGGGCATCAATGATCTTAGGGTGCTTTTTCAACATGTAGATTTTTCCCAACTCCTTACTCGGGTCAATGCCGTTTTGGCGCATCGTAAAACGCGGGTAAAGATAACCCGAAGTGGAGTCGATGTCGGTAAAGCCGAAGCTTTTGCCTTTGAGATCGGCAAGTTCTTTGATGGTACTCTCGTTTTGCGTGAGGATCAAACTACGGTATGTACTTCGTTTAGGCATTTGCGTATCTGCAAACTGAATGGTTGCTAGATAATCGGCTTTGATCTCTTTTTGGCGTAACATCGCAAACAGTTTCGGTGAAATAGACGCGATGTCCACATTGCCTTGCTCTATCAGCGTGATAAGCTGATTATAATCTTTGGAAACGACCAAAACGATCTCTTTATCGAGCGCTTTTTCAAGGTACGCGATCAATTCGGCATGAATGGCTTGAATCTCAGGCGTTGTTTTATAAGGATTGACGCCTAAAATGAGTTGGTCTTTAGCGCACAAGCAGGTACAGCACAACAGCATGATGCTGAGGAGTTTTTTAATCTTCATGTTCAACCCTATCCCTTCCGTTATTTTTAGCGCGGTACAGCGCGGTATCGGCACGTTTTAAGATCGCATTGGGCGTGTCGCCCGAGCGGTACGTCGCAACACCCAAGCTCAGCGTGACGGTGTTGGCATAATGATCAAACGTATGGTGTTTGACTTTTGTGCGCATTTGCTCAGCAATCACGCAAGCACCCGCAAGATCGGTTTGCGGCAATATCAGCAAAAACTCTTCACCGCCCCATCGTCCTAATATATCGCTGGCGCGAACGCTTTGGCGCATCAGCTGCGCCGTCACTTCCAACACATGATCGCCTATCTCGTGCCCGCAGGTGTCGTTAATGGTTTTAAAACGGTCTATGTCGATCATCAGCACGGAGAAAAAACTTCCCCGCTCACTCTCTTTAAGCTTTTGATCTAAGAACTCTTCCAATTTGCGTCGGTTCCAAAGAGAAGTAAGCTGGTCGATAGAACTTAGATGTTCCAGCGCATCTTGCGTTTCGGCGACTTTTTGGCTCATATTGAAAAGGGCTTCGGCGATTTTTTTCACTTCCGGCGTCGAGCGTTCTTGAGCGGTATGCTTGATCGTCGTGCCGACTTCTTTGATGTCCAAGCGGTCTTCGTAAAAATCGATCAGCACTTGAGAGATCGATCGATACTCTCGTAAGTGTCTTAGCAGGGTAAAATGCAGGGCAAACACAAATAAAATCAACGCAATCCCAATACTTACGAAAAAATTGGTGCGCGCCTCTTTGAGAGCATGAAGCTCAGCGTCCGATGCCAGTCCGATGGTAAAACTTGCCTCTTTGACACTGCTTGCTTGAAGCATGACATGTAAGGACGATGCATTGATGAGTGCTTCGTGGTTCGTTGCTAAGAGCGTTTGGTTTTCGGAATGATAGGCGATGTTCATCGTCGTTCCTTGCACCAACGAAGAGAGCAAATCATCATCAATGATGAGCGCGACGCTGATCAGACCGATGGGCCTTTCGCCGTATTGTCTAATGCGCTTGGCAAAGATGAGACACTCTTTGTCGTCAACGGTGTCGATGCCTAAAAAAGTGTCGTTCTTAAGTGCCTGTTGTACGTAAAAACGTTTGGAAGCATCGTCACCAAACCGAAATTCGGACTCGCCTCGGCTGATGATCGTTCCGTCCAAATCGATAAAATGGATTTTGTGTGCGGAAGAGGAGAGAAAGAGTTTGCTCCAGTTGTAGAGCATGTCGGTGTCGTTACTGATGATGCCCGTAACGACCTCTTGCGAGTTGATGAGAATTTGCGCCGTTTTTTGGAGTTGGTCAAGTTTTTCTTCAAAACGTTTTTGAATCATCTCCGATTGGATCAGGTTTTTTTGATCAAACGCCGCTTTTTGCGTCACGTAAAGAGACTGAATTTGATAAATTCCGAAACTAAAGATAGCTCCCAACTGAACGAGGGTGAGAAAGAGGATTTTATGGTACAGTTTCATAGATAGGTGCTTTTAATATGCGCTTAAACGGTTCGTAAAAGCGCTCGTCTTTGCGGATAAATCCTGCACTTTTCCAGCCTAAAAATTCTTCAAACGCCTTGTTGGACGCCGAATCCATGGGTATGCGCTCCAGTAGTACCGCAATACGCTCACTCTCTTCTTTCGAGACGTTTTGCGATGCAACGATGGCATCAAGCGGGATCGGCTCTGAGGCGGCTAGGATGGTGAATTGATCGCCGTACTTTGCCAGCGCATTGTAATAAGTGCCATCGGACATCGCTCCCACGTCGATGGAGCGGTTGACGAGCGCTTCGACCACTTTGTCGTGTTTTTTGAGAAAAAAGACTTTTTGAAAAAAGGTATAAGGGTTGATGTGACGCTCTTCTAACATGAGCATCGGGTACGCATAACCGGAGGTCGAGTCTTTGTCGGTAAAGGCAAAATGCTTCCCTTTTGCCTCTTCAAGTGTGTTTACATGTAAGCTTTTCAGGGTGACGATAAAGGACTGATAATACGGCGTGATTTTCCCGTTTTTGGAGTGTTCCAAATAGGTTACGAGGTAATGCAAAGAGGGAATTTTCTCTTTTAAAAGGACAAAGCTTTTGGTATTGACCCACGCAAAATCGACACTTTTCTCTTCGATGCGCGAAAAGAGTTCATCGTAATCTTTGGTCACGACGATTTTAAACGTGTCGTTCGTGTCGGCACTTAAATACTCCATCAAAGGGGCAAAGGCATGCATGATTTTTTCGGGGTTGTTAGAGGGATAGGTCGCAAAAATATACTCTTTAGCGTGTAAAGAAGTGCAAAAAAGAAGACCGATAAAAATGCATTTAAAAAGCATAGGTTCCTGCTACGTGATGAAAAAGTTTACTAAGTAAGTATTATTTTAGCATAATAGACTAGAAGAAAAATAAAACCCAAATGGATTTGTAACCTTTCTGAAATATACCTAAAAATGAAGTTTTAAAAGAAAGCGTTTAAGGCAAAACGACCTTAAACGCTTTACATGTCAAACGCTAAACGCACGCGATTTTACGATTGTGATCTCACGCGTGCTTAAGCCTCTTCTTGATAGTTTTGAAAATACGCGTCATCTTCATTCGGGTCTAGAAAGAAGAAATTCTCGCCGACGTAATACAACGCTAAACAGATGCCGATCCCTCCAAACGCAATCGCCCATTCCGTCATCGTCGGCATATACTCTACCCATGAAGGTGCGAGTTGATACTCTTTGAGCTTCATCGTTTGCATTGGATAGACAAGCGTGTCGTGTACAAGATCGTAGCGCATAAAAAAGATGCCTATCATGCCCGAAACGGATGCGTAGATCATCGCTTTAAGCGCTTTGGCTTTGCTGTATAAAATGATGACGAAAGGAATCGCCATACCCAAAAGCACTTCGCCGACCCAGAAGTTAAACGAGCCTAAGATATGCAATGCCGTTTCGGCACGCTCGGGAAAGTTACCGTAAATCGCCGTTAAAAAACGCCAAAATTCAAAAAAGACGAGAATCGCGATGAGCAATCCCAAAAGCCGCCCCAAGTGCATTAAAAACTTTTGCATCTCATCGTTAAAAACCATTTTGTACTTGTAACCGTACATCAGAAACAGAAGATAGCACCCCGTAATCATCGCCGATAAAATAAAATAAACGGGATAAAAAACGCCGTTTGCCATAGGTCTCCCGATCAAAAAGCCAAAGACGGCACCCAAGTTGGAGTGTGCCGCAATGCCGACCAACAAACCTCCAAGACCGAAAATGCGCGACCATTTATGATCGTCGCGCGAAAGAAAGATAAACTCTAAAATAATCAAAAAAAGATACACGGAGTACAAGACGCCCATACCCCAAATCGCGGAAGAAAAACCGGGCGAGAGGGTATTGTAGATGACCATACGCACGGGATGACCGATCTCTAAGCCGATTACTACAAAGCCCGAAACAATCGTAATGATCGCACCGAAAATGGCGCGTTTGCCGATAAATTCAAAGCTTTTGATATGAAAAACGTGTCCCAATGAGGAGATGATGCAAAGTCCCGTCGATGAAACGACGAAAAAGATATACATCGCGATCAGCAATCCCCAAGGATGCTCTCTCGTAACGCCGTAAGCGTGGTGCCCGTGCATCAGATAGTGCACGAATCCTCCCGCAAACGCCGCCAAAAGAAGCAGGGTCGTCAGTGCCATAACGAGATTAAACGGGGTTCTCTCAAAATCGAAAACGGATCGTAACGTAATGCTTTTATGCGGAATCAAATGATCTAACATGCGTGTTCCTTATTTGATGTAAAAGAGTCTCGGTTCCGTACCGATACCGGCTTTAAGCGTAAAGTGCTCTTTGGTGCGAAGAATGTGCGAAACTTCGCTGTTGGGATCTTCCATATCGCCGAAGATGCGTACTTTGGTCGGGCAGGTCGCTTGGCATGCCGTGGTTTTGAGCCCTCGCGCCAGACGCGTATCGCTGCAAAAATTGCACTTATCGACGCTCATCGTGCGCGTATCGACGTAGCGTGCGTCATACGGACATGCGACCATACAGTAACTGCACAAAATACACTTTTGCGCGTCGATTTGAACGACGCCGTTTTTGTCGTAGTAGGTTGCATGCGTCGGGCAAACCTCTTCACACGGCGCATTGGCGCAATGTTGGCATTGGCTTGGGTAAAACGTGCTGGATGGAATGCTCAAAAACGGGTATTTTCCTTCGATCTCATACGTACCGACCCAAATACGATGCGCTTTAGCTCCCAGTTCGATTCCGTTTTCTTCCTTACAGGCGACTTCGCACGCCTTACAGTTAATGCAGTTTTTATAGTTTAAGATCATTGCGTACTTTGCCATGATTACACCTTTTTAATTTCGACGTTGGTTTCGTGCATGATCGAAGAGCCGTACACCGGTTCGATAATATCTTCGATGAGGGCGTTATCGTTGGCACCTTGTCGGTAAGCAAGCGTTAAAGCTGAGCTTTCGCTTCCGAATCCGTGCACGAAAAAGACGACTTCGTGTCCGATTTTTTCCGTCGGATACGCTTTAAGGCGCGTTTTGCCGACTTTGCCGGAGACTTCGACCGTATCGCCGAAACGAATTTTCATCTTTTTGGCGACGCTTGCATTGATCCAAAGATAGTTTTCGTTCATCAAGTCCCGCAACATGGCGTTATTGGCGGTTCCGCTTTGCGTAAATTGTGCGTGCCGTCCCGTAATCAGTCTAAATTTTCCCTCAGGCACGCTAAAGGCAAACGCTTCGTGCCATGTCGGCATTGCGTCTACGCCTTGTTCCGCCATCGTTGAGAGTTTACATTCGATTTTTCCCGAAGCGGTTTTCGGTTTGCCGTTTTGAACGCTATAGGCTTTTTCGTTTTCGGGGTAGTATTGAAATTCATTGGCGTTGATGGCTTTAAAGCGACGTTCCATCTCGGGATAAAAAACTCCTTTCGTGCACAAGGTTTCATAGGCACCCGCGTATTTCGCGACCGCCGCTTTATTGGCTTCTTCTTGCGAATGTTCAAACGCTTTAGAGATGTCGAAATCCGCATAAACTTCTTCTTCCGAGCTCTCTTCGATAGCGGCTTGGACGTCTTCGTCGTATTTTTTCGTCACGTCAAACAGCGGCTTGCTTATCATGTGACTCAAATCGTTCAAAATTTCGCGGACCGGTTTGCTCTCGAACATCGGATCGACGACTTTGTTTCTTTGCGCGATCGAAGGTTCCGCTCCCGCGAAAGAGACCACGGGGTCGGTACGCTCCAAATAGGTACATTCGGGCAGAATCACGTCGGCATACATCGCCGTATCGCTCGGCATGGTATCAATGACGACGACCAAGTCCATTTTTTTAAGCATTTCGATGCTTTTAGCACTATTGGGCATATTTAAAACGGGATTGTGTTTGTAGATGAAGGCACCTCTAACGGGATAGGGCATTTTGCCTTCTAAAAAGCGGTTACGCCATCCGATCCACGATCCGCCTCCGGAGATAATCGCGCAATCTTCATAGCCGCTTTCGCCTTTTTTGACGTTCTTTTTACGCGCGATCGCACGCGATTTTGCTTGGGCGTAAATCGGGCTTGAGACTTCGTGTTCGGCTAAAGGAAGATTTTTTCCGAAAATCAGCCCGCCTTTCGTATCGATGCCGCCGCTTAAAGCCTGAAACAGAGCCATCGCACGTCGAAGCTGAAAATCGCTTTGCGAAAACGTACTGCGCCTTCCGGGATAATAGATCGCTTTGGGCGCATAGAGCATAAATTCGCGTGCGATTTCCCGAATCTGTTTGGCACTGATTCCCGTAATGTTTTCCGCCCATTCGGGGGTGTACTCATGGCTTAAAATATGCTCTTCATACGCTTCAAAGTCCGAAAAATAGGTTTCGACGTATGCAAGGTTGTACATTTTTTCCTGAATGACGACGTAGGTTAACGCCAAGACGAAAGCCAAGTCGGTTCCGGGTTTGATCGGTAGCCACACGTCGGCTTTGGCGGCGGTATTGGTAAAACGAGGGTCGATATAGACCAATTTAGCACCTCGACCTTGCGTTTTTTTGAAAAGCTCCGTCGAGTCGGGCGTCACGATCGCCTCCGCACGATTGGCTCCCGCCATAATAACGTACTGGGCGTTTTGCAAATCGGCAAACGGATAAGCGCCTAAAGTAACACCGTAAGCCGAAACAACGGTTTGAAGGCATAAAGAAGCGTGGTTGAGCCAGTTGGAAGAGCCGAAAAGTTGGTAAAACGTTTTGAAAGTATGTTCCGCCATACCCTCTCCGGCACAAAATAAAAAGGAAGAACGGTTATCTTTTTCTTCGTCTAAAATCGTGACGATCTTTTCTTTAAGATAGGTATTGACTTCAGCCCATGACGCACGTCTAAATTTGCCTGAGCCTTTTTCTCCGCTACGAATCAAAGGATATTTGAGCCTGTCCGGATCGTACAGGGCTTGAATGCCGGCATTACCGCGCGGGCAGAGCATATTTTTCGACTTTGGAAACAAAGGGTTTGGGTCGAGTTTGGTCACAACGCCTTTTTCAACCCGTGCGAGGAGGGCACATTTGTTGACGCATACTTCGCATAAAGTCGGTATTTCGATACCGCCGGTGGAGGTTTTGGTAATGCCGTAAGCGTTAGCGGGCATGTGCGTATTGTCCTGCGGCTTTGTACCGCCAAAAGTGCTACTTGTCGCAACAATGCTCAAAGCAACGCTTCCTTGTAAAAACCG
>Ga0075011_10000138_pt1 | contig 36694 bp, 31 predicted proteins | sample TARM_MetaG_T_14_FD_72354 | JGI IMG/M metagenome (GOLD analysis project Ga0075011, IMG submission 72354) | Freshwater microbial communities from Pennsylvania, USA, analyzing microbe dynamics in response to fracking - TARM_MetaG_T_14 | ecosystem: Environmental > Aquatic > Freshwater > River...
CAAGATTGTGTAAAACGGAAGATCGTTCTCATGATAATATTGACTGTTCGACAATTATGGACACAATTGGCTGAATGTCATTTTGAACGATTATTTTGTGCCGAACAGTCTGTCGCCAGCATCGCCCAAACCAGGCAGAATGTAGCTGTTTTCGTCCAATCTTTCATCCAACGAAGCCGCATAGATGTCCACATCCGGATAAGCCGCGTGCAATGCTTCCACGCCTTCAGGAGCTGCCACAAGACAGATGAATTTCATGGATGAAGGCGATGCGCCTCTCTTTTCCAAAGCTTCGATTGCCGCGATTGCTGATCCGCCTGTCGCCAACATCGGATCAACGATGAACAATTGACGTTCCTGGATGTCTGTAGGCAATTTCACGAAATACTCTACTGGTTCCAAGGTTTCATGGTCGCGGTACATGCCGATATGGCCAACTTTTGCAGCAGGCAGCATCGCCAAGAACCCATCAACCATCCCTAACCCTGCACGCAAGATCGGAATGATGGCAACTTTTTTGCCGGACAATGTTTTCTGAGTCGTTTTCACCAATGGCGTTTCGATCTCGATGTCTTCCAAAGGCATGTCCCTTGTTACTTCATAAGCCATCAGCATTGCGATTTCGCTTACTACTTCACGGAATACCTTTGTTCCGCAGTCTTTCTCGCGGATGATTGTTAATTTGTGTTGAATCAACGGGTGATTCATTACATGGAATTCTCCCATATACTTTTGCCCCACTTTCCTATTTTTGCTCAACCTATTGTAATGGAAAACCGCAACAAATACCAGAAATAAAACAATGAGAAAACACCAAGAGCTATGCTTTAAGATGAACCAACGCCGGTTTCACCCTATTTGCTGGATAAAGGATGGGTTCGTCGGCTGATCGGTAACTTTCGCACTCTGTTTAGCCGACATAGTAGGGAGTCGTTGGCTGTTTGGAATTCTTCACGCTACGTTCAGCTGACAAGGCGGACTTTCGTCGGCTGTTCGGTGTTCCTCAATCTAGGTTCTGCCGACACAGCGGACTGCTTCTGGCCTCCTGCTCCCCGCTGTAGGCCTGTTGCGCATCGGAAGCACGCAGGCCGAAGAAAAGAGCTGCCCACCAGGGACAGCTCTTCGATGATTTATTTACGCTTCAACAGAAGCAGTTTTTTTGTGCAATGGAAAAGCTTTTGTGATGGCATGGACTGCCGCACGGACTTCATCCAATTTCGCTTCATCTGTGTGGTTATGGATAGTTTCCACGATCAGTTCAGCAATCTTGCGTGCTTCTGCTTCCTTCAGGCCTCTTGTTGTGATGGCAGGCGTGCCGATACGGATGCCGCTGGCTTTGTTGGCGCCCAGCGTCTCAAAAGGAATCGTATTTTTGTTGACGGTGATTTCAACGGTATCCAACAGTTTTTCCACTTGTTTGCCGTTCAAGCCGCTGCTTGTGACATCCAACAACAACAAGTGATTGTCTGTTCCGCCGCTGATGACGCGCAAGTCGGATGCATTGAAAACATCTGCCATTGCTTGGGCATTTTTGATGACTTGGCCGATGTATTCAGTGTACTCGGGTGTTGCAGCTTCAAAGAAGGATACAGCTTTGGCAGCGACGACGTGCTCAAGAGGGCCGCCTTGGATCCCTGGGAAGACAGCGCTGTTCAATTTTTTGCCGAATTCTTCTTTGGCTAAGATGACGCCGCCGCGCGGGCCGCGAAGTGTTTTATGTGTAGTGGTGGTTACGATGTGTGCATATTCAACCGGATTTTGGTGATGTCCTGTTGCGCAAAGTCCTGCGATATGAGCCATATCCACCATCAGATAAGCACCGACTTCATCAGCGATCTCTCTGAAACGCTTGAAATCGATTGCGCGCGGGTAAGCACTGGCGCCGGCAACGATCAATTTTGGCTGTTCTTTCAAGGCAATCTCTCTGACAGTGTCATAGTTGATTGTTTCTGTATCTTTATCTACGCCGTAAGCCACGAACTCATACGTCTGGCCGCTGAAGTTCACGGATGCGCCATGGGTCAAATGTCCCCCGTGGCTCAAGTCCATTCCCAAAATTTTATCGCCGGGTTGAACCAAAACACGATAAGCAGCCATATTCGCTTGTGAACCGGAGTGCGGCTGTACATTGGCATATTCTGCACCGAAGATTGCTTTGATGCGATCGATCGCCAAGTTTTCGATGATATCGATAAATTCGCAGCCGCCATAGTAACGACGACCAGGGTAGCCTTCTGCATATTTGTTGGTCAAGATGCTGCCTTGCGCTCTCATGACATCTTCAGATACAAAGTTTTCGGAAGCGATCAGCTCGATTCCGTTCTCTTGTCTTTCGCGTTCTTTATCAATTGCTGCAAATAATTCTTTATCCATGTTTGCACCCTTCCATCACGTTATTCCAAAATTTTATACATAAAAAAATGTAAGTTGAGTATAGCACAATTTTTCAGAAAAAAAACATATAAGCTCCTGGATTTGAATATTTTGTATAAAAAGTAAGCTAAAGACGGATATTAAGATATAATTCCGTTTGTTTTTTTCGGATATTTCGCGGAAGCCGCTTTTTCCAGGCGATTCATGAATGCCTTTCCGAGGCCGGCAACGTCATAAGCTTCAGCCAAAATCACATCGACCGGTTGTTCATCCAGATAGCGCAGTCCGGCATAAAGACGCTGCGAAGCGGTCGTCACTTCTTTCTTCAATCCCAATGAATAGGTAGCCGCAGCCGCTTCCTTATGGACAGCCAGCTTTTCCTCCGAAGCCAAAATGCCGATTTTTTTGCCTTCCGCACAGTAGGCCTCAATGACGGCCTCCCAATCAGCGGCCGTCCCATCGATCAGGATGACCGGTTGAGCGGGGGCATAATGTTGGTATTTCATCCCCGGGGCTTTTGGAGCTTCTGCTCCATCCGTCGCTTGCTTAGTTCCTGCCAGTTTGCCGAGGATCGGTTCCAATTGCACTTCCGTGATGGCTCCCGGACGCAAAATAACCGGTCCTGCGGCATTGGTTAAGTCCAGTACGGTCGACTCCAAACCGATCTGCGTTTCCCCGCCATCGAGTATCCCGGCTATTTTCCCTGACAGGTCGTGCAGCACATGCTGCGCTGTCGTCGGGCTCGGTTTGCCTGATGTGTTCGCGCTCGGTCCGACCAAGGGAAAGCCGGTTTTTCTGATCAATTCCAGCGTCTGCTCTTGGGCAGGCATCCGCAACGCGACAGTTTGATGGCCTGCCGTGACGGTCGGCGCAAAAACCCCTTCCTTCATCGGGAAAATCAAAGTCAATGGACCAGGCCAAAATGCCTCCATCAGCGCTTCAGCCTGTTCCGGCACAAAGGCCACAAATTCAGCAATCTCGCGATCTGAGACATGTACGATCAACGGATTGTCGCTCGGTCTTCCTTTTACTTTATATACATTTTTGACGGCCTCATCATTCGATGCGATAGCGCCCAGACCGTAGACAGTCTCTGTCGGAAAGGCGATCAATTCTCCGGCTTGCAGCAACTCGGCTGCCTCATCGATGTTTGATGCGTCGTATATTTTTGTTTCCATATTAAATGCTCCTCTCTAAATGGTTCGGCATACAGCAGCGCCGTTCGCACAGGCAAAAAAATAGCCGGGGCAATTGCCCGCAGCCATTTTTTGCCCATGGATAACAGGCGACTCTTTTCTTATTTGACTATCAGCATGCGGTCGAGGCCGGACAGGTCTTTTTCGATCGTAACCGTCTTGTCCGGGAAAGCTTTTTTGTAGAGGTCCAATAATTTTTCGCCTTGGTTGAAGCCGATTTCCATGAACAGGCACCCGTCCGTTTTCAGATGGAACGGAAGCGTGAAGGCCATCTTCTGGTAAAGATCCAAGCCGTCGTGATCAGCGAACAAAGCCGAATGCGGTTCGTATTCCAAAACAGAACTGTCCATCAAGCCGATTTCATCTTCGCTGATGTAGGGCGGATTGCTGAGGATGCAGTCGAATGTCTCCAGCTGCACGGGTTCCAGCAGATCCCCTTGCAGGAACCGGATGTCGGCACCCAGTTGCTCCGCGTTCTCTTTCGCGACGGCCAAGGCTGCTTCTGAAAGGTCAGTGGCCGTCACATCATCCTGCGGGCGTTCTTTTTTCATCGCAATGGCAATAGCGCCGGACCCTGTCCCGATATCCAGAACCTTCTGCGGCCCTTTCCCTTCCAGACATTTCAGTGCCCGTTGTACGAGTTCCTCGGTTTCCGGACGCGGAATCAGCGTAGCTTCCGTGACTTTCAAGGGATAACCGTAGAACCATTCGACGCCTACGATGTATTGTATCGGCTTGCCCGCGACGTACTCATTGATGTCGCTGAAATACTGTCTGTATTCCTGCTCCGTGATCGGATCGGCGAAGCGCATCAACAGATCCGTTTTCGTCCAACCCAAACGATCCAAAAGCAGCCTTTCGGCAGCCAGCGGACTTTTTTCGTGCTGTTCCAAAAAAAGCGCGCCATTCTGCAAAGCTTGCTGGTAGGTGAGCTCCTTAGATTGACCCATTGTTCAAGGACTCCAATTTTTGCGTTTGATCTGCCATGATCAACGCATCGATGACTTCATCCAATTTCCCGCTCAAAATCGTATCCAATTTTTGCAAAGTCAAGCCGATGCGGTGATCCGTAACCCGGTTTTGCGGGAAGTTGTAGGTGCGGATCCGTTCGGAACGGTCGCCAGTCCCGACTGCGGATTTACGCGTCGCATCATATTCTGATTGCGCTTCTGAAGAGATTTTGTCGTATACACGCGTGCGCAAAATTTTCATCGCTTTCTCGCGGTTTTTGATTTGGGAACGCTCATCCTGCATGGCAACGGCGATTCCGGTCGGCAAGTGGGTCAACCGGACTGCTGAGGCAGTCTTGTTGACGTGCTGTCCGCCGGCTCCGCTGGCATGGTAGATGTCGGTGCGGATGTCTTTGTCTTCGATGTTCAATTCGACTTCCTCCGCTTCCGGCATGACGACAACGGTAGCTGTGGAGGTGTGCACGCGCCCTTGCGATTCGGTTTCCGGCACACGTTGGACACGGTGCGCGCCGCTTTCGTATTTCAATTTGGAAAAAGCGCCGTTCCCGCTGATCATCAGGATGATCTCTTTGTAGCCGCCGATGCCGGTGATGTTCGCATCCATGACTTCGACCCGCCACCCTTGGCTTTCAGCGTATTTGCTGTACATCGTGAAAAGCGTTCCGGCGAATAAAGCAGCTTCATCCCCTCCGGCAGCCCCGCGTATCTCCATGATGATGTTTTTGTCATCGTTCGGATCCGTAGGCAGCAACAAAACTTTGATGCGGTCTTCGAGTTCGCTCTTCTCTTTTTTTAAGTCGTTCAGTTCCTCTTTGGCCATAGCAGCCATGTCATCATCCAACTTCTCCGACAACATCTCTTCGGTGTCGGCGATTTCGCCTTCGACCTCTTTATAGCGCTTGAACGTCGCTACTTTTTCGCGCAGTCCCGCTTCTTCTTTGGTCAATTCCAGGAACCGTTTTGTGTCGGAAATGACTTCCGGATCGCTCAATAATTCGGAAAGTTCTTCATAACGGATAATGAATGCATCTAATTGATCATACATAACTTTTTCAAACTCCTCTTTTGTTGTTTCTGAGTATCGGTTCTAGGCCAAGGGCGGATGGTGGTAATGGTTGCGGCAGACGGGAAGATAGGATTCATTTCCGCCGATCTGGATCTGCTCGCCGGCATATACTGGCTTTCCGTCCACGACACGCATGTTCATGATCGCTTTTTTATGGCAGAACCAGCAGATGGTTTTTATTTCTTCTATTTTATCCGCGTAAAGCAGCAGATATTTGGAGCCTTCGAACAATTCGTTCTGGAAATCATTCTTCAATCCGAAAGCCATCACCGGGATCGCCAATTCGTCGACGATGCGCGCCAATTGGATGACGTGCGCTTTGGACAGGAATTGCGATTCGTCTATCAAAATGCAGGCCGGCTTTTTTGGATTTTTGCTGACTTCCAGGAATACATCGGTATCATCCGCAATCGGGACGGATTCGCGCTTCAATCCGATCCGGCTCGAAACATAACCCACGCCATCACGGTCATCGATCGCGCTCGTAAAGATCATCACCGATTTGTTCTGCTCTTCATAATTGTAGGCAACCTTCAGGATCTCGATCGATTTCCCGCTGTTCATCGCCCCATATTTAAAAAATAACTGTGCCATCATGTCCACCTTTCCAACAGCGTCTTGCCCACTTTTCTTGCATCGGTCGGAATTCCCTGCAAAAAGAAAGGATGCCCTCGTGTCATCCTGCTTCCAACCCGCTATTATCTCACCTTCATCATTCCGCTCAAGCAAGCTTAAGGCATGATAAAAAAACTGAATAACATCCCGTATAATGATAGTAGGAAATGGCTTCAAAGTCAATAAAATTCACAACCATCAGCCGTCTTCCGGCGCTCGGAACACCCCTTCCTGACACGTCGAGGCATCAAAAAATATTCAATCCGGCCAAATTCTGCTATACTAACGCTATCGAAAAAAGCCTTGTTATATGCTATGATGGCAAGAGATACATAAGTAAGGAGCGAATTTATTTGACTATCCGCGGTTCAATCGCAATCAGCATCGGGAAAATTGCCCAGTGGGGTCTTCAGACTTTCACCAAAGGCGGCACCAGCCTGCCCGGCAAACTGGCCGTCAAACTGGATCCCGACGTGTTGCAACACCTTTCCGAAAATTTTGATGTCGTCATCATCACCGGCACGAACGGCAAGACGCTGACGACTTCGTTGACTTATCATGTCCTGCAGCAAAAATTCCCGCACATCTTGACGAATCCGACCGGCGCCAACATGGAGCAAGGCATCATCTCCACGTTCCTGGAAGGCTATTCGCGCAAAGTGAAAAAGGAAAGAGCCTTTGCTGTTCTTGAGGTCGATGAAGCCAGTCTGGTCAAAGTGACGAAGTTCATCAAGCCGAAAGTCATCGTCAACACGAATGTTTTCCGCGACCAGATGGACCGATTCGGAGAAATCTATACGATTTACCAAAAAATGGTCGATGGCGCGGCGCTCGCACAGGATGCCGTTATCCTGGCGAACGGGGACAGCCCGATCTTCAATTCCAAAGAATTGGTCAACAAACAGATCTATTTCGGTTTCAATCATGAACCGGATGGCGACACCTTGGCGCACTACAACACGGACGGTGTGCTTTGCCCGAAATGTCAGCACATTTTGCGCTATAAATTCAACACCTACAGCAACCTTGGGAAATATTACTGCCCGCATTGCGATTTCAAACGTCCGGAATTGGCTTATGCCGTCACCAAAGTGGACAAACTGACGCACAAGAGTTCTTCCTTTGAAATCGATGGCCATCCGTTCCACACGAATGTCGCCGGCCTGTATAACGTCTACAACGCCTTGGCTGCCTATTCAGTCGGCAAGCATTTCGGACTGACTCCGGAAGAAATCCAAGCCGGTTTCTCGGCTGCCCAGCAAAAATTCGGCCGTCAGGAAACGATCACCGTCGACGACAAGGAAATCATCCTGAACCTGATCAAAAATCCGGTCGGCCTGAATCAGGTCATCGACCTCCTGCATTACGAAGACGAGCCGTTCAGCGTCGTTTCGATCCTGAATGACCGCCCGGCAGACGGAACCGATGTCAGCTGGATCTGGGACGGGAATTACGAGAAGTTTTTGGATTTTGACATCCCCAAAGTGACCGTCAGCGGCATCCGTCAAAAAGAGTTGACCTTGCGGATGAAGGTTGCCGGCATTCCGGAAGAAAAACTGGAAGTCCTGCCGGAAATCACGGACGTCATCAAATCCTTCAAAAAGGCCCCGACGAAAAAAATCTATGTGATGGCAACTTATACCGCTGTGCTGCAACTCCGTAAAGAGCTGGCGAACCAAGGCTATATAGCGGAAAGGATGAAATAAATGCGACTACGTATTTGCCACTTATACGGCAACCTGCTGAACACATACGGCGACAATGGGAATCTGTTGATGCTCCAATACTGCGCCCGTGAAAAAGGCGTCGATTTCGAAACGGAGATCATCAGTTTGGATCAACCGTTCGATCCCAATAAATATGACCTCGTCTTTTTCGGCGGAGGCCAGGATTACGAACAGTACATCGTCTCCAAGGATATCCAGGCCAAGGCAGAAGGAATCAAGGAATACATCGAAAAGGATGGCGTGGTATTGGCGATCTGCGGCGGCTACCAGTTGTTGGGCCACTATTACATGGACGCCTCCGGCAACAAGATTTCCGGCATCAGCGCTTTGGATCATTATACATTGAGCCAGGACAACAACCGGTTCATCGGCGACATCACCATCCGCAGCGAGGAATTCAACGAGACCTACGAAGGGTTCGAAAACCACAACGGACGGACCTTCCTGGGCGAAAACATGCGTCCGCTCGGAAAAGTCGAAAAAGGCATGGGCAACAATGGCGAGGATAAGACCGAAGGCGCCCGCTACAAAAATGTCTTCTGTTCCTACTTCCACGGGCCCTTGTTGGTCCGCAACATCCACCTGGCAAACCGCATCGTCGATATGGCCATTGCCGAACACAACAAAAAGAGCGAGAAATAAATGAAAAACAGAGGAGACTGGGGTAAAATCCCAGCCTCCTCTGTTTTTTGTCTGCTCCTCATCAGCCCATAGCGAACGAAAGCACGATCGTCAGCACTACAAACGCCAACAGTCCGGCGACAAACGCCCATGCTTGCCATCTCGCCATATTCAGCGTACTTCCGATCCCGAAACGTTTTTCGACAAATATCGACGGATCTTCCGGATTGTAATACCACACTCCCCATTTCCAGAAACGCTCTTCATCCGCTTCCGTCACTTCATCCGGCAGTTCACCCGCTTCGTTCAGGAACAGTTTCTCGCCGCCTTGGCCGTATTTCCAGGTCAGGTAGACGCTGTACCCGACTATGATGACCACGAACGGGATCGTCATGCCAAGTATCCACTCGGCTCCTTGATCGGCGAAGAACAACGAAAAGAAATGGATGCCACTCAACAAAAGCTGCGTAAGCACCGTCACGACGAGGAAATAATAGGACCAGGCCTGGCGGAACAATTTGCTTTGCTTGCTGGAGAGATCGGACAGATAAGGCGAAATCTTCTGTTTCGATTTGATGAAGGAATAATGGCTGAAAAACATCATCGGAATCATCAATAACTGTATCGCCGGCAGCATAAATACGGTCAGATACGATTTGTCCGCGATCCGATCCGGTTCATTCGAACTGTTCCAGTGAACAGGAAAACGATCGGGAATCAGGTCATAGAAATACAGCGTGACCGCCACCGTCACCAACAGGATGAACAGCTGCGCCGAAACGAACACCGAATGGGAGACAACCTTCAGCTCCTTTTGGTAGGCAGTATCGATGACGATTTTGGCTTTTTTCGCTTCGATCCTGATGCCGTTCGCTTCCTTCCAGCCGCGCAGCTGCTTCCGTTTCTGCAGGTAAAGCAGGAAGGAAAGGAAGATGAAAACGAACATCGCGGCCGTCACGTAGATGCTGGTTACCATCTCCACCTTCGCCTGATCATCCCAGAGCAGAAAGAAAAAGATCGGAGCGGCGAGCAGGATGCTCCCTATCACATTTTGGTAAAGGAACGCTTTTTTCAGCTTCACAACATAGGGATCCTTCTGATGCGATGTCGGAACCGAAATCCCGAACGGCGTGCCCAAGCGGCTGTAAAAGGGCGTGATGCCGTTGACCACCCCAATAATCAAAAACATGAGCACCATGAACCAACTAAATATCAGCATCTGCTTTCCCCTGCCCTTCCAGCTCTTTCTCGATTTCGTTCAACCATCCGTTGAACGTTTCTTCACTGACTTCAAAAATCTGTTTGTCGATCAGGATCTCCTTGAGCTTATCCTGAATCGCCGCTTTCGTATGCTCATTCGACGCCATCATTGCGCGTTCGCTGACGAAATAGCCTTTCTGGTTTTTGACCAGGACGCCTTCATCCGCCAAAAGATTGTATGCTTTATTCACGGTATGCATGTTGATTCCCAATTCGCTGGCCAGACTCCGGACGCTCGGCAATCCATCCCCATATGACCATTCCTTTTTGAGGATGCCAATTTTGATCTGGTACATCAATTGCGTGTAGATCGGCGTATCGCTGTTCGGAAGAATTTCGATGAACATATCTGCACCTCCTGTTCGTTATATAACAAGTATAACACTAATGATGTAATTTGCAAGAAATTACCTTGGCTCCGTCTGCTCCGGGGAACAGGAGCCCTCCGACGTCGCTGGCCGCTATGCAGTTGTTTCCGGCCAACCCGGTTTATCCAAATTAACAAAAAACGGCATGCGACCGATAACCACCGATCGCATGCCGTTTTCCCTATTTAATTTGTCTAGTATCCCTCTTGCAAGGCCCTTATGCTGTTTTCCGTCACGACCGAGGTATCGCAAAGCATGTCAATCGGATGCTGTTTCTTGTTCTGGAAGGCAGCGACCAGATAGATCACGGCCACTGTTTTGCCGATATAGCGGCCGACGCCTTCGCGGATCAGGATGGTCTGCCAAGTGAGTTTTTCTTCCTTGAAGCAGACGACGCGGATGCCGAAAATCATCTTCCCTAGCGTTTGGCCGTTTGTATATTTTGTCATCAGCATGAAGTACCCGAAAAGCATCAGTAACTGAAAAAATCCGTAAAGGCTAAATAGATCGTTCCCCTGCATACCGATGCCCATCAAAGCGAAGAGCGGCCTGATCAGGATCGCCACCAAAGCTTGCACGACCAAAAGATCAACCAGATAGGCAAAGAGCCTGATCCAAAAACCGGCGAAGACGTAATCCGGATAGCGGTGAAACGGGCGTTCCTGCTGATCGGACAACCGCTCGGCTTCGATCCAATCTGCTTTCTTTTTCCGGATTTCTTCCAAGCGCTCTTCATGCGAAGTGATTTGCTCTTCCATCATCACTCACCTCCGTAGAGATAAAGCAATCTCGGAGCAGCTGTTGTCCCGAAAGTGTCACGGAGCAGCTGCAGTTCAGAAAGCGTCTGGTTTTCCTGGCTCGTCAGTTTGGCCGCCGCCTGGGCGAACAACCAAGAAAAATCGGAAAACAATCCAGGTGTCGAAGTATAATCAAACACTTCGGCATCCTCCAGTTCGTAGGCAGCTTTCATCGCTATCAGCGCATCGTCCGTGTAGGCAATCTCATCCACCAATCCGAGCGACTGCGCTTGCGTACCGGAATAGATCATGCCGTTTGCGACTGCACGGACCTCTTCTTCCGGCATATCCCTTCCTGCCGATACGACAGTGACGAAACGCTGATAAGCCTCATCGACATAAGCCTGAAGCAATGCACGCTCCTCCTCCGTCATATCCCGATCCGGCGATCCGATGTCCTTAAGGCTGCCGGATTTGATCGTGTTGTATTCGATCCCCAACTTTTCAAGCAAGCCGGAGTACTCGATTGCCTGCATGATGACACCGATCGAACCAGTAGTCGTTTCGGCGGTAGCATAGATTTTGTCCGCACCGGCAGAAATGTAGTAGCCTCCGCTTGCGGCCGTACCTTGCATCGAGGCATAGACCGGAATTTCCTTCTCGGCAGCTATGCGGTACAACTTATCGTGCGCCTCCGCGCTCTCATACACACCGCCGCCCGGACTGTCCACAATCAGGAAAATCCCCTTGACGGTGTCATCCTCTTCGATGGCTTTCAATTGCTCCAAAAAAAGATCGTGATCATAGCTTGATCCGTCCGTCAGCATGCTGCCCGCCCCTGATTGGATGGTGCCCTCGATATGCAGCACCGCGATCCGATTGCCGGCATCACCGCTTTCCAGAACGTTTTCCTGCAGGCTCGTCCCCGGAATCAGGTTGCCAGTAAGTTGACTGAGCGAATCCTCCGTTTGGTCGGCCAAACGGGATGAAAGGAATTGCGAACCCAAAGACGCCACGAAAAGCACAAGCGCGATTGCGACCGCTATCCACCTCTTTTTGTTCATTATTAATCACTCCTTCTTATCTCGGTTATTCTTGGGGATAATCCTCGACCGGGCCTTCTTCCGCTTCAGGTTCGTCCGGTTCATCCAGGTACAATCCGGAAATTTCCTTGTACCATTCGAAGATATGCATGAGCAGAACTTTGAAGACAGCATATCCGGGAATGCCCAGGATGAAGCCGGTCAGCCCGAACAGTTTTCCTGCCGTGAGCAAAACGAAGATGATCGTGACGGGATGGACCTCGAGATTGCTGCCAAGTACTTGCGGCGAAATGACCCGTCCCTCGATGAATTGCTCGATCGAGAAAACCAACAGCACTTTTGCCAACATCAGCGGTGAATCCACTATCGCCACAATCACCGCAGGCACCATCGCAATGAAGGAACCCATGTAAGGGATGATGTTCAGGAAGCCTGCGAGTATCCCCAGGACGATGCCGAATTTCATTCCGATAATGGCATAGCCGATGACGAACATCAAGCCGACAAAGAAGGCGACAGTAATCTGGCCTCGCACGTATTGACTGATCTGCGTGTTGATTTTCCTCAACAGTTCGCCGATCGACTCCCGCAGATTTGTTGGAAAGAATTGCAGAAAACTCTGCGGCAACTTTTCCCCTTCCGTGAGCAGGTAATACAGAATGATCGGCATCGTGATGATTCCCACAAACGCGTTCGTCAAAATTCCTACGACGCTGCCCAACCCGCTGACCGTATTTGACAATACTTCGTTCAATTTTGCGGAAACAGTGTTGAAGATGTCCGCATTGATTTGATTTATCTGTTCCTGCAATGAGGTGAACCAGTCATAATTGACCAATTCGATCGTCATGCTTTCGATCGCCTGCCAGTAAGAAGGAAACTCTTTGACGATGCCTACCGTCTGGTCGCGGATGATCGGTATCAGGATCGCAAACCCCCAAATCATCAGGAGCAGCACCAGCACAAAAGCGATCCACGTCCCAACAAAACGCTTGATTCCCTTTTTTTCCATCAACGTGACCAATGGGTTCAGCATATAATAGAAAATGCCCGCCATTACCAATGGAAATCCGATGACGCTAAAGAAGCTGCCTATAGGTCCAAGCAGATAGGAAACTTTCGAAAAGACAAAGACGATCAAAAGAAGCAGCAGGATGATCAGGAGAATCGTCACAAACTTATTGTTCAGAAACCATTTCTCGAACCACGACAAACGGTTTCCGGATTTTGTTCCTCTACGTGGAGCTCTTTCCATTGCACTCACCTTCAATCTTTCTTCTTATAGGTAATGGTGGTGCCGTCCGTTATTGTCGGCAAAATGAAAGGAGTCAAATAGATGCTTGTTTCCAGGCGTTCCTCTTCCCAATTTTTGAAGATCATGGTTGTATGGCCGAGCGCCCGCAGATTTTTTTGGACATGCGCTCCGACATAGGAAATGCGGTATTCCTGGTCATCAAACAAAATCCGATCGCCGTCCTCGAGTTCGAACCATTCCTGCGGCTCCACAAAACGATGGATGACGGAAACCTCCTGCAACGGTTCCGTTGCGCTGTCATCGAACAGGATGATCATCGGTTCCTTTATATCTATTGCTTTTTCGCCGATTTGAATTACTTTGCTTTGCATTTTATTACCCCTTTTCAGACACTTTTTACAATCTCTATTCTATCACAGTTTTTTGAGCACACCATTGAATATGCCATTGATTCGAAGTTTATTTGTTTGAAAAGCTTTTTTTCCTGTAATTGTTTAGGGCATTTGTTATAATGGAATTATCATAATATTTGGGAGGTCATTGGATGGAACAAGTTTTATATCTTGGCTCTTACACGAAAAGAGAAAGCAAAGGGGTTCATCAAATCATTTTGGACACCGACAAAAAAGAATTGCGTGACTACCGACTTATTGCGGAAGTAGACAGCCCTACCTATCTGGACCTGTCCGCAGACAAAGAAACGCTGTACACGATTTCCAAAACGGATGAAGGCGGCGGCATCACTTCTTTCAAGAAAAATGAAAACGGAACCTATGACAAGGTATCCGAAATCTCTCCTGAAGGCTCTGCGCCTTGCTATATCTATTTCGACGAAGACAAAAAAATGATCTTCACTGCCAATTACCATGGCGGATATTTGACCGTCTACAAAGAAAATGCTGACGGCTCATTCACGATGACTGACCGTGCGCAGCATGAAGGTTCCAGCATCCATGAAAACCAAAACATTCCTCATGTGCATTACAGCGCGCTTTCCCCGGACAAGAAATACTTGCTGGCTTGCGATCTGGGCACAGACGAAGTTTACACATACACAGTTTCCGATGCAGGCAAATTGGCGGAAGTTGCCCGTTACAAAGCGACTCCGGGCACCGGCCCGCGCCATTTGGTGTTCCATCCGAACGGAAAAGTGGCTTACTTGTTCGGTGAGTTGAGCAGCGATGTCGAAGTGTTGGCTTATGATGCAGCAGCAGGAACTTTCTCCTTATTGCAGGTCATCACGACTATCCCTGCAGAGCATACCGGTTTCAACGGCGGCGCGGCTATCCGCATTTCTGCGGACGGCAAATTCGTCTACGCTTCCAACCGCGGACATGAATCATTGGTTGTCTATGCAGTATCCGAAGACGGCGAAAAATTGTCATTGGTCGAATACGTTCCTACTGAAGGCAACATCCCGCGCGACTTCAACTTGGATCCAAGCGGCCAGTTCGTGATCGTGGCCCATCAGGATTCCGACAACCTGACCCTGTTCGAACGCGATGCAGAAACCGGCAAATTGACGTTGCTGCAAAAAGACGTCTACGCGCCAGAATGCGTTTGCGTATTCCACTAGAATTTTACATTTCTCCTCCCGTTCTGATGACCGGGAGGTTTTTTTGTTTTTATCCTGCATTTTGGAGAAGCTGATGCCCAGACAACAAACCTTCCGGCCTCGCTGAGCAGAATAGTTACATTGCTTGGGCACTCTCCTGTATACTCGATTTATGGATTATTTGAACGGAGGCTGGGACTGACATGATCACAGGATTTCACCATCTCACCGCCATCACAAAAGATGCGGAGAAGAACAAAACTTTTTACAGTGATATTTTGGGATTGCGTCTCGTCAAACAGACGGTCAATCAGGACAATTTGACCGATCCCCACCTTTTTTATGGCGACTACCAGGGAACCCCGGGGACGATATTGACTTTTTTCGAGTTGCCGAGAGTCGGCCAACGTCATGAAGAAGACAGTTTCATCCACGAGGTGCTGCTGAAGATCCCCCAAGGCAGTCTGCCGTTTTGGAAAAGTCGGCTCACCGATAGGGCCATTCGTTTGATTGAAAACGAAGAGGTTGCCTGCACTTTCCTGGACCCGGACAATATGAAAATCAGCTTGATCGAAGTGCCCGAAATGATTGCTCCCGCTCAGGCGACGCGCCATAGCGACGTGCCCGCCGGATGCCAGATCATCGGTATCAAAGGTATCCATTACAGCGTGTCCGATCTGGAAAAAACCGAGACCTTTTTCCGGGATGTACTGGGTATGATGCTGTCGAATCATATTGCGCACCCGCCCGCAGCTCCGGAAGAGGAAAGCCGGCTGATTCAGTCCGCCAGCCAGAAGCCTACCCGCCTCGGCAAAGGTGCCATCGACCACATCGCCTACAGCGTTCCGGAGCGTAAAGATCTGGATCAGATCCTCGAAAGGGCAAAAGCAAACAACATTACCGTGGAGAAAATCATCGACCGCGGTTACTTCCAAAGCCTGTATCTGCGCGAGCCGAGCGGACTGCGCATCGAGATAGCAACCGAGCAACCAGGATTCACGTTGGATGAGACGCTGGAAAAACTCGGGGAAACATTCGCCCTGCCCGAGTTCCTTGAGCCCAAACGAAAAGCGATTGAAACCACCATCCTGAACAGAAAGAAGTGAGCCCATGCAGCATTACAATGCCAAAGAACTCAACACGAAACAGATGTACAAATTTTTGACCGGGAGCATCATCCCCCGCCCGATTGCCTGGATCACCACCCAGAATCCGGATACCCAGATCGTCAATGCGGCGCCATTCAGTTTTTTCAGCGTCGCCTCGAATGTGCTGCCGCTGATCAGCGTGGCCATCCTGAGGAATGACGGAAAAATCAAGGATTCCGCCAAAAACCTGCTGGCTTCCCGACAAGGCGTCGTCCACATCGTCAGCGAAGACTTGGTTGAGGAGATGAACAGGACGGCCGCCCAACTGCCGGACACGGAGAGCGAAATCGATCTGACCGAGTTGACGTTGACCGCCAGCCACACTGTAACTGTCCCCGCCATCAAAGAGGCAAAAATCCGGATGGAAACAACGGTGCATCAATATGTGCCCTTGACTGATGCTGACGGCACCGTGCTGACGGACCTGTTCATCCTGCGCGTCGAAGATTTCCTTTTCGACGAGTCCGTCTTCGATCAGGAGAAACAGTACGTTTTGGCCGACAAATTGGAGCCCGTCGCTAGGCTGGCCGGCAACGACTACACAAAACTCGGCGAAATTTTCTCGCTGGAGCGCCCTTAGCGGCTTGGCTTTCATTCCTTCAAATCAAAAAAGCTTCATCCGGCAATCACATCCGGATGAAGCTTTTTCATATCGATTCTTTTATTCCTTCGGCAGAACGCTTCCGATTTCTGCTTTGACGGCAGTCTCTCCGGTCACATCCAGGCTGAAGTTTTTGACTTTGTCCATGTTTGTGATCACGACGACCATCGCGGAATCTTTTCCGGCTTCCTGCAATTGCGCCAGGTCAACTTTGGCGATCAAGGTATCAGCAGTAAGGGCTTGCCCTTCTTTCACGAAGATTTCAAATGGTTTCCCGTTCAGTTCAACCGTATCCAATCCCATGTGCAGCAAAAGTTCCAAACCGCTGTCCAACAGGATGCCTACCGCATGCTTTGTAGGGAATACGCTCAAGACTTTTCCTTTTGCTGGTGAATAGATGTTTCCGTCAGCAGGAATGACCGCGAATCCGTCTCCCATCATTTTTTGGGAAAACACTGGGTCTGCAACATCCGAAACAGGTACTACTACACCATTGGCAGGTGAATATAAGATTTCCTTCTCAACAGGTATTTTCCCCTTTTTATCATCCTTCTTAAAAAAGCCAAACATGCTATCGCCTCTTCCTTTTTTAATTGAGCTTCATGTTAAAATTAGTATACATTTATTTTACCATAAACAGTTCAGTATTGTGAATTTATTTTGCACCGCTTACATTCGAAAGCGTTCATTCATTTCCTTAAGAATCCTTGAAAAGGATTGGATAATCTCTTTCATTTCGCTATACTAGATGGTGAAGTATCAAAAAAATGCACAACAGAAAGGATATTATATGGAATTTATGGAAATACTGAAAGCAATCATCCTCGGCATCGTTGAGGGTATCACTGAATGGCTGCCGATCAGCAGCACGGGCCACATGATCCTGGTGGAAGAGTTCATCCAATTGAATCTTTCGCAGGCATTCAAAGAGATGTTCTTCTACGTGATTCAGCTGGGTGCCATCCTCGCGGTCGTCGTCATCTATTTTCACAAACTGAATCCCTTCTCCCCGAGTAAGACGAAGGAAGAGAAAACGCAGACTTGGGATATATGGAAAAAAGTGGTCATCGGTTGTATCCCGGCGGCCGTCATCGGCTTGCCTCTGAACGATTGGGCGGACGAGAACCTTTTGAACGCGACAGTTGTGGCGTTGGCGCTGATTATCTACGGGATTTTGTTCATCGTAATCGAAAACAAGCACAAAGACCGCGAGCCGAACATAACCGATTTCAGCCAATTGACCTATATGAAGGCTTTCCAGATCGGTCTGTTCCAGGCGCTCTCGATCATTCCGGGCACATCACGTTCCGGTTCCTCCATCTTGGGGAGCATCGTATTGGGCACATCCCGCTTCATTGCGACGGAATTCTCCTTCTTCATGAGCATTCCGATCATGTTCGGAATCAGCTTTCTGAAGATCATCAAATTTGGTTTCGACTTCAGCAGCCTTGAATTCGCTGTGCTCTTGTCAGGCATGCTCACGGCGTTCCTCGTTTCGATCGTCGTCATCAAGTTCCTGATCGGTTACCTGAAACAAAATGACTTCAAAGCTTTCGGTTGGTACCGGATCATCCTTGGTGCCGTCGTCCTGATCTATTTCCTGATTTTCTGATAACCAGCTTTGGCCATCCTTTTTTGGATGGTTTTTTTATTTATCAGCCACATCGTCCGGACTTATCATTGATAATGATTACAATCTGTCACTTTTGATAACCCTTCTGGTTTTATTGCTGTGCACAATTTTCGGCCTCTTCCAATTGTGTCGGATTTATGGATATTGAGAATGAGATTCATTTCTGTTTGATTATAACGATTATTATCTGGGTTTCTTTAGTGCTATCATGAAGGCATATAAGGAAGGAGTGTCAAATCATGAAAGACTTATTCAAGAATAAAGCGATGATCGCAACCATGATCAGCGGCATTCTTATCGTTCTTGGCATTGTGTTGCAATGGCAAAACCTTGATACCGCTGCAGCCATCATTTTCGTGCTATCGTTCATCATCGGAGGCTATAAACAAGCAAAAGAAGGCTTCATCGATACGGTTGAACATAAACATTTGAATGTAGACATTCTGATGGTGCTCGCAGCAGTGGGCGCCTCCCTGATCGGCTACTGGATGGAAGGCGCTTTGCTCATTTTCATCTTCTCGCTGTCCGGTTCACTGGAGGAATACGCGACCGACAAAAGTACACAAGCCATCACTGCCTTGATGAACATTGTCCCTGAAATCGCAAAACGCATCAATCCGGATGGCTCAATCGAAGACGTAGCAGTCAAAGAATTGAAAGTCGGCGATACTTTGTTGGTCCCTAAAGGCGCCAGCATCCCCATCGATGGCACAATCGCATCGGGCCAAGGCCTGATCGATGAAGCGGCCATTTCCGGAGAATCCGTCCCTGTCGAAAAGACTGTCGGCGATGATATCTTCGGCAGCACGATCAACCTGAGCGAAGCGTTGACGATGACCGTCTCGAAGGAATCAAAGGATACCCTTTTCGCCAAGATCATCCGCATGGTCGAAGAAGCGCAGAAGACCCCTTCGAAAACGGCAAGCTTCATCAACCGCATCGAAAACACTTATGTCAAAGTTGTCCTCGTCTTCGTCCCTGTCATGATCGCTGTATTTTATTTTCTCCTGGATTGGGGCTGGAATGAATCTTTCTACCGCGGCATGGTGCTGTTGACTGTCGCCTCCCCTTGCGCCTTGGTGGCATCGGCAACACCGGCTGTCCTTTCCGCCATTTCCAATGCCGCCAAACGCGGCATCCTGTTCAAAGGCGGCATCCCGATCGAGAATTTCTCGGCGATGGATTGCATCGCATTCGATAAAACAGGCACACTGACGGAAGGAAAACCCGTAGTTACAGAAGCCAGCTATCTGGAAGGCACGGATGAAAAGCACATCATGTCAGTCGTCTATGCTTTGGAACATTCCTCGACCCACCCGATTGCCTCCGCTCTGGTCCAACATCTCGATACGAAGGAATATGTGAAGTCCCAGATGGATTCAATCCAGGACCTTACCGGCTTCGGATTGGCCGGTGAAGCATTCGGCAGCCACTGGAAAATCGGCAAAAAGACTTTTGTCGTAAATGATGAATTGGATGAGCCTCCGTTCGTACAGGAAGCCTTCGCGCTACAGAACGAAGGAAAGACCGTCATTTACGTTTCCCAGGATGGCAAAGTCGTGGCCTATTACGCTTTATTGGATACGCCCAAGCCAGAAGCAAAAGACATGATCGCCTTTTTCAAAGCCAATGGTGTCCATACCATCATGATCACCGGCGACAATGAAGCGACTGGACAGACGATCGGCAAACAATTGGGAGTGGATGAAATCCGCGCAAATTGTCTTCCCGAAGATAAAACTACTATCCTGAAAGATCTTCAGAATAAGTATAAACTGGTCGGGATGGTCGGAGATGGCGTAAACGACGCACCCGCACTAGCGAACGCCGACATCGGCATCGCTATGGGCGAAGGAACGGACATCGCCATGGAAACGGCTGATGTCGTTCTGATGAAGAGCGAGCTTGACAAGTTGGAATATTGTTATGGATTGTCGAAGAAGCTGAAAAAAATCACCATGCAGAACATCATCTTTTCGATCACCGTCATCCTTATCCTGATCCTGTCTAATCTGTTCCAAGTCATCAACCTTCCGCTCGGGGTCATTGGACACGAGGGCAGCACAATCCTGGTCATCCTGAACAGTCTGAGGCTTCTTGCAAAAATCCCTACCCACCATATACAGAGCACTTCAGCAACTGCCGGTAAGACTGCGGGCTCCGGACTCGCACACGAAAAATAAACACAAAAAGGGAAGCGTTCGGGTTTATGACTCCGAATACTTCCCTTTTTTCGCTTATATCGTGAACGGGAGCTCACCACCGGAATCAAGTTGCGCTTCTCCGGTAAGGCACTCGCTTCCCGGAGAAGACCTGTGGCTGTTGCCCTGACCCCCGGCAAAGATATCCTCGCCGATGGACAAAAATACGCTGAAGCATGAACTCCGGTAAAGCCTCTGTTTACCGGAGTTCCAGAGTAAACATCCCTATTGTAATCACGAAAAACAAGTAAAAAGCTGTGGCTGCTTCGAAACGAAACAGCCACAGCCCGATATTCTGGTTTAGTCTTTCTTAGCCGGGAAGAATGCGTCGTACAGCACTTTGACTGCTCTTGCTTCGTCCTTTTCGTTGATCCCGAACATGATGCTGACTTCCGAAGATCCTTGGTTGATCATTTCCAGGTTGATGTCCGCTTCAGCCAGTGCGGTACATGCTTTCGCTACAGTCCCTACGGAATTGACCATGCCTTCACCGACGATCATCAACAAGCAGATGCCGCCCTTGACGTTTACATCGTCCGCTTCCAATTCGTTCTTCAAGCGGTACAGCAACTCCTGCTCCTGCTGCATCGTCATCTGATTGGCGCGCAGGATGATCGACAAATCGTCGATACCGGATGGCATGTGTTCGAAGTTCAAATTGAAATCTTCGAAGATCTGCAGCACTCGTCGGCCGAAACCGACTTCGCGGTTCATCAGGTATTTGCCGATGTAGATGCTCATGAAGCCGGTCGAGCTCGCGATACCGGAAACGATCTGCTTGTTCTCAGGCTTCGTTCTCGTGATGCTGGTGCCTGGTGCCGACGGATTGTTGGTGTTTTTGACGACTACCGGGATACCGGCGCTGAAAGCCGGCTGCAGCGCTTCATCATGGAAGACTGAAAAGCCGCTGTAGGATAATTCACGCATTTCGCGGTAAGTCAATTGTTTGATTTTTTTAGGGTGTTTGACCATTTTAGGGTTTGCCACATAGATGGCATCCACGTCCGTAAAGTTTTCATACAGGCTGGCTTTGACACCGTTGGCGACGATTGCACCGGATATGTCCGATCCCCCTCTTGAGAATGTCAGCAATTGTCCATCCTTCGTGTAACCGAAGAAGCCGGGGAAGACGATGATTTCTTTCGAATCCCGCAAGGCATAGAGATTCTTGAACGATTCCGGCAACACCCGCGCATTCCCCGGATTGTCGGTGACCAACAGGCCCGCATCCTTCGGGTTGACGTATTTGGCAGGGATGCCCTCTTTATTGAAAAATGCTGCCACAAGGATGGCGCTGTTGTCTTCACCGCTTGCTTTGAAAGCATCCAACGCATACAATTCGTTGTAGAATTTCGTTTGGATCAGTTTCTCGTAGTTTTTGGAAATGATATCCATGACACTCGGATCGATTTCCAATTCCTCGACGATATCCTGATATCTTTTCAGGACCGTCTTCAGCGTTTTCTGGTGATCCTCTTTGTTTTTCACCTCATCCGCCAGCTTGATCAACAAATCCGTAACTTTTTCGTCCGAATCATTCCGCTTTCCGGGTGCTGAAACGACAACGATTCTTCTGTCTGCGTCATCTTTCACAATCTGCAACACTTTTTTCAATTGAGCCCCATTCGCAAGGGAACTCCCGCCAAATTTAATAACCTTCAAACCGAACACTTCCTCGCTTGATTTCTTTAATGATTTTTTAATTTTGTAATTGTATTTTCATTTATGCTTTAGAATATCATCATATCACGGCTATGGCAATTACCTTTTCAAACTTTACATCATTTGTAACATATTTGTATTGTTAATGCTATGGCCATTTGCAAAAAAAGGAATATACTATGAGTTAACTTATTGTAGGAGGTTTCAAATCAGTGAAAAAAAATAATTCTTGGAGGATCGTCGTCGGATTATCCGTAATCGCAAGCATCAGCTCTGCTTTGTTCAAGTCGAACCGAAATGCCGGTAAGAGCCTAGCAACATCGTACACCCCTTATATCGGCACATGGAAAAATGACGCTCAGTCCTTGAAGGTTGAAATTACTGATAATCTGGAGATTCTCCTGAACAACAAAAAATTAAAGGCGACGCTTGAAGAAGCCAAAACAAACGAATTGGTCTTCCGCGACCATTTCGGCTATTACCTGATTCTGAAGAAAGATACGTCCCCTACCCTGACCATCTATGATGAGGCGGAGGAACAAGAACTCTACTTCAAACGCGAAGCCGATAACTGAATAAGAAAAGCTGAGCTGTAGCAACGTGACCGTGCCGGTCAGTTGTATCATGTCTCTAAGTCATCATAGATGACAAGAACCATGACAAGTCGAACAGGATGTCTTGGCTCGTAGAGACAAGAGGTTCCTTTTTCCTTTTCTGAAGGGCTTACCCTTGAAGCTGGCCATCAAATTTGATGGCATGAAACATTTTGGAAACCCATGTAACAACTACGGTGAAGCACTTTTCAATTCGAAAAATTTTATAGTTTCCTACTATCATAACCAAAAGCAAGGACTGCCCCTTTTTTTCGAGGCAGTCCTTGCTTTCTTTTAGTCAACATCCGGTCAGGTCTGTGGCTTGATCTTCCAGATTTCATCCGCATAACGCAGAATCGTGTAATCTGATGAAAATGGCCCTGAGCTTGCAATATTCATCAGTGCCATGCGATTCCATCTGTCTCTGTCGGAAAATGCCTTATCCGCCTCATATTGCGCTTGCAGGTAGCTGTCAAAATCCTTCAGCAGGAAATACTCGTCATTGTACATGACCAACGAATCGAAGATATCCCGGGCTTCAGTATCGACGCCTGGAATCGTTCCATCAATAAGCAGGTTCAGGATTCGTTTCAATCGCGGATTCTTTTCGTAGATATCCCTTGAATTGTATACGCCATTGTGGTAGTATTCCTGCACTTCATCGCTCTTCAGTCCGAAGATGAAGATGTTGTCGTCGCCCACATGATCACGTATTTCAACATTGGCTCCGTCCAATGTCGCCATCGTGATGGCACCGTTCGACATCAGCTTCATGTTGCTTGTGCCGGAAGCCTCCTTGCCTGCAAGAGAGATCTGTTCGCTGATATCGGCAGCTGGGATGATCAATTCTGCCAACGACACGCCGTAGTTCTCCACGAAAGCAATCTTGATTTTGTCGTTGAGGGTAGGGTCGTTATTGACCATATCCGCAATCGCGTTGATCAGCTTGATGATCTGTTTCGCGTAATAATAGCTAGGGGCAGCTTTAGCACCAAAGATGAAGACACGTTTCTGCAGATTGATTTTCGGATTATCCTTCAGTTGCAGATATCTGTCCAAAATATGCAGAACGTTGAGGAGCTGGCGTTTGTAGGCATGCAATCGTTTAATCTGCACATCGAACAAGGCAGTCGGGTCGATTTCGAGATTCATTTCTTTCAGCGCATAGGCCGCAAAACGTTTTTTGTTCGCCAGTTTGACTTGCTCAAGCTTGTCCAGAACAACCTTGTTATCGCGATGCGCCTTCAGAATTTTGATTTCTTCCGGATCGCTCTTCCATTCCGTACCGATCGTTTCATCGAGTAAAGCGGTCAGATTTTCATTAGCGATCTGCACCCAACGCCTTTGCGTGATGCCGTTCGTTTTGTTGTTGAATTTTTGCGGATACATGACGTAGAAGTCGTGCAGCGTGTCAGCCATCAGGATATCCGTATGCAGTTTGGCTACACCGTTGACGCTATGGCTGCCGATGATGGCAAGGTTGGCCATCTTGATCTGGCCATTGGCGATGATGGCAGTGCGCTGGGATAATTCCTCCCCATATAAAGGCGTCTTTTTGTCGATATGGCGGCGGTTAATTTCTTGGATGATCTGGTAAATGCGCGGCAACAGATCCGCAATCATCGTTTCCGGCCAACGCTCCATCGCTTCCTGGAGAATCGTGTGGTTGGTATAGCTGACTGTTTTCTTCGTGATTTCCCACGCTTGATCCCACGTCAACCCTTCCTCGTCCAACAAAATCCGCATCAACTCAGGAATTGCCAAAGTCGGGTGGGTATCATTGATGTGGATTGCGATTTTATCCGGGAAAAGGCTCCAATCCAGATTCAACCGTTTAAAATAGCGGACGATGCTCTGAACACCGGCGGATGAGAAGAAGTATTCCTGTTGGACACGCAGAAGCCGTCCTTCATAGTTTGAGTCATCCGGGTACAACACTTCGGTGATGCGTTTCACTTCTTCACGTTGTTCTTCCGTCGAAAAACGCGCTTCATCTCCATAAGGGATTTCCGCTGACCAGAGGCGCAGATTGTTGACTACGCCATTATTGTAGCCTACTTGAGCCGTATCGTAAGGAACCGCAAGGATATCCCGGGTATTTTCATGATGCACACGCAATTTGCCGTCCCCATCCTGCGTAAAGCTGACATCTCCGCCGAAACGGACGATGACGGCCTTGTTCTCCTTGCGGACTTCCCAAACATTCCGGTTGCGCAACCAATTCTCAGGCAATTCGATCTGATAGCCGTTGATGAATTTCTGTTTAAAAAGACCGTAACGGTAACGGATTCCGTTGCCGTTTCCGGCAAGGCCGGTCGATGCGATCGAATCCATGAAGCAGGATGCCAACCGTCCAAGACCTCCGTTCCCCAAAGCCGGATCGACTTCGGCACGCGCCACCTCATCCAAGTCCAAGCCTAGCTCTTCCATGCCTTGTTTGACGCAATCCAATATACCCATGTTCAGCAGATTACTTTTCAGCATCCTTCCCGGCAGAAATTCCATCGAGAAGTAATAGATTTGCTTTTCTTGTTTCTGGTTATATTCCGATGTAGTTTGGATCCAATCCTCGGAATAACGTCCACGGACCAAGTCCCCAAGCGCAATGAACTGCTCCGTTTTTGAACCCGATTCAAAACCATATGCAAATAATTCTTCAAACTTTTTTTGGTATTCTTTTTTGAATTCTTGAATGTCAAATGCCATATATGCTTTCAACTCCTCTTATTCGTTTACTAATGACCGATAAACGTCCAGATAATCCTTAGCGGGTTCTTCCCAGCTGAAATCGCGGCTCATCGCTTCGCGAACCATTACTGCCCATGCTTTCGGTTGGTTCTCATATACATCCAGCGCGCGATAGATGGTACCCAACAGTGCATAACCGCTGAAGTCCATGAAGGTAAAGCCAGTTCCTTCACCTGTATAGGCATTGTAAGGAACAACCGTATCCTTCAGTCCACCTGTTTCATGCACAATCGGTAAAGTACCATAGCGCAAGGAAATCATTTGCGACAAGCCACAAGGTTCAAATGCGGAAGGCATCAGGAACAGATCTGCGCCTGCGTACATCTGTTGCGCCAAGGAAATATCAAAATCGATGACCGCCGCAAAGCGATCAGGGTATTTGGCGGCAAAGTAACGGAATGAATTTTCGTATTCCGCTTCACCTGTTCCGAGTATCGCAACCTGTACATCACGTGAATTCAATAGTTCTTCGGTTTTTTCCTGAACAAGTTGATAGCCTTTCTGATCCGTCAAGCGTCCGACGCTTGTGATCAGTGGGATATCGGGATTCACTTCCAATCCCAAACGTTCCTGCAGGGCCGCTTTGTTTTTGGCTTTACCGGTCAAATCGTCGGCAGAGAAATGGTATTCCAGTTTCGGATCGGTTTCCGGATCATTGACATCGTAATCGATACCATTGATGATTCCTTTGATCTTCCAACTGTTGTACTGGAGTGTTCCCTCGAGCCCTTCACCGAATTCCTGCGTTTGGATCTCATTGGCATAAGACGGGCTGACCGTCGTGACGACATCGGAAAAATTGATGCCGCCTTTCATGAAGTTGACGTTCTCATAATACTTAACGCCAGCTTCATGGTAGATGTTCATGCCTGTCCCGAAGATGCTCGTCAAAATGGACGGATCGTAGACGCCTTGGAAACGGATATTGTGGATCGTGATGACTTTGCGGATGCCTTGATAGGCTTCGATCCAGTGATATTTATCCACAAGCAGGACCGGAACCATAGCCGTATGCCAGTCATTCACATGAACAACATCCGGAATGAAGTCAATCTTTTCCATCATTTCGCAGATCGCCAAGGAGAAGAAACCGAATCTTTCGGCATCGTCCATTTGACCGTATAGGGAGGGACGATTGAAATAAGCCTGATTGTCGATGAAATAGTACGTCACACCGTCCAGTTTCAAGGATTTTATGCCACAGTACATGCTTTTCCAGCCGACTTGTACGCGGAAATGCAATACTTCTTCAATGTCCGCTTTGTATTTTTCCGGCATGGTCGAGTAGTACGGAAGCACTACCCTGATATCCACGCCTTGTTTCACTAATTCCTTCGGCAATGCGTACGCGACATCGCCGAGACCGCCTGTTTTGAAAAAAGGAGCGGCCTCACTAGCGGCAAATAAAATTTTCATCGTGCGCATCCTTCTTTCTAGACAGTGATTGTTTTATTTTTTTCGATGACAACTAGATTATCTTTCGTGCCTTTCAAAGTGACGCCGGGTCCGATAGTCACATTCTTGTCCAGAATGCAATATTCGAGGACTGCGCCTTCACCGATCCGCGATCCTTGCATAACCATACTGTTGCGAACTTCGGCATCCTTAGCGATATTGACTTTACGGAAGATCAAGGAATCCACGACTGTCCCTTCAATGACGCACCCAGTAGCGAATTGGGAATTTCTCACATGAGCGCCTTTCGAATAATAAGTTGGCGCACCGTTCTTCACTTTTGTGATGACGCTTTGGCTGCCATGGAACAGCGCTGAAAACTTGTTTTTTTCCAGCATTTCCATATTCGCCTTGAAGTAGGCATCGATGGAATCGATGTTCGCCATGTACCCTGTATATTCATAAGTGTTGACTTGGTATTCCGGAAGATAGTGTTCGATCAGTTTATCCGAATCCAGTGTCAGGCCTTCAAGTTCAGCCCGCTGGATCAATTCCAGCATCTTATCCGCTCTCATGAAGTACATATTCATGTTCATTGCAAGGCGCTCAAGATCTTCAGGGGCATCTTTTGCATCAGTCAAGTGCAACAGATATTCGTCACGATCGATCTTCAATACTTTTTCATGCGGTCTGTTTTCCAGGAATGCTTTTGGAAGGCTCTTATAGACGACAGTGATGTCGCCCTCCTTCGCCAAATGATGCTGCATGACGGCTTTGATGTCGACGTTGGCCAAGATTTTACTGCCCATGATGACAACGTATTCGCCTCTGGAGTGCTCGATGAATTCCTTATGGTTCATATAAAAATCCGGTGCATCGCCATTTTTCTCCTGGATCGCTTTGAGCAATTGTTGGGAATAAGTGAATATCCCGCCGGCCAGGCCGGACTCAAGATCCCAAATGGATCCGCTGCGGATATGATCGTAGACCGAACGGCCGCTTCCGGCGATGAACATACCCACCGATTTGATTTCAGCATGGCTGATGCTTGAAAGATTGAAGTCGATCAGGCGATAACGGCTAGCGAATGGCAATGAGGCAATCGGGCGGACACTCGTCAAAGGTTTTAACGCTGTCTCGTCCTCGGTCAAATTTAAAATGGCACAGATACTATTCATCTTCATCTTTCAGTCCTCCTATAACTTCAGCATAACCAACAACTTCGATTTCACCATTCTTGCCGATGACATTTGCATTGTCGGCGATTTTAGCATTTTCCCCAATGATGGCATGCTCGATTGTGACATTTTCACCGATCGTAACATTTGCCATAACGAGACTATCCCGGACAACTGATCCGTTACCGACGCGAACGTTCTGGGAGAGGATCGAATGGGTGATTTCGCCTGCAACGTAGCAACCATCAACGACCATGGAGTCCGTCACATCAGATGACTCTGTCAAAAATTGCGGAGGGGATACCGGATTTTTCGAATAGATGCGCCATTCTTCGTCACGGATATTTAGGGAATGTTCCGGATCGAGGAATTCCATATTCGCTTCCCAAAGGCTTTCGATCGTACCGACATCTTTCCAATAACCATCAAATGCATATGCAAAGCAATTTTCGCCGTTTTCAAGATAGGTCGGGATAACGTTTTTGCCGAAATCTTCCATTTCGCGCTGTTTCGCTTGATCTTCCACCAAATATTTACGCAGTACTTGCCAATTGAAGATGTAGATCCCCATTGAGGCCAGATTGCTTTTCGGTTCTTTCGGTTTCTCGTCGAATTCGATGATGCGGTTTGTCTGATCAGTGTTCATGATTCCGAAACGTGGCGCTTCTTCCATCGGAACAGGGATGACACCAACAGTCAAGCTGGCATTGTGCGCAATATGGAATTCCAACATATGGGAGTAGTCCATCTTGTAGATATGGTCCCCGGACAATACCAAGACGTATTCGGGGTTGTAGCTGTCGATGTAAGCGATGTTCTGATAAATGGCATGTGCGGTCCCCTTGAACCACTTTTCGCCATCCGCACTCGAATAAGGCTGAAGGATAGTCACTCCACCATCTCTGCCAGTCAGTCCCCACGACTCACCATTTCCGATGTGTTCATTCAATTCCAAAGGCTGGTATTGTGTTACAACCCCAACTTTATTGATGCCTGAGTTAGCACAGTTGCTTAAAGCGAAATCGATTATGCGATATTTTCCGCCGAACGGAACGGCCGGTTTGGCAGTTTCGCGCGTCAATTTCCCTAGCCGAGTGCCTTGCCCTCCAGCTAATATCATTGCGACCATTTGATTTTTCATAGTATCAGGAAGATTGCCTCTTCCTTTCGCCTCCTTTTCATCATATCTCTGTTTGGATCTATTTATTAACACCAAAAACGCGTTTTGGTTTGATGAACAACACTCCTAATGCAGGTAACGTAAATTCGATCGAGAAAGGCTGGCGATTCATACCATCGAGGCTAGTGATCATTTCCGGCAGATTTTCCGTCCAAGTACCTCCGAATTCCTTCATTTCAGTATTCAGCAATACTTCGTAATGGCCTTCATATGGAACGCCCACGCGGAAATTGCGTCGCTCTACAGGCGTGAAGTTGCACACGACAATCAGAAAATCGCGCGGTTTTTCGCCTGTTCTGACGAAGGAAAGGACCGACTCCAAGTTATTGTCAGCGTCCAGAATTTCCAGACCGGTATGCGCATCGTCGACTTCATGTAAAGCTTTCGTGTCTTTGTAGAGATGATTCAATGTCTTGATGTAGTGCTGGAACTCCGGATTGAACTCGTTGTTCAGAACACCCCATTCGATTTGATCGTAGAAGCGCCATTCCAGGAATTGTCCGATTTCATTACCCATGAAGTTCAATTTTTTGCCTGGGTGAGCCATCATATAGGCTTGCAGCGTGCGTAAGCCCGCAAATTGTTTGTAGCGGTCACCTGGCATTTTACCCAACAGCGACTGTTTCCCATGGACCACTTCATCGTGGGATATCGGCAGGATAAAGTTTTCATTGAAGGCATACATGAAAGAGAAGGTAATCAGGTTGAAATTATCTTTTCGGAACAAAGGATCCATTTCAAAGAAACGCAAGCTGTCATTCATCCAACCCATATTCCATTTATAGTTGAAGCCCAATCCACCCGTCTCTATCGGTTTCGTGACGTTGGCCCAAGCAGTGCTTTCCTCTGCGATCATGTAAGTATCCGGATGGCGTTCGAAGACTTTTGTGTTCATCTTCTTCAGGAATTCGATGCCTTGGCGATTATGATTGCTGCCATCTTCATTCGGCGTCCATGGACCTTCATCATAATCAAGATAAAGCATATTCGAAACGGCATCGACACGGATTCCGTCGAAATGGAACTCTTGCAGCCAGAAAATGGCGTTCGAAATCAGGAAGCTGTGCACTTGTGCTTTACCCAAGTCAAAATTCAGCGTTCCCCAACGGTTATTGATTGCACGATTCGGATCGGCATACTCAAAAGTCGGCGTACCATCGAAATAGGATAACGCATAATCATTTTTGCAGAAATGTCCGGGAACCCAATCCATGATGACCCCGACACCTTCTTTATGCGCTTCTTCTACGAAATCCCTCAACTCAAGCAAATTGCCATAACGGGCAGCGACCGCGAAATACCCGGTGATTTGATAACCCCAAGAAGCTTCCAACGGATGTTCCATCAAAGGCATGAATTCGATGTGCGTATAGCCCATTTCCTTCACATACGGAATCAACGTTTCAGCAAGGTCCTTAAAGGAATACCAGCTGCCATCATCATGCTTTTTCCATGAACTGAAATGCACTTCATAAATATTAAGCGGTTTTTGATAGATCGACTTTCTTTTTTTGTTTGCGGCCCATCTGCCATCTTTCCATTTTTTCTCGGGCATATCAAACACGACAGAAGCGTCTTTTGGCGGAATTTCATACGCGAAAGAATAGGGATCGATCTTGTATTTCTTTTTGCCGTTTTTGTCCTCGATATAATACTTGTAGCAGTCACCTTGCGATGCGGTCTCCGTAAAAAGGGACCAGCCGCCGGTTTTGCCTATTTTTTGCATTTCCACGGGTTGCCATTCAGTAAAATCCCCGACTAACGAAACAGTTTTTGCATGCGGTGCCCAAACTGTGAAACGCCATCCGTCAATCCCGTTTTCGGTCCGTTGTTTACTTCCTAAAAAGCGATAGCTTTCAAGATGTTCACCGATGTTGAACAAATACATCTCTTTTTCCAACTCTTTAAGTATGTTCATTTTTGCACTCATCCAGACACTTCCCTTACAATTATATTGCTGTAATAAAATGATCCCATAATAATTTTTTTGATCACGCCTGACCCTTTAATTAATATATATCCATAATACCATTTTAAAGATGATTTTGCCATAAATCATGATAAATATATTGAAACCCTTCTTTCTTCCTGATAGTAATAATCTTTCACCCTTGACAGGTTTTTTACATAAAAACAACATTGTAAACGCTGCTAAAAAACAAGCAACGAATATCACTATATAGAATCCGACTAAACTCCAAAAATGATATTTTAATTAAAAAAAAATGAGGATTTATTCGGCCGAGTTTGTTGTTGCAACATTTCCCGAATATTCACTTACAAATAGGAAAATGAAAACCCAGAGATAAATATTGTTTTTTATTTCACAAAATCAATATTCCAATCCACGGAAAATGTTTACGCTTACAATTATATAGTGTAGAAATCCTGGTTTGCAAAGATTGTGGCATAATTTTTACAATTCAGGATTACTTTTACTTGCTGTTTACAAAGGCTGAGGATACAGCTCCTCCGTAGATCCACTGTAGGTGCCCCGTACCTTGATCTTGCCACTGGTGAAGCCCCGGACTACAGAAATATTTTTTTGATGATTCTTCCGTCCGTGACTTCCGGAAATTTCAGTCCGATCGCGTGCAGGAAAGTCGGCCCTTCGTCTATCAGCCTTCCCTTTTCCACAACGGCATCTTTGTCGATTCCCGGTCCGGAAACCATCAGCATCGTGGCATATTTTTTCTTTTTCGGGCTGAAGCCGTGCGTGGCGCTGTGAAGTTTCCGGTCAGGGAGATTTTTGGCGGTGCTTTCCATGAACGGGTAAAGCACATCGCTTTCAAAATAATAACCCGGTTTCGCTTCCAGAATGAAGAGGCACTTCTCATCCGCACCCATTTTTCTGGCTTCCGCGGCTGAATGGATGGTTTCAACTCTGCCTTCGATCCCTTTCAGCGCATCCAAAATCATTTTATTCGTGATGCTGACATCTTTCCGGTAAATATAACAAGCGCCGTCCGCAGCTTTCGCCAACACTTTCCAATCCTTGATGTTCCTTTTCCGATCCAAAGTTTGCCAGCCCTTGTCCAAAAACAGATGGTTCGGACGGATGACAGTATGCGTATCGATCTGATAATGGTCGCCAAGAACGGCCAACACGGTGTCCTCGTATATGCCCATTTCTTTCATCGCCTCGATGATCTGGCCGAGATGGCGGTCCATCCTGACGATGGCTTCTTTCGCCTGATCGCTCAACACGCCATATTCGTGGCGCATGCTGTCCAGGTCGACCAGATGCACAGCCAGCAGATCCGGTTGTTTCGTTTTGATCGTGTCGACCGCGATCGCCGTAACAAATTCATCCAACTCCGGTTGGGCTATCCCGTTACGCAAGGAACCGTATTTTTTGTTCATCTCCAGTGCATACTTTGTGCTGGAGGCAAAAGCGGAAACCATCACCTGATTTTGCCACGGCCGGTTCGGAAAAATTTCCGCGAGATTGTAGTCGATGGAAGGACTTTTCCCTGTCACCGGCCAAAGCAAAGCGCAGGTTGTGTAACCCGCCTTCTTTGCGACATCAAACAACGTCGCCTGTTTTATTTCTTTGGCGTACCAATACCAGTCCGGCGACTGCCTTTCCGGTTGCCGGTGTGTATTGTGGATGATGCCGTGACGATTCGGATTCATCCCTGTTGCGATTGAAGTATGGGCAACGTACGTCAAAGACGGATAGACCGACTCCACTTCTTTGACGAGTGCGCTTCTGTTCAAAATTTCCTGGAAATGGGGCAGCGTCTTGGCAAATTCTAAGTCACTGGCACCAAATGCATCTAATGAAATGATATACAGTTTTCTTTTTACCATAATATACCCTCCTATCCTGTTATTTTACCATATATTGGGAGCCGCATGGATACAGCAAACTGTTTTATTTCAACATTATTGCGACTTTAAGGGCGTGTGCTTCGCTGGCGCGGAACAAATCGGATAAACCATCCTTTTGGTTGCCACAATTCCTTCAAAAAGCTATTCTATTTTCGGGCAGGTAGGAATAAAATGAAGGATGTGCAATATCTAACAATATAATAGCGGAATCAGCATATATGTTGACCTACGCCTTATCGGAATCCGGCTCAATCAGAAACTGGTCCCGAGCAAAAAGGCGAGCGCTTTCATTTTGTCGAGTACGCTATACAAGAAAGTGTGGAAATGCAAACTATGACCATCACTTTATTGGATTTCCTCGACAGCATCCAGACGAACCCGATCCTTCTGATCATCACGGTATTGACTCTGGGTGTCATCCTGGTGAACGGCTGGACTGATGCGCCCAACGCAATCGCAACCTGTGTGTCCACCAGATCCATCGCTCCGCAAAAAGCCATCCTGATGGCAGCCGTCTTTAACTTCCTGGGCGTCTTCGTGATGACGTCCATCAACGCGACCGTAGCCCAGACAATCGCAAACATGGTCGATTTCGGCAACGATCCGAAGCTGTCGATCATCGCCCTCTGCGCTGCCCTATTCGCAATCGTATTATGGGCAACGGCTGCCTGGTACTTCGGCATCCCGACCAGTGAAAGCCATGCTTTGATTGCAGGCATCTCGGGGGCGGCGATTGCGCTGCAGGGTGGCTTCGGGGCCATCAACGGTTCCGAGTGGATCAAGGTCATCTACGGCCTGGTCCTGTCCACTGTCTTGGGCTTCGGTTTCGGTTTTGGCGTATCGAAAATCACGACTGCCATCTGCAGAAGGAAGGAACGGCAAAAAACCGGTCCGTTTTTCCAGAAAGCGCAAGTGCTGGGCGGTGCGGCGATGGCCTTTATGCACGGAGCTCAGGACGGGCAAAAATTCATGGGGATCTTTATGCTGGGAATTTTTCTGGGGCAAGGGAACTCCGATACGACGCAGTTCGTCATCCCGCTTTGGCTGATGGTGCTCTGCTCATTCGTGATGGCCCTGGGCACCTCGATCGGCGGATACAAAATCATCAAAACGGTGGGCATGAATATGGTCAAGTTGGAAGGCTATCAAGGCTTCAGCGCTGACGTAGGCGCGGCGGCGTGCCTTTTGCTCTCATCCATCTGGGGGTTGCCGGTCAGCACGACGCATACGAAAACGACAGCCATCATGGGCGTCGGGGCCGCAAAACGGCTATCTTCTGTAAACTGGATCACCGTCAAGGAAATGGTGTGGGCCTGGGTCCTCACCTTCCCGGGCTACGGCTTGGTCGGCTACCTGATGGCACTTGTTTTCATGAATATATTCTGAGGAGAATGCAACCATGTTGAAGAGAAAAAATACAAAAGAATACAGTTACTATCAAGAATTCATTGAAGTTTCCGCAATGACCGTTTCCGCCGCCAAGTTGATGACAAGCATCTTGGCTGATTACAACCTGGAGACGCTGGAAGCCAGACTGAAGGAGCTGCATGAAATCGAACATGCAGCGGATCAGAAGAAGCACCAGATGATGAGTTACCTGTACAGTGATTTCCTGCCACCGCTGGAACGCGAGGACATCATCGATTTGGCCGGTGAATTGGATACGACCATCGACACGATCGAGGATACGCTCATCCACATCGATATCTATCAGATCAAAGAAATCACGCCGGCGATGCTGAAATTCATGGAAATAATCGAAAAGAGCGCCTTGAGCCTTGATGAAGCCAACAATGATCTGAAGAATTTCAAGAAATCAAAAATCATCAAAGAATCCATCATCGCCATCAACCGGTTTGAAAAACAGGGAGACTCCTTGTACACCCGTTCGGTCAAAAAATTATTTGTCGAACAGAAGGATGCACTGACGACAATGGCCACGACGAACATATACGACCGGTTCGAACTGGCCACAGATTCCTTTGAAGCGGCAGCCAACGTCATCGAAAGGATCGTCCTGAAAAATTCCTGACAGTTGCACCAAAAACACAAACAGGCAGCCGCCGAACCCAACGGATTCGGCGGCTGCTTTTTTAATGTTCCGGTGTATTTGTTAAAGTTATGGTTCCAACGGATCTTCCTTGTTGCCGGCTTCAGGGGTTGTTTCCTTTGCTGCATCGCTTTTCGCAACCGGCTTTTCCGGCACAGGTGCTGCAACAGTTTGTGTCGGCGCGGATGGCTGCGGTGATGGCTTTACGGTCGGCCTGGATGCGACAGCCGGTCCTTCCGGTTTTCTTGGATGGGTCCGTTCAAAGCGTTCTTTCCGGCGCTCTTCGATCTGCTTTTTTTCCTGGAGCTGCTTTTCGGCCCTCTGCTTGCCCCAAATCGTTTTGGCGAACAGTTTTTTGACCGCCCACAACAGCAGCAACAGCAACAGGACGGCTACGAAGAACGGCAGCGCATAGATGAACCAGATAGCGGCATCCTGCATCCAATAGTAGAAGGCATAAATCGAATCGATGAAGGCTTCCTTGACGCGACCCCAGAATGGCGTCGACCCGCCTTGGTTGTTCGAAATGCGCGAGCGCTCGGAAACCGTCAGGTACAAAGCAGTATAGTCGACCAAATCGTCGATGTTGTCCAATTCCGCCTGCAGTACCTCCCTTTCGGATATGGCCGCACTGAGGCTGTCCTCAATGGCAAGGATTTCTTCCACCGTCTCCGCCTGCTCAAGCAGCGCCAAAAGGCGTTCTTCCTTCCTTTGCAGCACGCTGATGCGGGTAGCCGTATCCTCATAATATTGGGTTACGTCTTCATTGCCCTGCTGCTCGCTGGTTTTCGTGCCCAACCCGCCCTCCAGATCATCCAGGAAGGCCGTCACGGAATCTTTCGGGATCCGGATCGTGTAGCTGCCCTGGCGATAGTTTTGGGTCAACGAAGAAGTCGTATAGAACATGTCGCCGCCGCTTGATTCGTAGGAATATTCCACATAGGCTCCATATTTTCCGACGATTTCCTTCAGGTAAGCGATGGAATCATCATATTTCAACGTTTCATAAGAAAGGTGGACGGTGGTCACTACTTTTTCGCCGATCAGCAATCCCGAACCGACTTCCCCATCCGCTTTGGATATTTCGGTCGTCACGTTATCCACTCCGGCAGCGTCCTGTTGCGTCGTAACACTCGTGTCTTCGGTCGTAAGGAATGAGCAGCCAACCAGTGAGAATGACAGCAGCGAAAGAATCAATAATTTCAGTTTATTCAATTGAGGCGCCTCCAATCTTTCCTGAATTTCCTACCTAGATTATACCGCATGGAGGCCGCTCCGCCTAATAAAGCCCTTACAGATTTTTGAGGCTGAGGCGGATTTGGTTTGGCCGGAGAACCGCCGTGAAAACTTGCCGCTCCTCCGGTTGGTTCGCTGTGGCCGGAGGAGCCTGCCCATTTTTGGCGTGCTTCTCCGGCGAGCCGTTCCCGGCCGGAGGAGCCGATCGATCCGGATGGTCCAGCTCCGGCGAAGCGACCCTCGCCGGAGCTCGCGCATTCTTTCCCGACTAAAACAAAAAGAGAGGGCCGGAAAGGCAAACACCTGAGTGTTCATCTTTCCGGCCCTCTCTTCTGATACGGCATGGGTAAACCCATGGATGGGACTGTTCACAGCAGTCACCATCAAACATCCACATCCTGTGGTTGTGCAAGCACGTATGTCCCGTTTGATTTGCAATCACTTCGCC
>Ga0075011_10000139_pt1 | contig 36625 bp, 35 predicted proteins | sample TARM_MetaG_T_14_FD_72354 | JGI IMG/M metagenome (GOLD analysis project Ga0075011, IMG submission 72354) | Freshwater microbial communities from Pennsylvania, USA, analyzing microbe dynamics in response to fracking - TARM_MetaG_T_14 | ecosystem: Environmental > Aquatic > Freshwater > River...
GATATGGACAAGATCGTACTGGCCATCCGGGAATTGAGTTCTTTTGTATCCACGATCGCGGCTGCCATCGAGCAGCAATCCGCCGTAACCCGCGAACTGGCCTCCAACATCGCCGAAGCCACTGGCGGAGTACAAGACACCAACGCCTTGGCTTCGGAAATGTCCTCGGCCTCCGGAAAAATCGCGGCCGACATTGCCGGAGTGGATGCGGTCGCCTCGGACATCCGGTCCGGCTGCCAGGAACTGCGCACCAACGTCGAGGACCTGTCCAACCTGGCGGGACAGTTGCGAACATTGGTCGGACATTTCAAGGCCTGAGACCCGAGCGGGTCCATTACCACCGCGATGTTTGACACCGTTTGTGGCAGCATCCTGCGTCTGCAGAAATGTCGCGTGGTCGCCATTCACGCGGCACTGCTGGACGGCATATGGGTGGTGTATCATTTCTGAACGCCCCTGATCATCCCTCCCTCTCCCTCACCACCTTGATTCCAAGACGAAAAACTGTTTTTTACGGTGTTCATGCAAATTCGGACCTTGACGATCCGATTTCAATATGCAGTAATTGTGATCTGCCTCATTCTGGTTTTTCCGAGAGTCGCCGCCGGGAAAATGCTCTTGGCAAAGGCGAAAAAACGCCGGGAATGGCCACGAGGCCGCGAAGGGCCAACTCCTGCACGATTGAATGAATGGATGGGTATCACAACTGCCGCTTTGCGGCATCCGGAGGTCGCATGAAGATAGTTTCCCTGGCTACGAGCCTGAAGAAAGGTACGCGCAAGACCCAAGTGGACGAACTGCGTCTGGTCGAAGACCATGGCGTTGAAGGCGACGCACACGCTGGCCCCTGGCATCGTCAGGTAAGTTTCCTGGCCGCCGAGCAGATTACAGGCTGCATCGAACAAGGACTGAATGTCGATTTCGGGGCTTTTGCCGAGAATATCGCCAGCGAAGGCGTGGACTGGAAGACACTGCCCGTAGGCACGCAAGTTGAACTCGGCGACGAGGTCACGGTCGAGATCACGCAGATCGGCAAGGAATGCCACAAGAAATGCGCCATCTTCTACCAGGCCGGAGACTGCATCATGCCCCGCGAGGGCGTTTTCGGACGAGTCCTCAAAAGTGGCATGGTCCGGGTTGGCGACGCAATCAGGGTTGGCCAAACGACGCAGAATTAAAGATCTTCCTGCGTGGATTTTTGCCGAATGAGATCCTCAAAAATTCACGCATGGAAGCCTCTCCTTGCAAGCGCTGAATTGGGAAGGCATAGACCTGCACAAGCATGCTTCAGTAGGTCAGCGATGTTGCGCGGACCTTCAAACTGAGCGATGCAAAGCCTACTCGTTGCCATTCAGGATGTATGGTTTTGACTCAGTTGCCTGATCTGGTAGGGATAGGTAGTAGTGCCAGTTTGTGACAGGAAAAAAGTGGTCTTGCCCGTCCATGAGCTGAAAGGAGAGTACATGAGAAGATGTGTGATGCTCGCCATGATGGCGGTGCTGCTTGTCGTGGGCGTGGCTCACGCGCAGCCCGCCTACGTGACTGACGTTTTCGAGATAACGCTGCGCTCGGGACCGACCAACAGTAACAGAATCCTGAAGATGCTGCCGTCCAGCACTCCGGTGGAAGTGCTCAGAACCGACAAGGACTGGTCCCTTGTGCGGGCCCAAGGCGTTGAAGGATGGATACTGGCGCGGTATCTGACCAAAACGGCTCCAGCCGCCCTCCAGGTGGAGCGGCTCGCCAAAGAGAATGAAACCCTGCGCGCCGAGATGGCCGAGATGACCGAGAAGACTTCCGCAACGACCGGAGAAAATCAGGCATTGCTGGACCGCCTGAACCGCGCTGAAACGGAACTGTCCTCCTTGCAGCAGCGGTATGCCGAGCTGGAACACGGATCAAAAGCCTATGTGGACTTGAAAAAAGCACACGATGAACTCATCGCCTTGCAGGCGGAAACGGCGCAGCGGGCAGATGCCCTGGAGATGAAGAACAGGGACCTGAGCGGTGACACGCAGTTCCGATGGTTCCTCACCGGCGCGGGCGTCGTCAGCGCCAGCCTGCTCCTCGGTCTGGTTCTGGGCCGGTTACAGCGAAAGAAAACAGGCCGCATGTTCGCTTGAAAGATGGCCGGCGGCCTATGCTGCCGACCCTCGCCTTCCGCCGACGACATAGAATCTAAGTCATTCAGTATAACGGGTTCAATGCGGGCCGTGCCCACTCACTCGTGTCCTCAAGATTGCACATCCCATTTCTCAGAAAAGCGAACAACTTCCGGATTCTCCCGGCACACCACTTGCTGTCATCCCTCCAGCAGGAGGTAAGACCATGCTTTTCTTACAATTTTGGAAAGACAGACAAAAAACGGGCGCTGATGCGTCCGCAGCACGTGAATCCAACGCACGCCCGCGCACCGACGCCGCGTTGCTTGATGCCGTGGCCGGAGCTATTGCCTTGCAGCGTTTGTCATCGCCCCTTGACGCTCTCGGGGAGCGGCTCAAGGCCATCACCGAGGTCGGACTGCGGCAGGTTGGGGTCATCGGGGACCATACGGCCGCAGTGGCTGAGCGGGCCGACACCGTGAACGGACACGCCTTGCGCCAGGCCGAGATGGCGCAGGCGGCCGTGGGGCACATGGCCCGCCTGGAAGCCCGGCTGGGCGAGGTGGAACTGCGCGTGGAAGAACTCTCCGCCGCCATGAGCGAACTGCTCGGCTTTGTCGGCACGGTGGAAACGCGCATCCAGGGCATCGGCTCCATTGCCCACGCTATCCGCGACATCGCTGCCAACACCAACATGCTCGCCCTTAACGCCACCATCGAGGCAGCCCATGCCGGGGCGGCGGGGAAAGGATTCGGCGTCATCGCCAACGAAATCCGTACCCTCTCTCACCAGACCGTGGACGCGACCACGCGGGTCGATGCCCAGAACGACGAGATCGGACAGAATGTCGCCGCCATGGTGGAGGCCGTGCGCCGGGTGGAGGGCTTTGTGGGGCGGATGCAGGCGTCCATGAGCGCTTGCCTCGATGATGCGCGGGTGGCACGGCCGTGCGTGGAGGAAGGCGGAAAGCTGGCCATAGACCTGCGCGGCGAGAGCCAGAGCATCGTTCGGGACGTGGCCGCAGTGCAGGAGAGCCTCGTAGCCCTGCACGACGGCAGCGCCTCCCAGGCCAACGAGGCCGAAACCCTGGCCGTCCATGCCCGGCAGGTCAGCGAAACATCCGAGAACCAGCTCGCGGCCGTGGGCAGATTGCGTTTCGCCGCCCATGAGCGGGCCAAAAGCGCCGTGGAGTCCCTGGTGCGCGACGCCGACGTCAGCGCCATGGAGCGCCGCCGGGTGGAAAGTGCCCTGCGCTGCGCCCTGGGACAGGGGCTCTTTGAGCTGCTCTACGTGACCGACGCCAAAGGTAGCCAGATCGTGGACAACGTAGGGCAAGTGACAACGACCTACGGCGACACAGGACTTGGCAAGGACTGGTCCCAGCGCCCCTGGTTCCGCCACCCTGCGGAACAGCGGGAAATCTATGTCTCGGACTTCTACCGCTCCGCCGCCACCGACGCCTATTGCCTTACGGTCTCCGCGCCGATCCTCGCCGCCTCCGGCACGCTTCTCGGCGTGCTCGGCGCGGACCTGGACCTTGGACGCCTTGTCGAGCTGGCCCGCAACCAACCGGCGGGCTAAAACCCACATTTACTTTTTTGAAATATAAAGGGCTGTTAATTAACGAAAGCGTCAAAAAATACGTGCGCCCCGCTTTCCGGCATTCCTGGGATCAGGAAACCGGAGAGAGGGGCTGCGTATTCATACTTCAATCAGAAAGATTCGATCGCGATCCGGTCGCGCAGAGCGCTCATTTGCCCGTACAAGGCATCACCGGGGGGCAGGGCTTGCAGGGTTTCGTCCAGGAGCGCGAGTGCCTTTTCCCTTTCGCCGGTTTGCGCCAAGGCCAGGGCCAGGGTGGCCTTAAAGAGCGGATTGCCGGGCTCGGCATTCACCGCCCTGCCGGACCACTCCAGGGCTTCGCGCGGCTTTTCCAGGTTCGAGAAAGCATACGCCAGGTTATTCATGGCCTCCGGATTCTCGGGATTGCGTTTGAGGGCACCTTGGTAGCTCCGCGCCGCCTGCTCCCAATCACCCAGGGCCGCATGCGCATTGCCGAGGTTGATGAGCGGTTGATCCCAGGAGCGATCCTTGTCCGCGGCCGCTGCATAAGATTTCAGAGCCAGATCCAGTTGCCCGGCAGCCTCGTAGGATCCTCCGAGATCGTTGTGTTCCCGGGCTGTTAGCGGGTCAGAGAGCACGACGATCCGTGGCGTGGCGCATCCGACCAGAACAATGCAGAACAAAAAACAACATATAAGTCGCACGGCTTACTCCACAACAAGGTAAAGGCGGTTCATGGGTTCCCAGCGCTCAAGAAGTTCGCGCTCCGACAGAAACACATCCTGCTTGGTCCCGACATGCATGAAAAACCCCTCCGGGTCATGGCCGAACACCACTACGTAATGCCCTTGGCTGAACATTCTCCCGCCCATTTCGAGCAGGAGGATGACGGGGGTCCCTTCGTCTATGCGCGCCCGCAGCATGGACACGTCGCCGCGCCCGGAACTGGTCGACAGCCCGAGAAACCTGGCGTGATTTTCCATGTCCGGCAGCAGAGTGCGTTCCAACACCGGGGTGAAGACGGCCCGCGTCACCTCATCCAGGGACGCGTCCCGGCCATGGAACGCCAGCACGGCGGCCAAGGCTGACGGACCGCAATCGTTGACCTGAGTCTGGGGGATGAAGGGGACATCCAGGCGCACCGTGCGGGGGGTAATTCCCCGGTCCGGCTGAAAAGCGGGGCGCTGCACGCACCCCGCCATCGAAAGCATCGCCATGAGCCCCAAAAGGCAAAGCTGCCTAGTTAACGACAATGCGCTTGCCGCTGAAGTGCAGAATGAGGACCACCAGCAAAATGACCAGCAGCACCGCGACGACTGCCCCGACGATGCCGCCGCCGACGTCACCGGAAAGGCTGGCCAGTTGGTGCAGTTGTTCGTCGGAAAGCGTGCCGAGTTTCGCGTCCACTTCCTCCGGAGTCAGGCCGTAGTCAGCCAGGCGCTGTGCCACGACCTTGTTTTCCAGGGCGGCCTGAATGGACGCGATGTTTGCGCTGCGCTCCGCAACGATCTCGCCCGAAGACAGCCGGCTCTGCGCCAGAAATGCCTCGGCATTGGAAGGAATGAGCGCAATGAAAAGATAGGCGACCAGAATCGGCCAGCAAACACGCGTGTTGAAAAACCACTTTTCTCGATTCATGTTAAAGCCTCCATAAAAATAAATTTTGCTCGTTAGCTCCGCGCCCCTCTTGACCGGGGGAAACAATGGTCTGACGGGAGAACCCAAGGAAACATGGATGGGCCATAACACGATAAAATCGATGTAGTCAATGCGAGCGGAATTTTATTAGCAGTACTTTTCGAGTAACACTACAGATCCTAGCCACCAAGAACCGGGCATCGCGCCCTCGATCATCATTCGTTCATCATTCGTTAGCCATTGCCTCGGCGGCCGACGCCCCCTAATTTCGTCAGCACCTCGAATTACTGGACTTTTTCCAAAGGGTTCGCGCCTTGTCTGACAGCACCGTTTTTCTGTTTCGCAAAAAACATGTTACAAAAACAATGTCTTACACAGAGAGTTATTGACTTTCATGGGCATTCGGACTTTAGTTTTGCTGGCTGAGTCCTCAATTCACGACACCTTTTCCAAAGAAGCGCAGGTTCGGACTGCTTCATTGCATCCTGCCATGAAAAGCGGTTCCGCTTTTGCGCTGCCAAGGAGTGATCAATGGGTCCCGAACTGGCCAAACCGTTCATCAATGCGACCAAGCACGTGCTCTTTGCCACGGCGGATCTCGAGGTTGTGGCCGGGCCGCCCTATCTGAAAAAAGACAAGGTCGCCTGCGGATGCGTGTCCGCGCTGATCGGCATCACCGGAGACAAGCGGGGCACGTTCTGCATATCCTTTGACAGAAGTACCGCCGTCTTCATTGTCAAACGCATGCTCGGCGACGACATTGAAGATGTCGTGCGTGATGTTCAGGACGCCATGGGCGAAATTACCAACATGATTTCCGGCCATGCGCGGGTCGGCCTGGTGGACATGGGGCTCAAGCTCCAGGGCTCTACTCCTTCGATCATCATGGGAGAAAACCACTCCATCTCATACCGGGCGCAGGCCCTGGCCATCGCCATCCCATTCTCCTGCCAGGCCGGAAAATTCACCCTGGAATTCTGCTTCGATTAGAATGGCTATGGATTAACACGGCCCAGCATCCACGCCAGAGCCTCGATACGCTGCTTTACACAAGTCCGACTCTCCGTACTATCGGCTTTCAGCCGTGCTTTTTGCTTTGCTTCCACTGTATTGCCAACGATGCCGATCTTGCACCCTTCACCACGCAGGATCCGCGCGAATGATTGCGACCCATGGACAAAGATAGTAATCAGTCTCAAATACGACACCCTTTCAGCATCCAACCTACTGGAGCACCATGTCATCCAAACACCAGGACTCACTTCCCAGCCAGGGCTGGAATTTCGACAACACGTTCCTCACTCTGCCTGATTCGCTCTATGTGCGCCAAAAGCCCGTTCCCGTGAAGAAACCCGCGCTTGTGATCCTGAACCGGACGTTGGCTCAGTCTCTGGGACTTGACGCCGACAGCCTGGTCGGGACGCAGGGGGCCGAAATCTTCGCGGGCAACCGCCTGCCCAAAGGGGCGGACCCTATTGCCCAGGCCTACGCAGGGCACCAGTTCGGGCATTTCACCATGCTCGGCGACGGACGCGCCATCCTGCTGGGCGAACACGTCACCCCCGATGGCGGGCGTTTCGACATCCAACTCAAGGGCTCCGGCCGGACACCCTTCTCGCGCCGGGGCGACGGTCGCGCCGCCCTGGGGCCGATGCTGCGTGAATACATCATCAGCGAAGCCATGCACGCCCTGGGCATCCCGACCACACGCAGCCTCGCGGTAGCGACCACGGGCGAACCCGTGCACCGCGAAACCACGCTCTCTGGGGCTGTCCTGACCCGGGTGGCGGGCAGCCACATCCGCGTAGGCACCTTGGAGTATCTGGCGGCAAAAGGCGACACCGAAGACCTGCGCGCCCTGGCCCTGTACACGGTCCGTCGCCATTATCCGGAACTGACCGAGGCCGCAAACCCTTTCCTCGAACTGCTCGGCGCGGTCATGGAGAGGCAGGTGCGTCTGGTGACCCAGTGGCTGCACGTAGGCTTCATCCACGGAGTCATGAACACCGACAACGTGTCCCTGTGCGGGGAAAGCATCGATTACGGGCCGTGCGCATTCATGGACGCCTACAATCCGGCCACCGTGTTCAGCTCCATCGACCGCGACGGCCGCTACGCCTACGGCAACCAGCCTTCCATCGCCCAGTGGAACCTGACCCGCCTGGCCGAAACCCTGCTCCCGCTGCTGCACGAAAACGGAGAGAAGGCCATGGAACTGGCCCAGGACACCCTGGAAAAATTTCCCGAGTTGTTCAGACGGCATTGGACCACGGGCATGCGGGCCAAACTCGGTCTGTTCACGGAAGAAGGCGGGGATGCGGCTCTGTCCCAGGATCTTCTGAAAGTCATGCAGGAAAACGGAGCGGACTTCACCCTGACCCTGCGCGGCCTGGCGGAGGAAAAATCGGACCTCCCATTTTTCCGCGAAGCGGATTTCATGAACTGGCGGCCCCGGTGGGAAGCGCGCCTTTCGCGGCAAGCCCAGTCTTTCGAAGAATCGCGCACCCTCATGCGCGCGCATAACCCGGCGATCATTCCGCGCAACCACCAGGTGGAGGAAGCCCTTCGGGCCGCGACCCTGAACAATGACCTCAGGCCGCTGCACAGCCTCTTGGCGGCCCTGTCCAGCCCTTTCGAAGACCGCCCCGAGCACGCTTCCTACCGGGAACCCGGGCCGCTTGATTCCGGCTACCAGACCTTTTGCGGAACATGAAACAATGCGGGGAATAAAAAGGCAGACCAAAAAAACAAACAAAATTCAGCAGCGCCCAAGCAGCTGACGAATCCGGCCCAGCATGGCCATGCTGTCGCAGGGTTTCTGGAATACATCCTCGGCGCAGAGCCCAAGCTCCTCGATATCCACATAGAGCTGAAAATCCGTCGATCCCGTGTGCAGGACATGCCTGAGGCACAAGCCCTGCTCACGGGCCACGCGGATGAACTCGACTCCGTTCATGGCCGGCAGGCGAATGTCCACAATGCAAAGATCCGCAGGCTCCCGCCGCAACTCCTGCAACGCCAACTCGGCGGAATGGGCTGTGCGGACGTGGAAGTCGTCAAAATCCTCCAGAAAACAGGCCAAGGAATCGCGGATAAGTTCCTCGTCGTCGATGATCATGAGTCTTGTATGCACTCCGCCCCCTTGTTCTGCGTGCTCAATAGAATCGGAAGCTCAATGATGAACCGCGTGCCCCGACCCGGTCGCGAGTCCAGAAGCATCTGCCCGTCATGGCTACGGGTGATGATGAAGTAGGACACGGAGAGGCCGAGTCCCGTCCCCACTCCGGGGGGTTTGGTGGTGAAAAATGGCTCGAAGGCCCGACGCTGCACCTCGGGCGGCATGCCTGGACCGTTGTCCTCCACCTCCACCACCACGCGTTCCCCTTTGGTCTTCATGCGTATCACGATGCGCGGCTCCATGATCTCCGGCTGGGCCTGCGCCATGGCCTGAGCCGCGTTGCGCAGCAGATTCAAAAAAACCTGCTCCATCTCGGTCTCGTTGCAACTGACGGAAGGAAAATGCGCGTCGCACTCCCAGACGATATTTATTTTCTTGAAATCATAGTTCTTATTAAGATCGTAATCATTGCCCGCCAAATTCAGGGCGCGTTCGATGACGGACCGCAGATCGCAAACAGCACGCTTTGACTCGCTGTGGCGGCTGAAATCGAGCATGTGGCGAATGATGTCGGCGGCGCGCACAGCCGCATCCTGAATGTTACTGACGAAATCGTGAATTCTGCGTTCCTGCATGTACAGGTCCAGCAGGCTCATATCGAGGCCTATCTTTTTCGCCACCTCGATATTCTTGGGAAAATCCGGCCTGGTCCGCTGCATGAGGTTCTGAGTGCTGACCATGATGATACCCAGGGGATTGTTGATCTCGTGGGCCACGCCGGCCGCGATGCCGCCCACGGAAATCATTTTCTCGCTCTGGATCATGAGCTCCTGCATGCGTTTGAATTCCGTCACGTCGCGCAGCACGGCCATTACGCACTCCTCGTCGCCGATGGTCAGCAACTGGCTTGAGAGCACGCAGGGTATGGCTCTGCCGTCCTTGCACCCCAGGGAAAAATCGATATTTTCGATCTGTCCCTTGGCCTGCATGCGTCGACGAACAACCTCGCGCATGGAAGGATTGGCGTAAAGACCAAGCGCCTGCGCGGTCCGGCCCACGACTTCAAGGCGGGAAAAGCCCGTCAAACGGCTGAAGGCCTCGTTGACGTCGATGATCCGCCCTTCGGACATGCTCATGAGCATGATCACATCCGGCGAAAGTCTGAACAGGCGCGAGAATTTTTCCTCGGACTGGCGCAACCGCTCCTCGGCCTGCTTGCGCTCGGTGATGTCGATGCCGATGCCGGTGAGATAAATATCTCCGTCGATGACCACGGACACGCCCGTGAAGTAGAACGGGATGGCCTTGCCGTCTTTGGTCAGCATCTCGGCCTCCACCGCAGCCGAGCCCTGCCGGATCCCCTTTTTTACCGCCGCCGCTACGTTGGAGGCATGGGGCTCCCGTCCGCCGAACCAATCATGAATGTCACGCCCGCGTATCTCTTCAGCCGTGTAACCCATCAACTCCTCGTGGGCCTTGTTCCAGCGCACGAGCCGCCCCTCGCTGTTGTAGAGATACAGGAGCCCGGGCACGCTCTCGAAGATGGCCTGGGTCAGCATCCGCTCCTTGGCCAGATCCCGCTCGACCTGCTTGCGTTCGCTGACGTCTTCGACCACGCCGTTCAAAAAGGCCGGGCGCCCCGCCGCATCCTGCTGAATGGACGCGGTCAGGACACCATCGAAGCGCGACCCGTCCTTGCGAATAAATTCGACTTCCAAGCTCACGGACCCGACCGAAGATGAGAGCCGTCGCAACAACTCCCCTCGCACGGCCGCGTCGGCATAGACGGAATCGACCCTGAGCCCTCTGCCCAAGAAATCTTCGCGGGACAGATATCCGAACATGCGCCCCAAGGCCGGATTGCCCTCCACCAGTTCCCCGTCCAGAGTGGAGCGAAAAATCCCCACCGGGGAATGGTCGAAAATCGCCCGGTATTTCTCCTCGCTTTCCTCCAGGGCGCTGACCTGAAGTTCTATGGTCCGCCCCATGCCCAAAAAGGCGTGCACAAGCGGCTCGAACTCGACGTAGCCCACGCCCGGGTCCGTCTGGGCATAGTCTCCCCGTCCGTAGGCTGCGGCCAAGGAGTCGAGGGCTGCGAAAGGCTTGCTTAATAAATGGCGTAAAATCCGCTTGGCCAGGCAATACTGAGCCAGGATGACGAGCAGGGCTATGCCGCCGCCGGCAAGCCCGATACCCAGCAAGGTTCTTTGCCGCGGGGAATCTTCGAGGCCCAGGCGGACGGAACCGATGACCTGCCCGTCATGGATGACCTCGATCTCGCGGGTGATGAAAAGGGTGCGTCCAGTGTCGTACGCGAACCATTGCTCCCCGCGCGAGTCCTTAAGCTCCAGCAGGCCCACGCTGGCATCCATAGTCGTGGCCTTGGCCACGGCCGCCGCGCTCTCACGGTCCAGCGCCCAAAGCGGCGTCTCCAGGGCTTGGGCAAGAAAAGCGATGATGTTTTCGGCCTGCTTTTCCATCTGGCTCGTCACCCTCAAAGAGAGAGTGATGAAAACCAGTGCCGACACGGCGAGAATCACGGCCGTGCTCAAAAGACCTAAAGAAAGGGAAAGACGCTTGGAGAGGGATTTCCTGGGAAAAGCAGTACCCATGGAGAAAACCGATCCTTCCGGAAAAAAACAGGTTGCAGTACAGAATCACTTATCCAGTTGATTTTTTTTACCACATGCAGATTCATCTTTCGAGAAAAAAATAGTCCTCGCCATTTTCAGCCCGAACCGGATTTTTTTTCCCGAACAACTGCCCGATTTGAGATGCGTACGTACATGGCGCGGCATATCCGGCCTTGTCATTTGCGGATCAAGCGGGTAAGGAGTCATGTCTTTAAACAAAACCACTGAAAGAAGGTATCCGTTTTATATGGCCAAGGAAGAGTCAATCGAAGTTGAAGGTGTCGTCGAGGAAGCCATGCCCAATGCCATGTTTCTGGTTCGTCTGGAAAATGGCCATCAGGTGCTTGGGCATATCTCCGGAAAGATGCGCAAGTTCTACATCCGCATCCTGCCCGGCGATCGGGTCAAAGTGGAGCTGTCCCCCTACGACCTGACCCGTGGCCGAATCACCTACCGCTTCAAGTAATCCCATCTGCCGACAATTTCCGGCACGCGCTTTAAGGGTGCGTGCCGTTTTTTATTGCCGGACCCGGCCGGGTAAATATTCTTGTCATCGTAAAGGCCCTGCCGTACCCATGAGCGCATGTCGGAAATCGATCTCCATACCCACTCCACCGCATCCGACGGCACGCTGAAGCCGTCGGAACTCGTGGCTGCGGCTGTTGCGGCAGGTCTGAGGGCCATCGCCCTGACCGACCACGACACCGTCCGGGGGCTGCCCGAAGCCTGCGCCGCAGGACGCGAACTGGGCCTTGAAGTCATCGGGGGCTGCGAACTGAGCGTCGAGTTCGAGCGCGGCAGCATGCACCTGCTGGGTCTCTGGGTGCCTGAGCAGCCCACACGCCTGCACATCGCCCTCGAACACCTGAGCGACCTGCGCAAGACGCGCAACGAGAATATCATCGCCAACCTGAACTCATACGGGGTGGAAATTTCCTACGACGAGTTGGAGAGGATCACCGACGGCGGCTCCATCGGCCGCCCCCATTTCGCGCAACTGCTGGTGGAAAAGGGCTTGGCCGTCAATTTCCAGGACGCATTCCTGAACTGGTTGCGCCCCGGAACCAAGGGCTACGCGCCCAAGGAGAAGCTTTCTCCCCGCCAGGCCATCGCCCTTCTGAAGGACGAAGGAGCCACGGTCATCCTGGCCCACCCCTGCACACTGAAGGTCGAAAAGGACGAACTGGAGAACGTGCTGCGCGAACTCAAAGACTTCGGCCTGGACGGCGTGGAAGTCTTCTATTCCATGCATACCCAGGCCCAGACCAATTTCTACGCGGACTTGTGCCGCAAGCTTGACCTGCTGCTGAGCGCGGGCTCGGATTTCCACGGCGACAACAAGCCGGGCATCGCCCTGGGTCGTGGCAAGGGCGGACTGCGGCCATCCTACGACCTGGTGCGGCGCATGAAGGAAGCGCGACTGCAGCAGGGCCTCAAGCAACCAGCCTGTTCCTGACCCATGACAGCGCTACCCGAACTTCTCGCCCCAGCCGGCGACCCGGACAAGCTCGCCACGGCCCTGACCTACGGGGCCGACGCCGTGTACCTCGGCGGCCAGGCCTTGAGCCTGCGCGCGGCGACCGGCGGTTTTTCCTTCCCCGAACTGCGCGACGCCGTGAAGCTGGCCCACGCCAAAAACGCCAAGGTCTACTTCGCGCTGAATCTCCTGGCCTGGGAGGAACACCTGGCTGGAGTGGAAGGCTATCTGGAGGAGCTTGCCGGCATAGATGTGGACGGCCTCATCATCGCCGACCCCGGCATCATGGCCATGGCCCTAAGGCGCGTCCCGCACATCCCGGTCCATGTCTCGACTCAGGCCAGCACCTCCAATTCCGCCACTGCCGCGTTCTGGCGCGATCTGGGCGCACGCCGCGTCAACGTGGCCCGCGAACTGGGGGCGTCCCGCATCCGGGCCATGGTGGAAAAGGTTCCGGGCCTGGAATTCGAGGTTTTCGTACACGGGGCCATGTGCATGGCCGTGTCGGGGCGCTGCCTGCTCTCCTCGCACCTGACGAAGCGCTCGGGAAACCTGGGCCGGTGCACACACCCCTGCCGCTTCGACTACAAGGTCACGGCCGTACGGCTGGAGGAGCGCTTGCGCCCCGGCGAGGACACCTGGGAGGTCCGATGCGACGGTGATTTCAGCCAGGTCATGGCCGCCGAAGACCTGTGCCTGATCAAATACCTGAACTGGTTCCGTCAAAACGGCGTGGCCAGCCTCAAGATCGAAGGCCGCATGAAGACGCCCTCCTACCTGGCCCAGGTCACGGACGTGTACCGCACGGCTCTGGACGACCTCGCCGCCGGGACGTTCAGACCTGGCCTCTACCTTGAGGAACTGCAGCAACTGGCCACCCGCCCCCTGACTTCGGCCTTCTTCACTCCCCAGCCCGTGCCCCTGCTTCCGGCCCTGGCCAGATCCCTGACCAAAAACATCGTCGGCAGGCTGGTCGAACCCGCCGGGGATGACCGCTGGGTCATGGATGTCAAGCACCGCTTCGAGACCCACTCGCCCCTTGAAATCCTGTTCCCCGGCTTGCGCCGCCCGGTTCTCGCAACGGGAGACTACGGCGTCGAGAACGCCGAGGGCGAGCGTCTGCCCACAGTCCACGGCGGGATGCGGGTGATGCTGCGCTGCGGCTTTCCGGGCCTTGAAGCGGGCATGTTCCTGCGCGCGCACCATCCCGGCGTCTACAACAGCCAGGCCAGCTGACCCATGGCCGAGACATCAATGCGCATCTGGGTCGATGCCGACGCCTGCCCCAGGGTCATAAAAGACATCCTCTACCGTGCGGCCGAGCGGCGCAAAATCAGCCTGATTCTGGTGGCAAACTCCCGCTTCGAGGTCCCGAAGTCGGAATTCATCGAGTTCATGCGGGTCGGCGCGGGCTTCGACAAGGCCGATCTGGCCATTGTCGAACAGGCTCGTGACGGGGACCTTGTCATCACCACGGACATCCCCCTGGCCGCCGGCGTCATCGAAAAAGGCGGACTGGGCTTAAGTCCCCGGGGCGAACTATTCACGCCTGACAACATCCGCAGCCGTCTGACCATGCGCGATTTTCTGGACGAGATGCGCGGCAGCGGGGTTATGACCGGGGGACCGGCCGCGCTGAACGCCCGGGACCGGCAGGAGTTCGCCAATCAATTGGACCGGCTGCTGACGGGGCGGGGGTACTGACGGTGATGCGGAAAGTGCTGATGGACGAAATGGACGTTATGGACCAGATGGACCGACCGGGCCTGAGTAGCGTTTAGTCTTCGCCCATGAGGTAGCGCAGTTGGGCCACAGAGTGGCCCGTGCGTCTAGCCAGGTCTTGCAGGGCGTCGAATTCGGGGCGGGTGTAGCGCTGCCCATCAAGCTCCGTTTCCTTGGCGCGGGCCTCGCCCCAAGGCGTCTGGCGCACGGCTGTGGCGCGGGGCAGCACGACGCGGGTCGTCTCGGTTATGCGCAGGCCAAGGGTCATGGTCTGGGCAAAGGTCAGGTCGCGGATGCGCTCCATATCCTTTGGCCTGCACAAGACCTGCAAGAGGCCTCCGGGCCGGTTCTTCTTCATCACCCCAGGCAGGAAAAGCACATCCAGGGCCCCGGCATCGAGCAACACCCCGAAAACCCCTCCGATCTCCTCTCCGGTAAGATGATCAACGTTGGTCTCAAACACGACAATCCGCTCCGTCTGCGGTCCACGCCCCTCCACGAGCAGGGCGCGCAGGCCGTTGACCGTGGGCAGTTCCATGGTCCCCAGACCCAGGCCACAACGACGAAGTCGCCCGGATGGACCAAAAGTGAACTCATCCACCATGCGGTCCAGCAGCAACGCTCCCGTGGGCGTGATGAGCTCTCCCTCGAACTGCGTCGGGTACACGGGCTTGCCCTGCAACAGGGCCACCGTCGCCGGGGCGGGCAGGGGCAGGAGTCCGTGGGCGCACCGCACCGTGCCCGAAAACCAGGGCAGGCTGGAGCAGGTCACGCGGGTCACGTCCAGCGTTTCCAGAGCCCAGAAGGCCCCGACCACATCAACCAGGGTGTCCACAGCCCCGACCTCGTGGAAATGCACATGCTCCAGGGCGCAGCCATGCACCCCCGCCTCCACTTCGGCCAGTCTCCCGAAGGCATCCTCGGAACGTGAGCGCACTCTTTCAGAAAAAGGCAGGGCCCGTACTATTTCAGTCAGGTCGGCCAGATGGCGCAGGGGCTGGGCATCGGACGCGGCGACTTCCAGACGCTTGCCGCTGATCCCCTTGTCCGTGACGTCACGGGCAGTGATTTCGACATGAACCCCGGCCCGGGCAAAGCCTGCCTGGAGCTGTGAAAAATCCACTCCCAGGTCGGCCACGGCCGCCAGGAACATGTCACCGGCGATCCCGGCTGGACAATCAAGATGCAACTCGGGCATGTCTTTCCTCACATTTTTAAGGACGTTTCAGCCAAGGATATGCCATGAAAATCGCCGCAGTTCAAATGTCCGGATTTCCAGGGGATGTCCGGGGGAGTCTGAACAAGGTGGGTGCCCACGTCCGAACCGGAGCCAAGGCATCCTGCCGCCTGCTGCTCTTTCCCGAAATCACTGACCTGGGCTACGACATAGGGGCCATCGCCCAGGGTGGCCGCGACTGGTGGCCGCGCGTCAGGGACGAACTTTCGAGCCTTGCCCGAGAGCACGACATCTGCCTGGTCTGCGGCGTGTGCTTGCCCGGAGGGCAGGGGCTTTTCAACGCGCTGGTGGCCTTCGGGCCTGGCGGCGACATCCTGGCCGAGTACCGCAAAATCCATCTTTTCGCGGGAGGCGGTGCCGACGAAACCGGAGTCTTCAGCCCTGGGGCAAAGATCGTTTATTTCGACTTTGAGGGCATTCGCTTCGGCCTGTCCGTGTGCTACGATCTGCGTTTTCCGGAGCTGTACCGAGCGCAGGCCTTGAGCGGATGCAAGGCCCTGCTCGTAGCCTCGGCCTGGCCCAAAAGACGCATCGATGTCTGGAAAACCCTGTGCGCGGCCCGGGCGATCGAAAACCAATGCTGCCTGCTGGGGGCAAACCGGGTCGGCGAACAGGGACTCTTTCCCTTCGGCGGCCACTCCCTCTTCGTCGAACCCGCAGGCGATATGACCGTGGCCGACGGAGTCCGCGAGGGCCTGATTTCCGGAATCATCGACCTCGGGGATATCACCGCTATTCGCCGCGACATCCCCGCCCTGAGACATCGTCGCCCGGAACTCTACGCCGAAGCTCTGGACAATTCGGCAGAGAGCCTTTGACGGAATCTTTAAAAGATATTATTCCCTGAATACCTTACATGCATTTTAGACTGTTCTGACAAGCAACGAATACTCATCAAGGGCGACGTACCGCCTCCAAGGAGAAATAGCATGATTATCAAGGATTGGATGACCAAGGACGTGATCACGGTGGACCCCGAAACCTCCATGATGCGCGCGGCCAAGCTGATGAAGGAAAAGGGCATCCGCCGCCTGCCCGTGGTGGACGACAAGGGCAAGGTGCTGGGCATGCTCAGCGACCGCGACGTGAAGGAAGCCTCGCCCTCGAAGGCCACCACCCTGGACGTACACGAGCTCTACTACCTGCTCTCCGAGATCAAGGTCAAAAACATCATGACCCCCAGCCCCCTCACCATCCGGGAATCGGACACGGTGGTGAAGTGCGCGGCCATCATGCACGACAAGAAAATTTCCGGCCTGCCCGTCCTTAACGACAAAGACGAACTGGTCGGCATCATGACCCAGAACGAGGTCTACAGCGTGCTCCTGAGCATTACCGGAGTCTACCACGGCGGCGTGCAGATCGGCCTCAAGCTGACCGACGAGCGCGGCAGCCTCAAAGCCGTGCTGGAGTGCATTCGCGGACACAATGCCCGGGTCATCTCCGTTCTGACCTCCTACGACAAGGTGGAAAAGGGCTTCCGACAGGTCTTTATCCGCATCATGGACATGGAAAAGTCCGCATTGAACGACCTGCAGAAGGAGCTGACCGACAAATACAACCTGACCTTCTGGGTCCGGGACAACCTTAATTAAACAGCCTCGCCGTTGAACCAGGGCCCGCGGACCAGATCACGGGCCCTGTCCATTTCGGCGGAAGCATCCAGGCAGGAGCATCCATGGAAGAGCATTATCCCATCAAGGACACCTTCGTCGAAATCACCAGCACCCTGCAGGCCGCCCTCGACACGGAATACGTCGTCGGCCTGCTTGTCGCCACGGCCCTTATTTCCTTCATTATCGGGCGCATGAGCAAATAGGTCTACTCTCTCTTTGTCCCAGATTTTTCCGAATTCCCGTCATCTGTGCGGGAATTTTTTTTTGTGGGCTCCGCGTTGCAGGCCAGGCTTGGACAGAAGGCCAGCGCGGCGGCGGACAGACGCGTACCGTCTCCCTGACCCTGGTGCAGGAAGAGGGGTGGCAGCACCGTAAGCCCGTGCCCGCCATTCTTGAGTCCGCGCACCAGTACCAGCCTGGCCGAAGCGTCCGGCCGCTGATGCACGAACAGGACTTCTTTGGGCTGAAGCTTAGCTGCGCGCAGCAGGTCCAGCAGTTCATCCACCCGTTCGGCCAGGTGGATGAAGCAGCAGCTTTTGCGATTGCGCAGCAGATACGCGGCGGCGCGGACGAAATCCGCAAGAGCGGCCCGGTTTTCGAAGCGCGCCAGAGTCTTGGCTCGGTCCGGACAGGTCCGGCCGCAGCCCGGATCGCGGTACGGGGGGTTGCACAGCACCATATCCATGCTCTCGGGAGCAAGGCCCAGAGGCCCGCACGCGTCGGCCAGCAGCAGGGCAAAGCGGTCGACAAAACCCAGACGGCGGACATTCTCGTGCGCATGGCGCAGCATGTCCGGATTCAGGTCCAGGCCGACGCCAAAAAAATCGGGGTGGTCAAGGGCCAACCCGAGCCCCACCACCCCGCATCCGGTCCCCAGATCAAGGACCCGGCCACGCACCCGCTCCCGCCCGGCAAAGGCAGCCAGGAGCAGCGCGTCCATGGAAAAACGAAAACCCGAGTCCGGCTGGGAGAGCCCGCGCGGAAAATTCCGCCGGGTCTGGTCCACGGCCAGAGATCTCATCTCACTTCAAAACGGAGCGCAGACGCTCCATGGCTTCCTGGACATTGGCCAGGCTGTTGAACGCGGAGATGCGAATGTAGCCTTCCCCGCAAGTTCCGAACCCTGCTCCCGGAGTGCAGACCACGGCGGCCTTGCTGAGGAGCATGTCAAAAAAATCCCACGAGCCCATCTTGCCGTCGATCCAGACATAAGGAGAATTTTCCCCGCCCACGCAGTCGAAACCAAGGGCCGTCATCTCCTTGCGGATGATGGCCGCGTTGTTCAGGTAATTGTCCACCAGCGCCGTGGCCTGAGCCTTGCCCTCGGGTGAATAGACGGCCGCGGCGGCTTTTTGCACCGGATAGGACACGCCGTTGAACTTGGTGGTGTGGCGGCGATTCCACATGGCGTGCAGACTGTGCTCGTTGCCCTGAGCATCATAGGCCATGCAGGCCTTGGGCACCACGGTGAAAGCCAGACGCGTGCCGGTGAAGCCGGCGGTCTTGGACAAAGACCTGAATTCGATGGCCACCTCGCGCGCGCCTTCAATCTCGTAGATTGATTTGGGCAGCTCGGGGTCGCGGATGAAGGCCTCGTAGGCGGCGTCAAAAAGGATCAGCGCCTTGTTCTCGCGGGCATAATCCACCCACTTTTTCAGCTGGGCTTTGGTGATGGTCGCGCCGGTGGGATTGTTGGGATAGCACAGGTAGATCAGGTCCACGGGCTCACCCGGCAGTTCGGGAATGAAGCCGTTGTCTCGGGTTCCGTCGAGGTAGACCAGGCCTTCGTAGCGGCCGTCCACGTTGACGCCGGTGCGGCCGGCCATGACGTTGGTATCGACGTAGACCGGATAGACCGGGTCGGGAATGGCAATGCGGATGTCTCCTGCAAAAAGCTCCTGGATGTTGCCCGTGTCGCACTTGGCCCCGTCGCTGACAAAGATCTCGTCTGCGGAAATGTCCGCCCCGCGCGACTGGAAATCCTCTTTGGCGATGAGTTCGCGCAGGAAGTCATAACCCTGCTCCGGGCCGTAACCGCGAAAAGTCCCTGCGCCAGCCATCTCCTCCACGCCTTGGTGAAAGGCCGAGACCACGGCCTGGGACAGGGGCTCGGTCACGTCGCCGATGCCCAGGCGGATGACCTTCTTGTCCGGGTTAGCCTGCTGGAACGCGTTCACACGCCGGGAGATATCGGCAAAAAGATAGGAGGCCTTGAGCTTGAGATAGTTTTCATTGATGCGGATCATATGTGGTCCTCATTGGTGGGTTTTCGGTGTTGCATGGAATTGACGAGACTAACGTCAAAGACCGCACAGTTCAAGTCAGGCCTGCTTGCGCCGCAAACGCCGTCCCAGCACGTCCGCGAAAAGCCGCGCCTGGCTGACGTTCAAGAGGAGCGCCGCACCCATGTACAAAAGCGCCCAAACCGGAATGAAGAGCAAGCAGATCGGCCCCAGGCTGGTGCTCATCCAGCACCCGGCAAGCATGACCAGGCTCAGGGCAAAAGAGATGACTATGTCGCGGTTGACCTTAAACCAGGCCCCGCAATGCCGCCGCAGTAAAAATCCCAAAAGCGCCACGTTGACCCAGGCCGACGCGGACGAGGCCAGGGCCAAACCTACATGCCCCAGAAACTGCATGCCCGTGTAGCCTGCGACCACGAAAACGCACAGACTGGCCAGGGCCACGCGCACGGGGGTCTTGGTGTCGCCCAGCGCGTAGTAGGCCGAGGCCAGTGAGCGTACGCTGGAAAAGGCAGGCAGCCCGACCACGTAGCCCAGCAGCGCCATGGCTGTGCCGTGCACGGCCATCTCGGAAAATGCTCCGCGTCCGAAGAGCAGGTCCACAAGGGGCAGGGACAGTCCGGCCAGACCGGCTGCGGCGGGCAGATTCACGAACAGGGTCAGACCGAGAGAGGTGGCCAGGGTGTCCTTGAATTCGGCGCGCTTGTCCGGCGCGGCCAAAAGGGCAAGGGACGGCAAGGTCGCCACACCCACGGCCACGCCAAAGACGCCCAGAGGGAACTGGAAGAGCCGGTCAGCGTAGTAGAGATAGGACACGGACCCCTCAGGCAGAAATGAGGCCATGCCCGTGCCGATGAGAATATTGATCTGATACACGGCCGAACCCAGGATGGTCGGCAGCATGAGCGTGCCGATGCGGCGCACGCCAGGGCCCGTCGGCTCCACCGGGCCGACCCAGGAAAAGCCCTTGGATCGCAGGATGGGTTGTTGCAGAAGCCACTGCCCTATCCCGGCCACAAGCACGCCCCAGGCCAGGTACACGGCCACGTTCCCGCCCGTTTTTATTGCCAGGAGGCTCGCGGCGATGAGCACGATGTTCAGAACGCACGGGGCCAGGGCGGGAACAAGAAAATGCCCCAAACTGTTCAAAATGCCCATGCAAAGGGCCACGCCGGAAATGAACAGGATATAAGGAAAGCAGATCTGGACCAGGCTCGTGGTCAGCTCGAAAAGTTCCGGGCGCTTGGCCGCAAATCCGGAGGCGATGAGCAGGGTCACGGCCTCGGGGAAAATAAGCACCAGAATTGTCAAAAGGCCCAGGATGAGCAGCAGCCAGAGCTGGATGGAACGGGCCAGGGTGAAGGCGGCCCGGTCACCCTCCTGCTGCCGCGTTTTGACGAAGGTCGGCACGAAGGCCATGGTCAGGGAGCCTTCGGCAAAGAGGCTCCGGAGCAGGTTGGGCACGCGAAAGGCCACGAAAAAGGCATCGGCCAGCACGGACGCACCGAGGGCGTAGGCCATGATCAGATCGCGCACGAGTCCGAGCACCCGGCTGAGCACGGTGGCTCCGGAGACGATGGAGGCGTTCTTGGCAATGGTGCGATTGGTGGACACGGGAAGCTTCCGGACTGCTGAAGAATAGGTAACACCCTTGAAACGCTTTTGTGTATCCGCCGCGCCCATGCTCGTCTACCAAGATTTACAGGGTAAAATCATGAAACCCTTCATTTTCCAGCTTGCCGAAACCATCCTTCAATCCACGGCCCATAAAACGCTGTCCAAGCCCCAGGCACTGAAAATTCGCAAGGAAGCCAAGACGTTCTGGACATGCGCTTTGCTTAGCCGCTACACTGCCCTCATGAACACCGCACGAATTCTCACACTTCTTGTTCTTCTGGCCATTCTCGCAGGCTGCGCGACGCGGCAACCGGGAACGGACATCACCGCCACCTTCTCCATCCCGGACTCAGACAACCCCAACGCCCAGGCACTCAAGGTCTTTGAGGAGGCGTACATCGCAGACGAGGAAAAATCCCTCGCCGCGCGCTTCCTGATCGACAATCTGCCCCCCGCCGACCGGTTGTCCATGAGCGCCAGGGATCTGGCTGATAATCTGGACTACGCCTTCCTGGCGCGGGAGGCCATGCCCTGGGGCAAGTCCCTGCCCTGGGACATCTTCCTGCACTACGTCCTGCCGCACCGCACCAGCCAGGAGCCTTTTGAGCCTCACCGGGCCATGCTTTTCACAGAACTGGCACCCCTGTGCGCCACGGCCGGGAGCATGGAAGAGGCGCTCATGCGCGTGGGCAAATGGTGCGCCGAGCGGGCCGAATTCCGCCCCACCTCACGCCGGGACCTGGGTGTGATGTCCATTCTTGAAGCGGGTTACGGGCGATGCGAGGAGACGAACATCCTGTTCATGGCCGCCGCACGCGCCGTGGGCCTTCCCGTGCGCCAGGCCATGGTCCCGTGGTGGCAGCACACAGACGGCAACCATGCCTGGGTCGAGGCCTGGACAGAGAACGGCTGGCGGTTCCTGGAAAGCGGAACGGAATTTTCCGCCCTGAACCAGACCTGGTTCGCGGCCCAGGCCCCGCGCATGGCCAAGGTCGTGGCCTATGCCTTCGGCCACCCAAACGACCCGGCGGTGTACCGCACGGGTACCGGGTTCGCTCTGGTCGACAACACTAACGCCTACACGCGGGGCACTCCGGTCCAGATCAGCGTACGCTCGGCCGAAGACCAGCCAGGCCCAGGCCGTGACGTCTTCTTTTCCGTCTACTCCCTGGGGGGCCTGCGCCCCGTGACCAAGGCCGTGACCAATGACAACGGGCAGGCCAGGGTCATTCTCGGCCCCGGAACCTTTTTCGTCTCCGCCGCAGCCGAAGACGGGCTCGCCTGGACCCTGCTCGACACCCGGGACATGGATGAAACACGCGTACGCCTGCACACGCAAACCGCCCAGTCGCTTCCCGCATCCATCCGCCTTTCCCACCCGGAGCAGGCCGAAAGCTCTTTCAATGCCGCCGTAAGTTCCAGGCTCAAACGCCTGCGCGCCGAACGCCTCAAACGCTGGGAACCGCTCCTGCGCTCCCTGCCGACCCCACTGCCCGAGCGCCTGGCTCTGGCAGGCGAACGGGCCCCGGAATGGCTCCGGCTGCTCAGCCTGCCTGTCGGCCCAGCCAGTCCCTGGTTACCGTCACTGGTAGCGGGTCTTGATGACAAGGATTTGCTGCGGGCCGATCCCGAAACCCTCCCCAAGGACATCGCCCTCGCCCTGCAAGCCAGGCAGGACGCGGAAAAAACCGGACTGTCGTATGACGATGAGATATTTGAACGCTTCGTCCTTTCGCCGCGCCTGTATCTTGAACCGTGGTCGCCCTGGCGCGCCCAACTCCACCCGCGTCTTCAGAAACACGCAAACCAGTCCGTGCAGGACAAGGTCCGCGCCATCGGCCAGGTCATCGACGCCCTGCCCACCCTGCCGCCGACCCTATTCGGCCCCCCGCTGACACCGCTGCAGGCCCTTGAAGGAGGATTCTGCTCCAACGACAGGGACAAAATGGTGCTGGCCACGGCGACCTTACGCACCCTGGGTGTTCCGGCTCGCTGCGCACCGGACTTCGACGCTGTGGAATATTTTGACGGTGTAGAGTGGCAGTTCTGGGAAATGCGGCCCGCGCTCCCGTCCGGCGGAACCCTCACGGTCACGGGAAAGAAGGACATCACCCCCCTGAAGGACTTCGGCGTGGCCAGAATCATCGACGGCCATGTACGCACCCTCGACGACCTGCCTTGGGAAAAGACCGGGGAAGGCCAGACCTGCGCCCTGCAGCCCGGGGACTATCTGCTGCTGACGCCCGCCAGGGACGCAAGCGGCGTGACGGTCGGACTGCAGCCATTCTCCGTCTCGGACTCGCAGGTCACGTTCATTGATCTCGAAGCAGCGGAGTGAGACAGCGACATTGAGGGACAGCGTGATTGCAAGACACCACGCTTTGCACTACACTTTCAGGAAAACACACACGCACGAGGACGCACATGGACAGACATATTCTGCTGACAATCAGTGATGATTACAGCGCCCTGCAGGCCGTAAGGTTCGTCGCCGGCTTTTTTTCCGCCGCCGAACCGCCGCACCTGACACTGCTCTACGTCGCGCCGAACCCCAAGGCGGGACTGACCGAAGAGGAGATCATCCAGGATTACGGCAACCTGAGCCGCCGGGAAGCCCAGACCAAGAGCCTGGCCCAGACCGCCCTCGACAGGGCCGAGGAGTTGCTGCTCGGCAAGCATTTCCCCCAGGCCAACATTCATAAGAAGATCGCCTTCAAACAGCTCGGCACGGCCAATGACATCATCCAGGAAGGCATCACCGGCATGTACGATGCCATTGCCCTGGGCCGCAGGGGTTTGAGCCGCCTGGAAGAATTCATCGATGACAGCGTCAGCAAACAGATCTTCACCACACCCATCGAAATTCCCCTGTGGATCTGCCGCAGCCATGAAAAACCGGCTCCCAGCGTGCTGCTCTGCACCGATGGCTCTCCCGCCAGTCTGCGCTGCGCCGACCATGTCGGATTCATGCTCGCCAGCGCCCCTGAACACGAAATCACCCTGCTGCACGTGGACTGCGGCTCATCTCCGGCAATCCCGAAGGACGCCATCGCCCAGGCCCGGCGCATGCTCGAAGATAACGGCATTGCCGCCCGCCGCATTCATCAGAAGATAGTAAAGTGCAACAGCATTGCCGAGACCATCCTGCGCGAGGCCCGTGAAGGCGAATATGGAGTGCTGGCCACGGGGCGCACGGGGCGTGGAGAAACCAGGACCATGCACCTGCTCGGCTCGGTCAGCATGAACCTGCTCAAGCATCTCGAATCCGCGACCCTGTGGATCAGCCATTGATCCCTACCGACGCCGCGCTCTGCCTCTTCAGGTGAAGAGCAGATCATGCATGGCCGCCACCAGCGATGCCGGCAGCGGGTCTTCCAGAAAGATCTCGTATTTGGAGGCCGTGCTGCTGATAGCCAGGACGCGGTTTCCAGCCGCTTCCAGCCGGGAGAGGAGCGCGCCGACTTTTCCGCGCTGAGCCGCCACGCGCGCGCCAATGAGGGACAGGCTCACGCACGGCACCCCCTCCATGGCCCCGGCGTGCTTTTCGTCCACGACCACAATGCTGCGCCCCTCCACGGTCTGGCACAATCGACAGTCCGGCGGCAGGGGCACGCCCGCGTCAAAGGCAATCCAGCGCAGGCGGTCGTGATAGACCATGGCCTGCAGGGTGTCGCGGCTTAAATTCTCGCTGGACACGATGGTCCCGATCAGTCCGGAACTGCTCGACCCGGCGGCAATGCGCACCCCCAGTCGGCGGGCGTATTCCACGGCGTCGTCTTTGAGGACCTTGGCCCCGGCGGCGGACATTTCAAGCATGGTATCATAATCCACGGTTTCCAGAAGGCGGGCCGAGGGCGCAAGGCGAGGGTCGGTGGTGTAGACACCGTCGACGTCCGAATAAATTTCACACACATCGGCCTCCAGGGCCGCGGCCACGGCCACGGCGGTGGTGTCTGAACCGCCGCGCCCAAGGGTGGTGATCTCGCGGCTGGTGGACACGCCCTGAAAACCCGCGACCACGGCGATGCGTCCCAGATCCAGGGCTTCACGCAGGCGCTCCCCCCGTATCTCCAGCACCCGCGCGTCACCGTGATTGCAGTCGGTGATGAGCCCGATCTGGGATCCTGTGAAAGACACGGCCAGCCCCGAACGGATGCCGTTTATGGCGATGCTCATCATGGCGATGGAGACGCGCTCCCCGGCGGAGACGAGCATGTCCATTTCGCGGGGGTCCGGCCGCTCTGCCAGTTCGCGGGCCTGAGCGACCAGTGCGTCCGTGCTCTTGCCCATGGCCGAGACCACCACGACCACCTGGTCGCCGCCGTCGTGCCGGGCCACGATGCGCCGCGCCAGATCCCGGATCTTGTCCGGGGTGGCCACGCTGCTGCCTCCGTATTTCTGAACGACCAAAGCCATGCTTTTCTCCTTATTTCGCCATTTTCACGATACGCGGCAGAAATGTCCCACGCACACGCACCAGATCGGCCTGGGCGGCCATGACTGCGCCGATGTCCTTGTAGGCCATGGGGACTTCGTCAAGACCTCCGGAAAGCAGTCGCACCCCTCGCTCCCGAAGCACGTGCTCAAGGTCATGCCTGCGGAAACGCTTCTTCGCCTCCTGGCGGCTCATAATCCGGCCCGCGCCGTGGGCCGCCGAGCAAAGAGCATCGGGATTGCCCAACCCTTCGACCACATAGGCCGGATCGACCATGGTGCCCGGAATGATCCCCAAAACGCCACGACCGGCCGGAGTCGCGCCCTTGCGGTGCACGATGACCTCCCGCCCTGCGTGAGTCTCCCGCCAGGCGAAGTTGTGGTGGTTCTCGATACTCACTAGCGGCGTCAGGCCCAGGTGTCCGGCCACGGCCCCGTGGATCAGGGCGTGGTTGGCGGCGCTGTAGCGGCCCATGAGCTCCATCGCTGCCCAGTACTCCCGGCCCTCGTCCGTATTCAGGCCGAGCCAGGCCAGATGCCCCAGCTGACGGGGCAATTCGGGGTGCAGTCGTCTGGCCAGCGCGCTGTAATGCTTGGCCACCTCCCCGCCCGTGCCCCGGCTGCCGCTGTGCGACAAAAGGGCCAGGTAAACGCCCGCCACCAAGCCCTGCATATCCTGTGGAATATCAAGCACGCCCCACTCAACGAAATGGTTGCCCGAACCGCTGCTGCCGAGCTGCGCCCAGGCCGTGTCCTGCATCCGATGCGTCACGGCAGAAAAGCCCCAGTCTTCGCGCATGACCGCATGATCCTTACGCACCCTGAACTGGCCGCCGACCCCGAAGCAGGTCTCCGTCTCGATGGCCCTCGCCAGTTCGCCGCCGTGGGTCTCGATGATTTCGGCGGACACGGGAAAGACGCTCATCTTCATGCGGCAGGCGATGTCCATGCCCACGCCGTACGGGATGACCGCATTCTCCACGGCCAATACCCCGCCAATGGGCAGGCCGTAACCGACGTGGGCGTCGGGCATGAGCGCGCCGCGTACGGCCACGGGGAGGCTGCACCCGTCAATCATCTGCTGCACGGCCGCTGGGTCGAGGCCCTCTCCCCAGGCCCGCCAGGAAGCCGGGTTGCGGCGGGACAGCTTTTTGTTCATTTTCCCATTGTTCTTGGCCATAGTACGAGTCTATCCGTTTTTTGACGATTCTCCAAGGGAGGCGAGACGGAAATCTAATCTGCCCCTCGGCTCATTCTCTGAACGACCCGCGCGTCAAGAACAAATTTTCAAGCATTCCTTCAGCAAGCAGATTGATTTTACGAATAAAGCATTCTAGTGAAGCACATTCGGAACACGGGAGGATGAAATGGCCAAATTCCTGTTCATACTCGGTAAAGACGATAACGAAGCGGCGACCCGCTGCTTCCAGTTCGCACGCATTGCCCATTCCAAAGGGCATCATGTAAATCTGTTTTTTATCGACGGAGGCGTGCTCTGGGCGGACAGGGACAGGGATATCGGGCAGAAAACCCTGACCGGTGACTGTCCGGGAGACTATCTGCCCTATCTGGTGCAGGAAGAGGTGGAAATCGGAATTTGCACGCCCTGCGCCAACAACCGCGGAGTGGACGAAGCCCGATTTTACACGAACATGCGCCTCGATGGCGGGCCGCATCTGATCGACCTGGCTGCAGATTCGCGGGTCTTCAATTTCTAGACGGAATGACGCCGCTATTTGGGTATTCGGACGACATGTTGTTGAAGATGGATTCCCGCCTTCGCGGGAATGACATCGGGGTAACGCGCTCGTTCCGTGTCATTCCCGTGAAGACGGGAATCCATGTATGGACCCGTCAGCTCCTGCGAAGGCAGAACCGTCACACCTCCGGCGTCGTGCGCAGCGACCGCAGAATGAACCTGCGGGTCTCCTCGAAAAGTCCCGGTTCGCCAAAGGGACTCAGAAAAACCGTGCGCACGGCTCCGACCATGGCCGCGTAGATCATGAGGGCGCAGTCCCTGACCGGGACAATGGCAATGGTCCCGTCGTCCATGCCGCGTCTTAGGTTCGCCTCGATTTCCCTGATCAGTTCTTCGAATTTCACAGCGATCTTCTGCCGATCGAGATGGGGGTTGTCATCGCTGAAGGGCGAACAGCGGATCAGGGTGGGAAAGGTCGCCCGGTTGGCCAGGGTGAAGGAGAGGTACGAGGCCACGAAGATATCCACGGCCTGCAGGCCGTTTTGGGCCTTCTGCATGTCCTTCCTGATGACCGCGAGCATGGCGTCGATCATCTCGTGGCCGGCCACCAGAAACAGCTTCTCCTTATTCCCGAAATAATGGGACACCAGCCCGAAAGCCACCCCCGCGCGCTCGGCGATCATGCGCATGGTGGTTCCGGCGTAGCCGTACTCCGCAAAAAGGGCCTGGGCCGCCGCCAAAATCTCGTCACGTTTACTCACCAGCGTTCATCCTTGTCATGAGGAGCGCCCAATCGGGGCTTCATGGCGTTTCAAGGGCAAGGCCCACCGGACAGTGATCGGAGCCCTGCACTTCGGCTTCGATCCACGCGTCCCGGACCGCATCCTTAAGTTCTTCGGACACGAAAAAATAATCAATGCGCCACCCCACATTGCGCGACCTGGCCCCGAAACGGTAGGTCCACCACGAGTAGGCATCCTTCACGTCCCCGTGGCAATGGCGGAACGTGTCTACATACCCGTGGTCCATGAAGCGGTCCATCCAGGCCCGCTCGATGGGGAGGAAACCGGACGTGTTTTCGTTGGCCTTGGGATTCTTGAGGTCGATCTCGCGGTGGGCGGTGTTGAAATCCCCGCAAACCACGATGGGCTTGTCCCGGCGTAGGTCCTGGGCGTGGTCCAGAAAGGCATCGTAGAAGCCCATCTTGAAGTCGAGGCGCTCCTGGCTCATCTGGCCGTTGGGGAAATAGATGTTGAAAAAGTGGAAATGCTCGAATTCGAGGCGAATGACCCGACCCTCGCCCTGAAACCGGGCTTCGGGCAAACCGAGGTGCACAGCCAAGGGCTCAAGGCGGCTGTAACAGGCCGTGCCGGAGTAGCCCTTCTTGCTGCGCGCCGCATTCCAGTAGCAGTGATAGCCGTCAATGAGGCGATCCCCGCCGACCTGTTCCTCCAGGGCCTTGACCTCCTGCAAGCCGAGTACATCAGGGGCGGCCCGTTCGACCCAATCTCGAAACCCCTTGCCGAGCACCGCCCTGAATCCGTTCACGTTCCAGGAATGCATGCGCACGATCATGAAACGCTCCGCAGAACTGCGACCAGGCCGGACGGAGTTTCGTCGATGCGTACATAGCCTCCGTGTAAGAAGGCTCCGGGGTTAAGCACATGGGAACGGCCGATGCGCTCCTCACCCACTCCCTCATGAATATGACCGGTGACGACGATGGCCGGCTGATATTTCTCGATCAGCGCGCGCACGCCTGGGCTGCCGACATGGACTCCCGAAGGCAGCCTGTCGACCACACTCGCCTTGGGCGGGGTGTGGACCATGAGCATGACCTGCCCAAAGGCTCCTGCCCCTTCGAGCACGTCGTGGGTCCACTGGCATATCTGGGCCTCGTCGACCTCGGACGGGGTGCCAAAGGGCGTAGGCGTGGAGTAGCCCACGGCGGCCAGACAGACGCCTCCGCCCAGATCCCGAACCTGCGCATGAACATTTATGTCCTGTTCGGTGAGCACCCGCTCCACGGCCGGGGTGTCCATGTTTCCGATCTGGGCCAGAACGCGCGGGTTCATGGCCGCCACGGCGGACACAATGCGCCTCGCGCCCTCGCGCGTGCCAAGATTGGTCAGGTCCCCGGACAGAAAGACGCCGGCGGCGAGACTCACCTCATCTATCCTCTCCACGGCCTCGACGCGTTCGTGGATATCCCCGAAAATGATCCAAAAGCGGTTTGCCATTTGCCTCCCGTCTCCTCTTTGAGTAATTGTCCTGTTTTCACGGCATGGTAAAGGAGCGTTCCACGTCATGCAAGAGCCCAGCAAAAACCATCTGCGAATTGCCCTGCGCCGGCAACGGCAAAATCTGCCCTCGGAAGCAGTACGGGAAGACAGCGCCCGCATCCGGGATCGCCTGCTTTCCCTGGACCGCTTCCGAGAGGCAAAGAGCGTCATGCTCTATCTTCCGGCCCGGGGCGAAGTGGATACCTGGCCCCTGCTGGACCATTTCTGGGCGCACGGCAGCGAAATCCTTCTGCCGCGCTGCTGCGAAAACGCCGCCGGGATCATGGAAGCGTACGTCGTGACCTCTCGTGACGATTTGGGACCAGGCTGCTTCGGCCTTATCGAACCGCAGGCAACGCGGGCGCGAAAAGCGCCGACCCCTGAACCGGAGGCCATCCTTGTCCCGGCCCTGGCCTTTGATCGACGCGGATACCGCCTCGGCTTCGGCGGTGGTTATTACGACCGTTTCCTGCCCACCCTGGCTTGTTCCCCCCTACTGATTGGTCCGGCCTATGCGTTTCAAATCCTGAAAAGCATTCCCGTGGAACCCTGGGATCATCCGGTGGACTTGATCGTCACCCCGGACGCCCTGCTGCACATTCCCATGGAGTAACAGACATGTCTTTGCAATATATTGATTTTTTATTCCCCGGCCTCGACAACGTGCGCTGCGTCTTCACCACGCGCATGGGCGGTCGCAGCTCAGGAGCTTACGCCCATTCCAACCTGTCTCTTGAAGTCGGCGACGAAGAGGAAAATGTGCGGGCCAATCGCGCTCAGCTTCGGCTGGCCCTGGGATTTGAGCGATGGCAGGAGCTCAGGCAGGTGCACGGGCAGGACATGCACATGGATCTGGAGGATGATTTTTTTGCGGGAGCGACACTGGAGGGAGACGGGCTGTGCACAGGCAGGCCGGGACATGCCCTGGTCATCAAGACGGCGGACTGCCAGGCCATCCTGCTGGCGGACAGGGGGGGGCGGCACGTGGCTGCCCTGCACTGCGGATGGCGAGGCAACGCGGGCAATTTTCCTGCTGCGGGCGTACGGCGGTTCTGCGCCGCATATGAAACGGACCCGGCAGACGTTTTTGTCGTGCGGGGTCCGAGCCTGGGTCCGGGGAAAAGCGAGTTTGTCAATTTCGCCGACGAATGGGACCCCATGTTCAAATCATACTACAATCCCGGCACCCGCACTGTGGATCTGTGGACCCTGACCCGCAACCAGCTCATGGGCACCGGCATTCCGGCCAGGAACATCTTTTCCCTGGACCTGTGCACCTCTTCGTCCCCGCAGTTCTTTTCCTACCGCAGAGATCAGATTACAGGGCGCCAGGCGGGCATCATCTGGATCAGGTAGCCGCTGCAACGTGCAGCGGCCCTGATTGCAATCAACCCTTGCGGCTCAAGGCATGTCGGCCCAGGGGCGTGATCTGGGCCCCGTTGCGGTAGCCCCCGATACGCGTGTTCTCCTGGCGGACCTTCAAAAGCTCTTCTTTAAGGGACTGGTGCAGGGCTCTGGCCTCGTGGCGCAGGAGCATGTTCATGTCCTGGATGTTTCTGAGCTTTTCCAGAAAGGCCTTGTCCTGCTCGGCCAGGTCGTTGCCGATGAAGGCCTTGATCGCGCTCTCCCGTTCCTGCAGCACCGTGCCGAGGCGTTCGGTGTCGCAGCTCGCGATAAGGCCCATCTCTTCCTGACCAAGGGCCATGATGCGTTCGTAGGCGTCCCTTGACTCAGCCATTTGTTTCCTGCCTGATCGTCGTCCGGACCGACTCGCGCAAGCGGGCGACCATGTTCTTGGTCTTTTCGACCACGGGCAGATATTCGTATTCGAGCAGGTCCGAGAGCAGAATCCAGTCCTCGTTTTCCTGAATCTCGATCATCTCCGAGAAAAGCGACGAAAGATCCGACAGCGATGCCTCGAATTCCTCGGACGTGTCCGTGGCGTATTCGCTCCTCAGCACACCAACCATGCTCAGAAAATCGCGATTCACGTCCAGAAGATCCCCGTAAAGTTCCAGGGCCTGATCGTCATCCGCCTGACGGAACAGATCCGCCACCTGGCGCCCGGCCTTACCCATCAGGGTCACGACCTTGTACAGTTCGCGGGTGATGTCCTGGGCCATCTCCGACGCGGGCACGGAAACAATCTCCACCCGCTTGATGTATGAAGCTTCCATGTCCTCGGCCTGATGAGGGTAAATCTCCGAAAAGGCCTCATCATTGACCAAGACATCCGTCACGATTCGGCTGTGCATGCGCCTGTCTTCCATGACTTTTTCGATGATCTGCTCAAGGTTCTCAAACTGATGAACCTCAAGTGGACTCCGCTGACCGTCTATAATGATCATTTTCCTGTCCTCCGCATACTGGGAATAATTTTGCCGTTTGCACGCACTTATCAACATTCATGCCAGCGCAAGTCGATGCACGAACGCATGCAGCAGGTCCCGGTAGCGCAGACACAATTCAAGAAATGCCTGCATGCTCACTGACTCGGCTCTGGACTGAAAGCGCCACATGGGCCCAAGAACCCCAAGAGCCGCATTTCCGGAAAAAAAGTCCTCTAAATTCTGACAGTTGACAAGAAATTTGGGTCGCATGGGCGCATCCGGCCGCTGGGCCAGAACCCGTCCTTGTTCTTCAATGAGGGTCAGCATGAGAATGCCGCGCTCAAGATCCCGCACCAGGGCGTCCCGGAATCCGGAATCCGGTCCGGGCCAGAACGCCTTTGCCGCACCGGATTTGCGGTCAAGAAATTGACGATAGACTTCGCGTTGAATCCGTATCCAGCGGCTGCGATCGTGATCTTCATGGCCGGACACGGAAAAAAGATCCATGAAACCACCCTCATCACGCCTTGCCTGCCAGACGCGCCCCCTCAAATCCGGCGATACGCTCACAGTTCCAGAGTCCAGATATGCGCACAGCAAATCCCCGACGGCCCCGCCGTCGATGGAGTTCCGGCAGGCCAGGTCATGAGGGCATCGCTCCCCGAAGGAACAGGGGTGACAGGGCAGGTCAGGCTCCAGGCTCAGGCTGCCTTCCAGATACGGCCCGGTGTCAAAGGGCTGGGCCGTGGCCAGGAACACCGCCGCCACCGGCACGCCCAGGCCCGCCGCCAGGTGCATGGTGCCCGTATCGTTGGTCAAAAGGAGGTCGGTGCGCGTCAGCACTGCGGCCAGGGTTCGCAGGTCGGTCCGCCCGGTCAGGTCCGTGCAGGGATAGTCGGCCTGAGCCATGAATTCCTGCGCCAGATGACTTTCCGATGCCGTACCCAGGAGAACGGGAGTCCGCCCGCTCCTGGACCACAGCACGCGACCGGCTTGCACGAAAGAGGACACGGGCCAGCGCCGGTAATCCTGGCTGGCACCGAGCTGGAAAGCGACGCGGCCGCAATCGGGACAGTCCGAAAGCAGCTGGTCTGCGGCTTCCAGTGCCTCGGCCGCGGGCACGCGCAGGCGAAACTCTCCCGGCGCAAGGTCCGCAACGCGCTGAAAAAGATCCACCAGATTGAAAGGGCTGCATCCGCGATGGGCCGAAGCCGCCTGCAGAAAGGCGGCCCAGGGCGTGGAGTATTCCCCGAACCCGTGATCGTCGAGGCCGAACCCCCCGATCGGCCCTTCATGCAGTGCCCTGCTGAGCAGTCGGGCGGATAGGGTCGGCGTAAGGTTCAGCACAACCGCTGGAGACGCTTGTCCGGTCCGGCCGAGCCATGCGTCCAACTCCTCCAGGGCCTCGGGCCAGCTCCGATCGAGCATGGCCAAGAGGCGCGCCCCGGGCAGGACCCGGACCTGATCCACATCGCGCAGCAGGGCAGCGGCTCCCTGGAAAGAATCCAGGCAGGCCAGCTCCACGTTCCCGCCCCGCGCACGCAGGCCGCTCAAAACCGGCTGGGTTTGCAGCAGGTCGCCGAAGCGGGTCAGATTTATCACCAGGGTATGCATTTTAATCCTCGAACAAAAGACGTGCCAAAAAGGCCGAATTCACGGGTAATTCTGACGAGAACGGACGATCATCCGTCGCCCTTGTCCAGTATCTCGTTCTTGTAGGACTCAAAGCGTGACGCGGTCTTGATGGCCGTAGCCACAAAAGCGAGGAAGGAAAAAAAGATGAGCGTGATGTTTAAGACCAGCCATCTCTCCTGGCCCAGATGACGTCCCAGCACAACCTGATCCGGAGCCAAATAGGACAGGCCAAGCGAAAATCCTCCTGCCAGGACGAGGGCTATGATTTCGAATATGAGCAGATACTTGCCCGACAGCAGCAGAAAGAGGATGCCGTTGCGCGTCCCTTGCAGAAACAACAGTTTCTTTTCGAGCTTGCCCAGGTTCTGCTCGGCCTCGCGCATGGCCTCGTGCCCCTGACGGAATTTCTCCGGTACGTACAGATCGAGATGACCGATAAGGCTGATCCCTTCCCCGCAGGAATTGAAAAGTTTGTTGAAGGATCCGAGCATGGACGGAAAGGGAAACCAGGATGCTTCACGCTGGATGGCCTTAAGCCGCTCGCGGATGACCGTGCGCCTGCTCGAAAGCTCCTGGATGTCCTTCTTGACCCGCGCCTGGATGTCCGCCCGGATGGCGATGGTGCCGCGCAGCAGCTTGGCCATGGACGCATAGTTGTTGATTCCGGCATAGGAGTTCAGGTCTTCGATGCGCACATGGAACATATTGTAGGAATCGTGATCCGTGGGCAGCCACTTGGACAAAAGGTCCGGCAGATGTTCCACCGCGCCGATGACTTCGGCGGCGCGGGTTCTGGCCTCGTCCCAGATTTCCCACAAATCGGTCAGCAGGTGGGATCGTCCGCCTTCAAGTTCGGAGTCAAGCAGCACGGCGCTGAAATAGTCGGGATTGTCCCGGACGAGCTCGCGGATAAGCGCCTGAGCCTCGTTGATATACCCGGACTTGATCAGACAGACGGCTTGTCTGTAGCGGGCCTGACTGAAGCGCGGCGATTCGCTCAAGGCCCGGCCGTAGAGGCGGATAGCCTCGGAAAAATCCCCCAAGACTTCCTTCAGCCTACCCTGCAAGAGCTGAATGTAGGAGCGTTGCAGACTGGTATAGGCCAGGGTTTCAGCCTCTTCCCAGAATCCGGCGGCCCGTTTGAACTCGTCGCGTTCCATGGCCATGAATCCAAGCAGCACCCGGGGCTGATAATTCTTGGGCGAACTGAGCACGACATGGTCGAGTTTTTCCATGGCCCGCTCAGGGCTCCCGGTGCGCAAGGCTTCCAGCGCCTCCCACAACTGCGCCTCGCTTTGCGGCCGCTGCTCCTCCAGGCCCCGAGGCCACTCCTTGCCCTTGGCCCGCCAGACCAAGGCCATCATGCGCAGCTGACAGATCAGGTTGACCTCCAGCGCAGATCTGACAACAAGCCCCGCGTCGCTCTTTTCCCCCTGCAGAGTCGTCAGGCCGCGCAGGACGTCCGGGCCGAGCTGCTTCTCCAGTCCGCCCAGGATGCCTGTCAGAGCATCAAGGTCCAGACGGGCAAAACGGGACAACTCCGTAACCTGCACATTACCGGGCTGGAGCATCCTCGACGGGCATTTGTGCGGCAGGTGCGAGCGCAGTCCGCAATAAAAGCACGGGCTTTCCCCTCCGGAGATCAAACTTGCGGGCAGAAAGATGTTCAGGCTGCCGCGCCTGCGGCCGCTCTTGCTGGAGTGAAAGCGGACCTGGAAAAGGTCGCTCAGTTTGGTATTATCCATGGACGAACGTGAATCCACCGGCACGATTCTGGAATCGGCGATCTGGTAGATGGTCGACAGAGGCAGGTGCAGGGCGTTCGGTTCCAGGGATTCCACGACATAGCGCACCTTGCTCGCGAATTCCGGGGCAAAGGGCTGGTCGCCCATTTCAACGGCCATGTACTTGCATGGCCAGGCCGGGCTCTGCTTGTCCTCGATCATGGACAGAAGTTCCACGGTCAGCCCGGCCATGACGCGTTGCGAAGTCACGCGCAGAACCAGATTATGGTCCTCGGCCTGCAGGTAGGAGACCTTGTATTGCTGAAACACCGACTCCAGCCTGTCGTAATAGGCCCGCCACCCCTTGGAAAAGGTTTTTTCCTGGCGGGACCCCTGGGGGCGGATGATCCACAGCCAGTTCAACCTGTAGGACACGCTGACCTGTTCGCTGCCTTCGAGCTCGAACCAGTCGCCGACGAGTCCGTCCGGATTCTGCACATGCTTGAAGGACAGCCCGGTCAGGGTGCGTCCGAGCTCGCGCAGGCGTGTGCTGACGCGCACGACCAGCCGCCGGGGATATTCCACACCCAGGGTGTGCAATTCCGGCTTGACCTTGAGGGCCTGACCGAGCTTGTCATCCACCAGCAGACTGCCTTCAAAGACCGTCACGGCTGTGGACATGGGGTGGAGCCGGGCCCAGTTGTACAACCGGGCGAGCCCCAGCATGACCTCGGAGGACGGAAAAAACCACAGGGTCTGCGTATTGTCTTCCGCCAGCGACCAGCCGCCCATGTCGGTCAAGGTCTGCAGGAAGCTGACCGGCAGCGGCTGGGAGTGAGCCAGCCAGCAAACGAATCCGTTGCCCAGCAACCTGGGCGAGACCTGTCTTGTCACCTTCGCCAGCAACGGCTCGATGCGGATCATCTGATTCTCCATTCAAGAGGGCGAAACCTGTGGATCTTTTGGACACAACGCATGAGCCAACATGACACGCGGCACAGCCAAGCGCAACCCACAGGTGGCCCAGTCCGAGCTTGACGGCGGATGGTCCTTTTCCTAGTCAACATCCGAACCAGACACCCTTCCCCCGCAAGGAACCGGCATGTTTTCCCTCTTTTTCGACGACCATCGACGCACCCTGCTGCATCGCCTCGTGGACCTCGCCCTGGAGGAAGACGGGCGCGACCTGACCTCCGAAGCCCTGTTTCCGCCTTCATCCCTGCTCCACGCATCCATCACGGCCAAGGAAGAGACCCTCGTCGCAGGGCTGCCGCTCATCGGCATCGTCCTTGAACGCGCGGGCTACACCGAGCCCTGCGTAACCCTGCTCGCCGCAGACGGCGAGGACGTCCAGGCAGGGCGGGAGGTGGCCCGCATAAAGGGTCCGGCACCCATCTTGCTCAAGGCTGAACGGGTCATCATGAATTTCATCTGCCACCTCTCCGGCGTGGCCAACGCGACTCGGCGCTTCGTGCAGGCGGTGGAGGGCACGGGAGTGCGGGTGCTCGATACCCGCAAGACAACGCCCGGGCAACGCTATCTTGAGAAATACGC
>Ga0075011_10000140_pt1 | contig 36611 bp, 37 predicted proteins | sample TARM_MetaG_T_14_FD_72354 | JGI IMG/M metagenome (GOLD analysis project Ga0075011, IMG submission 72354) | Freshwater microbial communities from Pennsylvania, USA, analyzing microbe dynamics in response to fracking - TARM_MetaG_T_14 | ecosystem: Environmental > Aquatic > Freshwater > River...
GTATACTATTATAAATATAGTACATATTTTGAAAAAAAGCAATTAATTAATAGAAAGGTAAATTATGTTTATTAAAGAAATAGAGTTAGAAGTAAATTTAGAGGATAAAGGGAAAAGATTAGATGTTTTTATTAATGAAAATATGGAAAATCTAACTAGGTCTTATATACAAAACTTGATTGATAGTCAAAATATAAGTATAAAGAATTCTGGTAAAATAAAGGCAGGTCAAAAATTAAAAGGAAATGAAATTATAAATATTAGCATTCCAGAAGATGAAGTTTTGGAGGTAGAAGCAGAGAATATTCCAATAGATATTATTTATGAAGATAAGCATATGCTTGTGATAAATAAAGAAGCTAATATGGTTGTACATCCAGCACCTGGAAATTATAATGGAACTTTGGTTAATGCTATAATGTACCATATAAAAGATTTGTCTAGTATTAATGGGGTAATAAGACCAGGTATAGTTCATAGGTTAGATAAGGACACAAGTGGTTTAATTATGATAGCAAAATCAGACCAAGCACATGTAAAGTTAGCAGAAATGTTAAAAGAAAAAACTATAAATAAATATTATTTGGCAATAGTAAAAGGAAATGTAAAAGAAGAATTTGGAAGAATAGAAAATAATATAGGACGTAGTCAAAATGATAGAAAAAAAATGACAGTTACAGACAAAAATTCCAAACGAGCTATAAGTAACTATTATGTAATTGATAGATGTTCTACTCATACTTTGGTTTTAGTTGGTATAGAAACAGGAAGGACACATCAAATTAGGGTTCATATGAAACATATAGGTCATCCCATCGAAGGGGACCAAGTATATACAAATAATAGTAAACATGCAAAAAGACAAATGTTACATGCATATAGGTTGAATTTTTTACATCCAATCAATATGGAAGTAATGAATTTAAAAGGGAAATTACCTGAAGATTTTAATAAGACTTTGAAAACTTTAGGACTGAATGTAAATGAAGAGAAGATTGAAGATGTTTTGAATAATAGATTTTAATTTAATAAAAGGGGGATTTTATGAAAAAAATAGCACTAATAGCGCATGATAGGAAAAAGGATGAACTTGTTGATTTTGTAAAAAAGTATCATAATTTTTTTAAAGAATTTGAATTGGTAGCAACGGGAACAACAGGAACAAGAATTATGCAAGCAACAGATTTAGAGGTGACTAGATATCTTTCAGGTCCATTAGGTGGAGACCAACAAATTGGTTCAGAAATAGCCTTGGAAAAAATTAAGGCAGTATTTTTCTTTAGAGATCCATTAATGGCACAACCTCATGAGCCAGATATACAAGCTTTAGTAAGATTATGTGATGTTCATAAAATACCTTGTGCAACTAATTCCGCAACAGCTGAACTTATAATAGAAGGTCTACAAAAAAGTGAATGAATATAGGGTATATCTAGAGAATTTATCAGAGGAAAAATATAAAGAATTTTCTTCTAAACTTATACCTAATGTAGAAAACATTTTAGGAGTAAGGACTCCTTATATAAAAAAATATGCAAAAAGTTTGGTAAAAACTAATTGGGCAAAGGTATTAGAAAAATTAAATGATTCTATTTATTTAGAAGAAAAATTGTTACAAGCTTTTATAATAGCAGAGGCAAAGATGGAACAAAATGAAAGACTAGTATATATAAGGGTTTTTCTTCCTAAAATTGATAATTGGGCATTATGTGATGGTTTTTGTAGTAGTCTAAAATTTACTAAAATAAACAAAGAGCTAGTATGGAATTTTTTGAAAGAAGATATTTTTAATGTAGGTGAATATCCTAGAAGATTCAAAATAGTTATGTTTTTAAATTATTTTCTTGAAGAAAAATATATAAATGAAATTTTTAAAATAATTAATTCTATTGATACCAAGGAATATTATCTGCAAATGGCAATAGCTTGGCTTGTTTCCAAGGCATATATTAAATGTAAAGAAGAAACTGCAGAATTTTTAATGCTAAATAATTTAGATGATTTTACATATAATAAAAGCTTACAAAAGATTATAGAATCTAATATAGTAAGTCTGGAAGAAAAAGAATATATTAAAAGTTTAAAAAAAATTCTACAAAAAAAAGGAAAAAACAATAATACTTGTAAATAATATATATTGAATTTTTAAGGGGGATGTATGTTATCAGAGGTATTAAGTGCTAGTTTTATTGGTGTAGAAGGATATTTGTTGAAGGTAGAAGTTGATATAAGCAACGGTCTACCTTCTTTTAATATAGTAGGCTTGGGAGATACAGCAATAGTTGAGAGTAAGGAAAGAGTAAAAGCAGGAATAAAAAATAGTGGCTACAATGTTAGCCCTAAGAAAATAGTAGTTAATTTATCACCTGCCCATATTAAAAAAGAAGGGTCTTCTTATGATTTACCAATAGCCGTAGGGATATTAGCTTGTAATGGCTTAGTGCAAAGAGAAAAGTTAGAAGAGTATGTTATATTAGGGGAATTATCTCTAAGTGGAGAAATTAATCCTGTTAGAGGTATAATAAATGGGGTAATTACAGCCCGAGAAAACAATATAAAAGGAGTTATTATTCCCTATGATAATCATGTAGAAGCAAGCATGATAAAGGGTGTAGAATTAATACCAGTAAAAAAATTACAAGATGTAATAGACTTTTTAAATTTGGATAAAGTATTAGAAAATCCATTAAAGGATGTAGAGGTAAATTTAAGAGAAGAAATATATAATTTGGATTTTTCAGAAGTAAAAGGACAAGCACAGGCAAAAAGAGCTATGGAAATAGTGGCAGCAGGTGGACATAATCTGTTTATGGTGGGAAGCCCTGGAGCTGGAAAATCAATGTTAGCTAAGAGATTGTTTACCATAATGCCAGATATGTTAGAAGAAGAAATTATAGAATGCACAAAATTATATAGTATAGCAGGCTTGCTTAATGAAAAAATGCCCCTTGTTAGAAAAAGACCTTTTAGAAGTCCACATCATACTTCTAGCAATATAAGTTTGATTGGTGGAGGTAGAAGTCCAAAACCTGGAGAAATTAGTTTGGCACATAATGGAGTTCTATTTTTAGATGAAATGGCAGAATTTTCAAAGCAAATTTTAGATACCCTTAGACAACCCTTAGAGGATAAGGAAGTTAGTATTAATAGGGCAGTTTATAGAGTAAAATTTCCAAGCAATTTTATTTTGATAGGTGCAAGTAATCCTTGTGCTTGTGGTTATTATGGGCAAGAAACAATAAATCATATTTGCAAATGTAGTGAAAGAGATGTACAAAAATATATTAATAAAATTTCAGGGCCTATTCTTGATAGAATGGATTTATATATTGATATAAAAAGACTGAGTGAAGAAGAACTTCTAGATTATTCCAAGGGAGAAAGTTCAAAAGAGATTAAAAAAAGAGTTGAAAAAGCTCGTTCAATTCAAAAGGAAAGGTTTAACAGTCCTAAAACAAACTCTAATATGACTAATGAGGAAATAGAAAAATACTGTAAATTAGAAGAGGCAGAAAAGGAATTGTTAAAAAAGGCTAGTAAAAATTTAGGTTTATCAGCTAGAAGTTTTGATAAAGTCCTTAAAGTTGCTAGGACTATTGCAGATTTAGAAGGTGAAGAAAAATTAGGTAGAAGTCATTTGTTAGAAGCGATAAATTATAGGAAAAAATAAAAGCTAAGAGCATTTTATACTATCCCCTAGAGAATGACAATTAATAAAAAGTCCTTCTTTAGGGGATTTTTAGTATATAAGCATTTATCCTAAAAATTTCTTAATATCTTCTACCGAAGGGATTCTTCCAGAAACTAATACTTTTTCATCAATAACTAAAGCTGGTGTCGACATTACTCCATAAGCCATAATATCTTTAAAATTTTCTACCTTTTCCACACTTGCCTCTAAATTCAATTCTGTTAAAGCTACCTCTACATTAGCTACTACCTTTTTGCAGTTAGAACAACCTGAACCTAATACTTTAATAATCATATGAAATACCTCCTTTATTTTATTAAAACTAAATTAAAAAGCCACCTAAGATATTAAATAAATATCCTACCAATATAATTCCTATTCCTGTAATAAGTACAAAGATATTTATTAGTTTTTGTTTTACAACCTTTTTTAATAAGATAATTGATGGAACAGATAAAGCTATTGTAGCCATCATAAATGCTAAGGCTGTCCCTAATCCTACACCTTTAGCAATAAGGGCTTGTGCAATGGGAATAGTACCCATTACATTGGCATATAATGGTATTCCAAAGATAACTCCTACAATTACAGCAAAGGGATTATTTGGACCAGCATACTTAGTAAGTAAATCTTCTGGTGCCCAATTATGAATAAGAGCACCTATTGCAATACCAATTATTAAGTATAACCATATTTTTTTTATTATACTAATTACATCATCCAAGGCATATTTTGCTCTTTCTCTATTTGTTGGTTGATAACTTTCTATTCCATGACTTTTAATTTCATAAACATATTCTTGTACTTGATTTTCCAATTTCATGGCTCCTATTATCATTCCACCAATAATTCCTACTAACATTCCTGTTAGAACATAAAGAAAAGCTACTTTGAATCCAAAAGCAGATAAAAGAATTACAAAGGCTGCTTCATTTACCATGGGAGAAGTTATTAAAAAAGAAAAAGTAACTCCCAAAGGAATATGTGCTTCTACAAATCCTATAAATATAGGAACTGAAGAACATGAACAAAAAGGTGTTACTATTCCTAAAATAGAACCCATAATATTTCCCTTAACACCTTGAAATTTTGTTAGTATTTTTTTTGTTTTTTCTGGTGGGAAAAAACTTCTAGCATAAGAAATAGCAAAAATCATTACTGATAGTAATATCAATATTTTAATAGTATCATAAATGAAAAAATGTACTGCTGAACCTATATGTTTTTCCATGGATAGTTTAAAAATATTTTCAACTAAGAATCTTACTAAATCATTTAACCATCCAAAATTAAATATATAGCCAAACATAAAATCACCTTCCTAAAATATATTTTAAATTTTTCCTGAATACAAATTTTTATTTTTTAATCTCAACAAATCTTTGTTTAAAGATTGAAATTCTTCTTTGTTATTTATTATTTCTTGAATCATTGTATCTATTATTTTATTTTGGATGCTTAAAGAATAATATATATATTGTTCATCTCTCCTAGAATCAACTAAACCTTTATCTTTTAACTTTGCTAAATGTTTTGATACCTTTGGTTGACTCAATTCTAAAACACCACAAAGCTCACATACACATAATTCATCTTCTTTTAATAGAATTACTATTCTAAGCCTTGTTTCATCACTTAATAGCTTAAATATTTCAGATAATCGTAACATAAAACCTCCTTATATACTTAAATGGGTATATAAGTATATTACTCTTAATATATATATTTGTCAACATTTATTTTGAGAGCAATATATTAGATTTTTTGAATAAAATTATTTTTTCTTGACAAATAAAAAATAATATACTATAGTTAGCTTAGAATAAATTTAGTAAAAGGAGGGTTTTTGATGATTGTAATGAATTTTAATAATGTAGGTGTTTTAATAGTATAGCCTTGTGCATTTTTAAATATTATATTTTACTCTGTAAAAGAGTTTATTTTGTTATGTTTAAATTTTAATCTATTGCATAAGGCTCATTAGTTTTGTTTAATGGATTATAATTTAAACTATTTTTTTTGAATAGTCTTTTTTAAGTCCATTAAAATAAGTGGGCTTTTTTTATTGCCCGAAATTATTAAAAAATGAGGAGCAAACAATGATTAAAGAATTAAAAAGCAACATGCTAGATTCAGTAATGAAAATATGGTTAGACACAAATATAGATGCACATAATTTTATTCCAAAGGAATTTTGGCATAATAATTATGATTTGGTACAAAAAGAATATATGCCCAATTCAAAAAGTTTCATATATGAAGAAAACTCTGAAATTTTAGCCTTTATAAGTATTATGGGAGACAATAACTATATAGGGCTTTATTTGTTAGTAAGGATAAGCAAGGTAGAGGAATAGGAAAAAAACTTCTAACTTACTGTAAAAATATTTTTACAAGTTTAGACTTAGAAGTGTACGAAGAAAATTTACAGGCTCTTAATTTCTATAAAAGTCAAGGCTTTAAAATCCAGTCTAAATACAGTGATGAGGGACATATTAAAATAAAAATGACTTGGAAAGAAGTGAAAAATATTGCTAGGGTAATTGCTGTTTTTAAAGGACTTTATAAGCTTGACCATGAAGGAAAAGAAATACTTTTGGATATAACGGGAAATATGAAAAAGGCTAATAATTTTCCTGTTGTTGGTGATTTGGTAGTTTTAAATAAAAATATGGATATTATAAAAGAAATTTTGCCTAGGAAAAGTAAATTGTCTAGGAAGGTAGCAGGTTCAGAAATTAGTGAGCAAATTTTAGTTAGTAATATTGACTATATTTTTATAGTAAGCTCTCTAAACTATGATTTTAATTTAGCTAGGCTAGAAAGATACTTAACAATGGCTTATGAAAGTGGGGCAAAACCTGTATTTATCTTGACTAAATCTGATATTGGAATAGATATTGAAGATAAAATTTTAGAATTAGAAAAAATAAGCTTTGGACTTCCTATCCATATAATAAGCTTATTAGACGAAGCAAGTCTTGGGCCTATCAAGAAATATTTTGAAGAAGAAAATATAGTTACTTTAGTTGGTTCTTCTGGTGTTGGAAAATCTAGCTTAATTAATAAATTACTTGGAAGGGAGATTTTGGAAACAAAGGAAATACGTGAAGATGATTCTAAAGGTAGGCACACTACTACTCACAGGGAATTATTTTATCTAAATAAAGGGGCAATTATAGATACTCCTGGTATGAGGGAATTGCAACTATGGAGTGGAGATTTATCAAATACCTTTGAGGATATTTTGGAATTAAGTACAAAATGTAAGTTTAAAAATTGTAGCCATAATAATGAACCTGCTTGTGCTATAAGAAATGCCATAGAAAATGGAGAACTTTCAGAAGATAGATTTAATAGATACTTAAAGTTACAAAGAGAATTAGCATTTATAGATTCAAAGCTAAAAGAAGGTTTTAAAAGAGCTGAAAAACAAAAAGTTATAAATATGATGGGAACTTTAAATGCTAGGAAAAATATTAAAAAGGAGAAGAAATAAATATGGATGAGAGGAATATTAAAATGACAGAAATAGAATTACTACTAGATTTACACATTGATGCAGAAAGGCAAGGTCCTGGAAGTGAGGAAGATACTTTGAAAGCACTAAGTTTTATTGATATTAAATCTGATGATTTTTTAAAAATTGCAGATATAGGTTGTGGATCAGGTGCTCAAACTATTACACTTGCTCAAAATTTAAAAGGAAATATAACTGCTATAGATTTATTTCCTGATTTTTTGACAAAACTTGACGAACGTGCAAAAAGCTTAAATTTAGAAAATAAAATTTCTACATTAAAAAATTCTATGGAAGCACTTACATTTAATGATGAGGAGTATGATATTTTATGGTCAGAAGGTGCTATTTATAATATGGGTTTTGAGAATGGAATAAAGAATTGGAAAAAGTTTTTAAAAACAGGTGGCTATATTGCTGTAAGTGAAATTACTTGGAAAACAAAAAATAGACCAATAGTAATAGAGGAGCACTGGAATAATGAATATCCTGAGATTGACACTGTATCTGGGAAAATAAAAATCCTTGAAGAAAATGGTTTTTCCCCTATAGCATTCTTTTTCTTGCCTGAAAGAAGTTGGATTAATAATTACTATAGCCCGATGGAAGAACGTTTTAATAATTTTTTGTATAAACATGCTAATTCTAACATAGCAAGAGAAATTGTAGAAAATGGAAAACGAGAGATTGCTTTATATAAAAAGTATAAAGATTATATAAGTTATGGATTTTATATTGCTAAGAAATTACCTATAAAGTAATTTATAATAAATAATAAAATATTTATAAAATAAAATCAGTAAGCAAAAGCTAAATCATTTTTTTTATAAAAAAATAATAGGGGGATCAAACATAAATATGGAATTTTTAAAATTCAATTCAAAAGAATCAAAAGAAATAAAAAAACTTTTTAATACGGTATTTACTAACTCTGAAGGAAAGGTAGAAGGGGAGCTAATAGGTAATTTAGCAGATGAGCTTATAAAAAATACAAATACTGAAGACCTATATATTTTTGTTACAATGGATAATAAAAAGATTATAGCTTGTATTATTTTTTCAAAGCTAAAATTTGAAGAAAGTAGCATAAAAGCTTTTTTATTAGCACCAGTTGCTGTTCATACAGCTTATCAAAAAAAGGGTATTGGTCAAAACCTAATTAAATATGGACACAATTATTTAAAAAAAGATGGAATAGAACTTGTTGTTACATATGGAGATATTAATTTTTACTCTAAAGTTGGATATAGGGCTATTTCAGAAGAGATATTAAAAGCACCATTAAAATTATCATATCCTGAAGGATGGCTGGCTCAATCATTTATTAGTGATGAGGTTAAGCAAATTAAGGGTAATTCATATTGTGTAGAGGCTATTAACAAGCAAGTATATTGGTAGAAGTAGAAAATTGCCACCTAAAATATTTTAGGTGGTTTTTTAATTAGTATAATTTTCAACACAAAGCAAAATTCTTTCTTTAGCTATTGCTTTCATCTTCAAATTTTTTAATCAATAAAGCCATATTTGTATATGGATTCATAGAAAGCTCTGATTTACTCTTTGGAACATCAAAATTTTTCATGAATTTCAGTGATTTTTCCTTAGCTAATTCAATTTTATTAATATAGTTTTCAATATTATATTTTGTTTTATGATAATTTATGTCTAATTTTTTCAAAGCTTTTTCACAACTAACAGCATTATTATATGTTTTTGCCATATAAGATTCATAGTGCATTAATAGCCAAAGTTCAAAACTGATGTTAGAATAAATAGGAATATAATTATTATTCCTCATTTCTATTAAAACTGGATATATTTCTCTATCTATATCTTTATTATCATTATCAAAGATACAATATACCTCATCATATTTTTTTGCTTTATCTCTTTTATTATATTCTTCTTCTCTTTTAGCCAATTCAAATACTTTTATTGCTGAACCACCACTAGATTCTTTCACTGTTATACTTACTGTTGCTAAACGATATTTTGATTTCAAGCCCTTTATATAAATTTCTTCTGTTGTTCCCTCACAAACTATTAAAATATTTTTTTTCTGATTCCTCGTACCACTAGTACGCCCTCTATTTTTTTTCATCTTTATCAAATCCCAGCTCTTTTTCTAAATCTGAAAAATCTATTATAGGAACAGCACCATAATTTCCATTAAGGTATCTTTTTTGATATGAATCTGTTTTTCTAACTCCTTTAAAATCTGATAAAGAGTATAATTCTGATTCTTCTTTTTGATTTTTATCTACAAAATAAATTTGGTCTCTTCTTAGTAAGTTTTGTTCTAATATATATGGATTATGACTAGCGAAAATAAATTGACTCTTACTCTTTTGAAACAATCTTATTATTTCTATGAACAAATTAGTATGTATTTTATCGTCCAGTTCATCAAAAATTAAAACACTCCCCTCAAATGATAAAGACATAAGAATTTGATAAGCTGTTTTCAATATTTTTTTTGTTCCTTCAGATTCTTTACTGAATGGAAGTTTTTCTATTTTTTTTGTTCCGTCTTCTAATAATAACTCGTGCACAGAAATAAAAGGATATTCCTGATTTAATTCTTGAGAGAGCTCTATATCTACTATTCTTACATCTAAAGCCCTTATAAATTTTTTTATTAAAGACAAAATTTTAGAATAATGCTCTCCATTTTCTGCAATTTCACTAGCTAAATACTTCAAATTCAAGTTTACGCTTTCATTACTGGGAACTTGTAGCCAAAAAATAAAATAATTATTTACTATTTTTAAATCCTCATCTTTTCCACTTATGCCAAAAACATTATAAAAAAGTGATAAGGCAAGGGTGTGCTTTTTTTCTTTTAAGGATTCTTCTGCCATTTTTAAAAAATTATTACTTATATAATCTTTTTTCCCTACTTTTATCTTGTTATCATCTCTTTGAAAATACAAAGAATCATTTTTGTATAGCCACTCTTTGAATATTTTTTCATTATTTAATTCAAAACCATAATTATAACAAGAGTTTTCACATATAAAAGTTAATTCAAATGTTGATTTATCTTTCTTATCTGAAAACATAAATGTTTCCAAGTCTAAATTTTTAACTTTTTCCTTGGTTTCATAATGAGATTCTTCTATATATTTTTTCATAAATCGCAGTGATTCTATAAAATTACTTTTACCTGAAGCATTTTGTCCATTTATCGATACTATTTTTAATAGTTTGCTATCTGATTCCTTAAAATTTTTATATTTATTATCTAAAGACAAAATATTTTCTTCTAAATCTTTTTGTCCTTTGACGGCTGTCATATAAAATATAGTTTCATCTTTGAATGACTTAAAATTTTTAAATTTATATTCAACAATCATTTTCATTCTCCTTTTTACCATTCTATGGTAAAATTATACATTTTAAATCAAAAAATGTAAAGGAAGATGTTATTTTTTACTAAAAAATATTTTTCTAGTTGCAGAGAAATTTATATTTTTTAATAGTGAATTTTATATTGAATTGTAAGGATAAATAAGGTAGAATGAATCAAAGCATTTTAACTAAGTATTCTATTTATCACAATAGAAGAAGGGAAAAATAGATGGATTTATTAAATGAAATTAAAAATGGAGAAAGTAAAATTTTAAAGTTCAAAGAAAAACTTCCTCTAATGGATTACCTAATGGTTTAACTAATGAAGATATATTTACTGGAAAATCTGAAATAAGAAATAGAGTCGTTGCAAGAATATTTAAAGAATTAAGTTATATTGAACAATGGGGAAGCGGAATAAATAGAATAAAATCACTTTGCATAGAACAAGGATTAAAAGAATCTTTTATTGAAGAAAGCGGAGACTTTGTAGGAGTAAGATTCTTTAGAAATGAGATTATAGAAAGTAACATATCGGAAAGTATCGGAACAAGAAAAAACACGACCGATTAACGACTGATTACGATCAATTAGAAATTTTAAAATTTTTGGGATAAAAAATAATTTTTAAATATTATGTTAGGAAAGAGCAAGGTAGAAGGGCTTTTAAAATATATTTAGTTTTATATTGAATTGTACAGACAAATAAGGTAGAATTGGTAGAAAGGCTTTTTATATAGACACTTTACTGAACTTTTTCTTCATATGAGTTAGGAATATAAAAAGCTCATTTAAATAATTATTATTAAATACCAGCATAAGACAGTAAGACAATATATATATAATAGTATAATATAGTGATTAGAAGAAGATTTAAATTAAAAAAAATAAAAAATCTATTGCATAGTTCTACAACTAACTAAAAATATTTAATACTTGGGAGGATAAGTATGAATAGCAAATATTGTACTAAATGCCAGAAAGAAACAAAGTGTGAAATTGTTTTTAAGAAAAGTTATCCTAAAATAGTTGAATATTTTAGTAAAAATTCAGATGGAGTAGTGAATGATAAATTCTATAGAATCCATGTTTTATTGTATGAAATATCAGAATGTAAAGGATGTGAAGAACCAACAGTTCATATAACAGAATATTGCCCAGAAAAAGATAATCCAGAATTATCGCAAAAAATATTATCTGGTTTGCCTGACGATTCAATTAAACATATTTCGACATTTTGTTTTCCAAATGAAAATTACCCTGAATGGGTAAAAAGTCTTGATACAGAAATAATGAAAGTGTATTTTGAAACATTTTCTTTAAAAACAAAAAAAATGTATCGTTTTACAGCAATGGGATTAAGATTAATTTTTGATATTATTTCAACAAAAAAAGTTCGAGATATTGGGGGATTTGATAAAAAGTTGAAAAAACTCTTTGATGAAAATTTTATATCTAAATCTCAATATGATTCTCTTAAAATTTTGATAGAGGCAGGGAATGCTGCTACTCATAGATATTTTGAATCGACAGAAGAAGTGATTGAAACTTGTTTTATGATTTTAGATAATTTATTAAAGCAAGATTTGATAACATATTCTTCTAAATTTATAAAAAATAAAATCCCAAAAAGAAATTAAATTCCTGGAAAAACTATAGTTTTTTCAGGAATTTAATTTCACTTACACGCCCCGTCCATTATCTGACAGAAGCTTAGCCTGTTGGGTGTCCTAAATTTATCCTTTTATGATCTGTTAAAAACTCGCTAAAAGAAATTCCGCTGACCGTCCTAGTCAGCTAGGTTCAAATATAAGGATTGAAAAGAGATAAACAACTTTTTAAACTGATAACATTAAATTTTAAAAATAAAATGAGGTGAAAATATGTGGAAAGATAGTGATACAAATGTTGATTTTCTAGACTTTGCTTATTTAGTAAAGACTCTTAATGATATCATAATGAATTCAGATTTGACCCCTTCAACTATTGGTGTGTATGGAGATTGGGGAAGTGGAAAATCAAGCTTAATAAGGATGAGCGAAGAAACATTAAATAACAATGAGAATATTTTGTGTGTAAAATTTAATGGTTGGCTTTTTGAAAGTTATGAAGATGCTAAAACTGCTTTAATTGGAACAATTTTAGATGAAATTAAAAGTAAACGAACTCTTACAGATAAAGCAAAAGAACAGATTAAGAAATTATTTAAAAATATAGACTTTTTTAAATTAGCTAGCAAAGGGATAAAATATGGTGCCGATTTTTTTCTTACTGGTGGAATGGGAACTATTGGAGAATTAGGAATATCTTCGATAAAAAAAATTATAAAAGATAATGTTAAAGAAAATATTGGAGATTTAAAAGAATCTGATATTGAAAACGTTTTAAAAGAGCAGTTTAAAGCGGAAGAAATAAGAAAGAATGTAAAAACTTTTCATAAAGATTTCTCTGATTTGTTAGAAGAAACGAAAATAGAAAGATTGGTAGTTTTTATTGATGAATTAGATAGATGTAACCCAAATACCATTATAGAAACATTAGAAGCAATTAGATTATTTTTATTTGCGAAGAATACATCTTTTGTTATAGGGGCAGATGAGAGACATGTCGTTTATGCTGTAAAAAGAAAATTTGAAAATATTCAAGGGAATCAAATTGATATAGGAAAAGAATATTTAGAAAAATTAATTCAATATCCTGTAAGAATCCCTCAATTAAGCAGAAAAGAAGTAGAATTTTATGTGATGTTATTATTTTTTCAGTTAGAACTTGAAAATGAAGAATTTAATGAGATAGTAGAGTATATCAATAAAATTAAAAAAGAAGATTTTATTAATTTTGAAATAAGCTATGAATTATTAAAAGACGAATTACCTCAGATTGCTGATAAAGTTAAAGAAATTATAATTTTGTCAAAATCGTTATCATCGACTTTAGCTTCAGGGATGAATGGAAATCCTAGACATTGTAAGAGATTTTTAAATTCTTTATTAATGAGGATCAACATGTCAAAACATAGAGGGATAAAATTAAATAGAGAAGTATTGGGGAAATTAATGCTTTTAGAATACTTTAAACCTGATGTTTTTAAAAAAATATCAGAAATTCAAGCTCAAGAAGCAGGATTTCCAAGTGAGATAAAAAAAATAGAAAATAATGAATGGGATCAAGTTGAAGATTTAAAATTATGGAAAGACGATGGTTGGTTTAATAAATGGATAAAGTTAGAACCTAGATTATATGATAAAGATTTAAGGCCGTATTATTATTTTTCAAGAGAAAGTTTAGCCTATCAATTAAATGTTTCTCTTAAATTGAGTGACTTAGGAAGAGAGGTATTAGAAAAGCTTTTAGGAAAAAATGAAACTCAAAGAAAGGTTGCTTTGAAGAATGCTAATTCAATTAATGAACTTGAAGCCAATATAATATTAGAGAAATTACAAGAAAAAACTATAAATGATTCAAATATAGAAATAGAAATTTTAAAATCACTACTTGAATGGGGAAGTTCTAAAGAGTTGTTATTTACTTCTACAATAGCATTTTTAGAAAGTTTATCAGGAAATTTATTAAATTTTGGTCAAATACCTTTAATAAAAGCTTTTATGGAGAAAACAAAAAAAGAATCAGAAATAAAAAAAATTGTTAAAAAATGGGTAGAAGAAAATCCAAAATTAAAACGAAGTGTGGAAGCTCAATTCAAAATAAGTATTTAGGAGTGATAAAGGATGGGAACATCAGGAATTTATAATGGACCAAAAGGGACCAATCCTTTGGTACCAGATTGGTATCAAGAAGAAGAAAATGAAGGCGGAAATGGTGGGGAAAAAGAGAATGATGAAAATGATGGAAAAGAAGAGAATGATGAAAATGGTTCGAATAATAAAGATAAATTAATTCCAATTGGTTCATGGCAAGGTGCGAAAACTCAAATGTCTAAATATGCTAGTGGAAGTAGTAATCATTTAGGTTCGGTTTTTAAAAGTTATTTAAAAGCTTTAGGCGGAGGAAAAGGAGCGGCAAAAGCAGCAATAAGTGGAAAAAATAGTGCAGCTTCTTTAGGTAAAGTTATGAATTCAATTTCTTCTAGAGGATTTAAAGAAACTTTAGAAAGTTACAAGATTAGCTTTGCATCTAAATCGCTTGAGGAAGTATTAAGTAATTTGGCTTCTATAATTGCACCTGATGGTGCTACCAAGGAAGAAGCTGTAGCTAGAAAAGCTACTTTAGACAGTATAGAGTATTTTTATGATAGAATAGAGGAAGAAGGTTTGGATATTAATTCTTTAGATACTGTAAATGAAACTTTGTTAAGTGATGTTATGGAAAAATACTTTAGTAGCTATATATTTGAAAAGATGCTTTGTGATTTAGAAAGTAGAATAGAAAATTATGCAGATAATTCTAATAAGGCAATAGAAATTGAAAATCAAATAAAAAATTATATTGATGGAACGATAAAGAATGAATTAGGAAAAGTAAAGTTTTTAGAAATGGATTATAATTCAAAAAAATCAAAAGATTTTATAAATAAAGTTTATGAAGATTGTTATAATGTAGTGGAGGTTAGTATATGAATATAATATGTAAAGTTTCAAATGAAGATGAATTTGATATCTTAGAAAAGAATAAAAGAATATTTAATTTGAACGATAATAAATTTTGTCATTATAGTTATTTTGATAAGAAAAATTTAAAAAAATATTTAAATCTACCAGGCTTTTTTTCAGCCCAAGGAATAGATTTGCTAAATATATCTTTATTTGTATATTTTGCAGATAGACTAATAGAAAGAACAACTACATATGATTCTTGGACTAGAGAAATAAAATTATTTATACCTGTTTTGGGACTGGAAAAGTGTAATAAGATAAAAATGAAGTTAGAAAAGATGTTAAAATTTTTAAGTGGAGATTACTGGCAGATTGAATTTAGAAAAAGAGATTTATTAGAAATAGAAAATAATTTTTCAGAAAAAATACTAAAAAAAAAGAATAATATAGACATTAAAAAGATTTCAATGCTTTCAGGGGGATTAGATTCTTACATAGGGGCTATAGATTTACTTGAAGATAAAAGTAAAGATATAATTTTTATTAGTCATTATGGTGGAGGAAATGATGTGAGTCCTTATCAGAAAGAGGTTATCTCTACTATAATAAAAGAATTTGAATTAAATGATAATTTTTTTATTAGATTTCATGCAAAAGCTTTAAAACCTAAAGAAGATACAACTCGGACTAGGTCTTTTATGTTTTTTTCTCATGCGATTGCAGTAGCAAGTTCATTTAATAAAGAGATTGAAATAATTATACCAGAAAATGGTTTTATTTCTTTAAATATTCCTTTAACAAATTCAAGGTTAGGAAGTAGTAGTACAAGAACTACTCATCCATATTATATGAAATTATTTCAAGAAATAATAAATGATTTAGAAATAAATGTAAATTTATATAATCCGTATCAGTTTAAAACAAAGGGTGAAATGATAATAGAATGTAAAAAATTAGAATTATTAAAAAAGACATTGTATAAAACTATGTCTTGTTCTCACTCTAGTCACGGAAGATATGAAGGAGATAGTGGATCACATTGTGGGTATTGTGTTCCTTGTATAATACGTAAAGCATCAATAAATAAAGCAAATATTGAAGATGAATCAGTGTATAGGAAAAATTGTCATGAAATGAAATCAATAAAATCAAAAACGGCAATAACCAATATTAATTCTTTTAAGATTTCTATTGAAAAGTACAAGAATATGAAAGGAAGTAAAGCTTTTAAAATACAGGAATCGGGTCCAATTGAAAACAATATAAATGAATATATTAAAATCTATGAAAGAGGAATGCAGGAAATTATAGATTTATTGGAAGAAAAAAATGAATTCTAAATTTATAGATACTCATATTCATCTTGATTTAGTAAAAGATTATGAAGAAATAATAAGAGATATAGAAAAAAATGAAATGTATATTATTTCTATGACTAATTTACCTGCATTATTTGAAAAAAATATAGAAATGATAAAATCAAAGAAAATAAGAATTGCTTTAGGATTTCATCCTGAATTAATTTATCAATATAAAAACCAAATTCCTTTGATGTGGAAATTATTAGATAAAACAAAGTATATTGGTGAAGTAGGACTTGATTTAAAAAATAGAACAATAGATGAAAAGGATTATCAAATAAAGTTTTTTAATGAATTAATAGAAAAATGCAATTATAAAAAAGAGAAGGTAATCAGTGTTCATTCTAGAGGTAGTGAAAGTGAAATTATTTCAATTTTAAATAAAAATATAAAAAGTAAAATAATCTTGCATTGGTATAGCGGTAATTTAACAAATTTAAATTTAGCAATAAATCTTGGTTGCTATTTTTCAATTAATACTTCTATGATTAATACTAAAAAAGGGCAAGAAATTATAAAAAAGATTCCAAATGAGAGATTACTTACAGAGAGCGATTTTCCATTTATAAAAAGTAAGAAGAAATTATATTGTATTGAAGAGATACCTGAAATTGTTCAAAATCTTTCTCAAATAAAAAAAATGACCAAAGATGAAATGAAAAATCAAATTTTTAGAAATTTTAAAGAATTATTAAGAGAGCAAACCATAACTTAGATTTGTTGCATTATTAAAAATTATTGTGCGGATATCGAGTCAATATACGACCGTCCTATTCGTCTATTGGCGAGTTTTTAAATGAAAAAAATTAAAGAGGTTCTGTCTAAACTTAAAGCCACAGGCTGGTTCCGTCAAAGATAACATTGTGTATATGCATGCGAGTCGGCTTGTCATCACTAAGAGCAAAGCTCTAAAGTTCCTCTGTCGCCTGTAAAGCTCAAGCACTGCATATGACACAAATACCGTTATACAAGATTGGCTCGCTTAACTAATCTATGAAAACTAAGAAATCTAAAAGATTAGATTTATGGTATAATAACACAAATTAATAATTCTTAATAAAAAAGGAGTTGATTATTTTGGAAAAAGCAAAAGAAGATATATTAAAAATATGCAATATCATTTCCGAAAGTTTTAATGTTAATAAAATAATACTTTTTGGTTCTTACGCAAAAGGAACAGAAAAATCAGATAGCGATATTGATATTTGTATTCTAACTGATGAAGATATTAGAAAAATAGAAGTATTAAGAAAAATTAGAAGGGCTTTATATGATTATGTTTCAACACCTTTAGATTTATTGATATATAAAACCGATGAATTTTATGAAAGAGCAGATAAGTTGAAAAGCATTGAAAGAGAAATTAAAAACGAAGGAGTTGCAATTTATGGATAAGATAACAGAAAGTAATAAATAAATGGATAGAATTTGTTGAAAATGACTATGAAGCAGCTATATTACTTGTAAAAAGCAATAAACCATTACTTGAGATTATCTGTTTTCATTGCCAACAATCAGCAGAGAAATATTTAAAAGCATATATTATAAGAAATGAAGGTGAAATAAAAAGAACTCATAATTTAGGTGAAATATTGAAGGATTGTACAAAATATGATTCTGATTTTGAAATTATAAAGGACTCTTGCATAGATTTAACTGATTATGCAGTTGAAACAAGGTATCCTTACCCTTTTGAAATCGACATAAATGATATGAAAAAAGCTATAACTGATATAGAAAATATCCGTAGTTTTATTAATAAAAAATTCGGAATTAATAATTAACGCAAAAACACCCGTTCAAAAAAAGGAGCTATATGATTATTAACATTAACAAACATGATTTTTCAATAATTTGGGATGGAATCTATTACAAAGCATTATCTGATTATCCTAATATCAATGATTGGGAAATAAAAAGTATTATTGATTTTATCAAATATGAAAAATCTTACAAGAGAAAAACAGAAATTGTTGGGGATAATCTTCCATTGATAGAAAAAATAAAGACAGAAATAAAAGCAGATTATAAATATTTAAATATAAAAAAACCAGATTTTATTACTGAATGCACTGCTTGTAGGCAAAAAGGATGTTTAACAGATTTTTTATGCCATGTAGCCACAAAAACAAACGCAGCAAAGATAATCGAGTGCGGAAGTATATTCTCTGCAATAAAACTAGGTAGTAAATCACTTAATCAATTAGTATCTGAGGAAAGAAATGCTGCTAAAGATCCCATTGATTTTTTTGACTATATTATGTTTTCTTGGGGAAATTGTCAAGCTGGCGATAGACTAGTCATGGAGAGAACATTAGAAAGGATGCCTAGCGAAGAGGATTTGAGTATTGGATTCAAACCAGGAGTGAGATTTTATTTTAAATATGATAAATTGGCCTCACATCCTGCTTCTACCCTAGATGGCTATCATGCCTTAAAAATTAAAGATGAAGTTGTTTTGGAGGACTATATAGATACAATTATCATCCCAGATGATTATCGTGAAGATTTATCTAAAATTATTCCAGACTCATTAAAAGATAAAGTTTTTTACTTGATTAATGACTGTGAAAATATTTGGGATTGGTCAACTAAAGTATATGATTTCATAAGACTGAAAAAGTAACTCTCATAGTCATCTCATCCAATTTTTGTTGAAACAAGCTCTTACTAATAAAATAAATGACCGTACTTTATTTATGAAAGGAATAGATATAAGTTATTACTATGAAGGCTATAGCGAATTTAAAACAGAAGAACTATAATATAATTTACAATTTATTTAAAGGAGCAGAATAATGAGCAAAATATCAAAAACTAATCCAATGAGAATACTAGATAAAGAGAAAATAGCATATAATATTTTAAGCTATGAAATTAAAGATGACTTAATAGATGGTATTTCCGTTGCAAAAAAAATTGAAAAATCACAAGAAGAAGTATTTAAAACCCTTGTTTGTGTATCAAAGTCTAATGAATATCTAGTGTTTATACTACCTGTAAACCAAGAACTAGATTTAAAAAAGGGAGCAAAACTTGCTGGAGAAAAAAATATAGACTTAATACCTCATAAGGACTTACTAAAAATTACTGGCTATATTAAAGGGGGCTGTTCTCCTATTGCAATGAAAAAACAATATAAGACATTTTTACATGAAAGTGCAAAAAAATTGGATAAAATAATAGTTAGTGCAGGAAAGATAGGACTACAATTAGAATTAAAGGTAGAAGATTTTATAAGATTATTAGATATAAAACTAGGTGATATATCAGTAAACTAAAAAAGCCGACCATTTAGACAAGGTCGGCTTCTAACTTTAATAGCTCACTATTTTGATATTGAACATTGAAATTTAGTTTCTTTCTATTTTATAATTATCAGACTTAGAAAAAAACCTTCTCATATGCAAGCCTTTCGCTCCTGTCTTCCAAATAAATAATCCCACAATATTTATATGAGTTTTTTAATAGGGTATTTTGCATAATTTTATTGTCTCTATGGGTATCAACCTTAATTGAATGACAATTTTTTTCGAGACAAATTCTTTCCATGCTTCCTAATAAAATATGACTTAGCCCTCTACCTTTTCCTGACTTTTTCACTACTGTTCTATGAATTGTAGCATATTCCTTATTTGTTAGCCATTCACCTTCATATATTTTTTCATAAGTTTTTTCCAAGGCAAAACTTAACATTCCATAGGCTAAAACTTCTCCATTCTCTTTTAAAACATAGGCTTCCTTATTATCTATATCTTGCCTTATTGTTTCTTCATTGGGATAGCCATCTTGCCACTGGTCTATCCCCATTAATTTTAGTGCTTCTTTACCTTCATTTATAATATTTATTATTTCAGGAATATCTTTTATTTTTCCTTGCCTAAATTCCATTTTGTTTCCTTTCATATACTAGCTTATAATTTTTTAAAATTCTCTACTATTTCATTAAATCTTTCTAAAGCTTCTTTTACAACTTCTTCACTTGTCAAATCCACTCCAGCTTTTTTTAGGATATTTAAAGGATAATCACTTCCACCAGCTTTCAGCATATACATATAGTTTTCTTTGGCATTTTCTTCATTATGCAATACTTTTTTTGATAAAGCCATAGAAGCTATAATTCCTGTTGCATATTGATAAACATAGAAATGATAGTAAAAATGTGGTATATATGACCATTCATTTTTGATAAAGTCTTCTACCTCCATTACTCCCTTGTCATGTCCATAATATTCCCTAGCCAATTTCAAATAAGCCTCATCTAAAAAATCAGCTGTTAAGGCTTTACCATTTTCTACTTCTTCATGGATTAGCAATTCAAATTCTGCAAACATAGTTTGTCTATACAAAGTACCCTTTATAGCATCTAGGTATTTATCTACTATATACTTTTTAAATTCATTATTTTCTTCTGTATTCAAAATATGCTCTACTAATAGATTTTCATTGAAGGTAGAAGCTATTTCAGCCAAGAATATTTCATAACTAGCTGTTTCATAAGGATTATTTTTATTAGAGAAATATGAATGTAAGGCATGTCCAAATTCATGTGCCAAGGTAGAAACGTCGCTAAATGAACCATCAAAATTCATTAGAACATAAGGATGTCCGTCATAATGTGAGCCGTTTGAATATGCTCCAGACCTTTTTGATTTATTTGCATAAATATCCATCCATCTCTTAGAAAAACCTTCATTTAAAGCACTTTGATATTCTTCTCCTAAAGGTAACATTGATTTTTTTACCAAATCAATAGCTTCTTCTATGGAATATTCTTTATCTACGCTAGATATAGACGAGGCATAAATATCACTATATTTCATATTTTCAATGCCTAAAAGCCTTTTCTTTTCTAAGAAATAATTATGTAAAGGTTCTAAATTCTCCTTAACACTTTTAATTAGATTTTTATAAACGGCTAAGTCTATTTTACTAGGTTTTAAAGCTGACTCTAAAGAAGAATTAAATTTTTCTACCTTAGCGTGAAAATAATGATTTTTAATCTGCCCTTCTAACAAAGAAGCAAAGGTATTTCTAAATTTAGCCCTATTTTCAAAAAAAGTTTTCATAACAAGTTCTCTATCTTCTCTTACCTTGCTTTCTCTTAGCATACCAAACATATAAGTGTTTAATGTTACCTTTTCTCCATTTGCCAAAGTTATTTCAGGGCTAGGTAGTTCCACATCAGATAACATTGAAGAAGCTTTTTGTGCACTTCCAGAAAATAAAGCTGTAAGACTAACAATTTCTTGCTTATCTTCACTTAATATATGCTCTTTCATAGAAAAAATCTTATCAAAGGAAATCTTATAAATTTCTAGTTCCTTCTCTTCTTGTAAATATTCTTTAAATTTTTCCTCACCTAATTTTAAAATATCTGAATCAAAAAAGCTAAGTTTAGAAGAATATCTAACCCAAAGACTTTCTATTTCACCTTCCATAGCTTGTGCCTTTGAATCCTCCATATTCGTATCATAAATTAGGGAACTATATAAATATAGTTTTGTTAAACTTTTAGAAATGTTAGAAGTAAATTTTAAAAAGTCCAATAAGTTTTTTGCACTAGCTGTCCAAGCTATTTTTCTTTCTTCTATTTTTTCAATTTCAACTTCTACCTCTTGCTTATTTTCTGCCCATTCTTCATAATTCTTAAATATATCATCTATTTTCCAAGTGTTTTCCACATCTACGTCTTTTCTTAAAATTTGGCTATAATCTTTTTTCATAATTAATTCCTCCTTGTATATTCTATATTTTAGCTCGTTGCAAAATCCCTAAGCCTTTATTTCATTGATAAATTATACATATATTTTTAGAGTATTCCTCCACTTTTTCAGACTTTTTTAATACATACATAATATTAAAAATTCGTGTAATTTGCGTTATTCGGTGCAAAGCCTTTTAAAACCTTTTGCAACGAATTTCTCGAATTTTGCGAATAAATTCTAAAATCACTTTTTTATTTATGATTATGATTCAGTTTTGCAACTAGCTATATTCTATATTTTATTGTAATTTGTTTCTTTACCTGTGTATTCCTCTACCCAAACACCATATTTTTCGCCATCTTTATATGAACCTATATTTTTGCCATTAACATTTTCTTCTACCCATAGCCCGTCTCTTTTATTATTTTTATACTGTCCATATTCTTGTGATAAACGATAAGAATATTCCCAATGCCCTTCTTTTATATCATTTTTATAATAACCTTCTACCATGCCATCACTTTCTTTAATATTGTCTACTTGAATATATTTATTATTATCATTTTTTAAATATACTAGTTTTTCGCCATTATAATATTTTTTTCAGAATTAAAATATACTCCCATATAATCAACTAATAATTTATCTCCAATTTCTTTTTTTATTATTCCTGCATTTAATTCACCTTGATAATTCTCAAATTTTTTATTTAAGAAAGAGTCTAAATCCTCATTTCTTTCATAATAGTAATTGGACATATAATAAGCAATCCCATATGAATATATCTTATATTTCCCCTTATATTTTGTTAGTATAAAAATATCTCTCAAACCGTCTAAACTCATATCTTTAAAGAAAACGCTTAGAACTTCTGCTCCTCTATGAAACTTAGCTATCCCCTCTTCCTTTCCACTAATTTTATCTCTAAAATAAATTTCAAGGTCACTATCTATTCCAAAATCCATTGGGTCTCTAAAACATATTTCATTGTTTTCTATTTCTATCCAATCACTCAAATAAATATCAATAGGATTAGAATTTTTTTCAATTAAATATTTAGCTGGTATTGCTGGATGAGGTATTTCTCCCACAAGACTTATTAAACAAGCTAAAAAAACAATTATTTTTCTCATATTTTCTCCTTATGTATTATACAATGTTTCTCTAATTATACAATAGTTTGTAAAACTTTACAAATTTAATAAATAAAATTTTGAATAACTTATTTGGTAGATAAGGAATTTAAAAATAAAATAAGGAAAGGTAGAAGCCTTTCCTCAATATAACAATTTTATTATTCTATTTTATTTCCACGTTTCGTATATTTTGTATGCAATAATTTATGACTTCTACCTCTACAAGGACCATCATTTAAAAATTCTTTATATAATGATAATACTGCTGGATTTTCATGAGATTTTCTTATAGTAGAATATTTATCCTCAAAATAAATTGCCTTTGCTCGTTTTTCTCTAATTTCTTTATTTGTTGGAATAGGCTGACCCCCTCCACCTAGACACCCACCAGGACATGCCATAAATTCAATAAAATGACATTCACTTAATTTCCCTTTTTCTTTTATATTTTTCAATACTTTCTTAGCATTGGCAGTACCATGACAGACTGCTACCTTCAAGGTTACACCTTTTAAAAATTCAAAATTATCAAATAAGCCTTTTAGTAATTCTGGTACTTCTCCAACTTGAGAAATTGTTAATTCAGCATACTTTATTTCTTCAAAACCTCTTATGGGAATAATATTTCCTTCTTCAAAAATACTTTCTATCTTATTTCCAGTAACAATTTCATATACTGTTCTTATGGCAGACTCCATAACCCCACCTGTTGCACCAAATATCACACCTGAACCACTTTCACCTAAAAAAGGTTCATCAAATTCTGAATTAGGCATTTTTGGAAGTACAATTCCAATTTCTTTAAACATTTTTGCTAATTCCCTAGTTGTAAGTCCATAATCAACATCTTTATATGCTGAACTATTCATTTCTGGACGATTAGCTTCAAATTTTTTTGCAGTACAGGGCATAAGAGCAACTGTTACTATATCTTTTGGGTCTATATTATTTACTTGTGCATAATGAGTTTTAATGATAGAACCAAACATTTGCTGTGGACTTTTTGCACTGGATAAATTATCTAACATTTCAGGTTCAAAATGTTCTATAAATTTTACCCAACCTGGAGAACATGAGGTAAATTGTGGTAAGGCAATCTCTTTATTGTTTACTAGTTTGTCTTGTAATCTTAATAATAATTCTGTTCCTTCCTCAATAATAGTAAGGTCTGCTGTAAAGCAAGTATCAAATACCTTATCAAAGCCACAATATCTAAGAGCCGTATTCATTTGTAAAGTAAGTGGAACTCCTGCTTCTAATCCAAATTCTTCTCCTATTCCAGCTCTTGGTGCAGGAGCTGTTTGAATAATTACATGTTTCTTGGGATTTTCCAATGCTTTCCAAACTTCTTCTGTATCATCTTTTTCGTATAATGCCCCTGTTGGGCAACGATTTACACATTGACCACAATTTATGCAAATAATATCTGACATTTCCTTATCTCCAAAGGTACTAATTTTAGTATCAATCCCCTTATTCACAACATTAAAAACTCCTACCTCTTGCAAATCAACACAAGTTCTAATACATCTTCTACACAAAATACATTTATCAGGGTCTCTCATAATTGAATAACTACTATTATCTTTGTTTTCGATTTTTTTATTACTATGTCCATAAGTATAAGATGTTATCCCATAATCTTTTGCCAAACTTTGCAATTCACAATTATTATTTTTAACACAGGAATAACATTCACCTACATGTCTTGCTAACATTAGTTCTAATATATCCCTTCTAGCTCTTCTTATATTTTTTGTATGGGTTTTTATTGTTATCTCTTGTGAGATAGAATATGAACAGGCACTTTGTAAAGCATTTAAGCCTTCTACCTCTACAACACATATTCTACATATTCCAGATAAACATAAATCCTTATGATAACAAAGTGTAGGTATTTTTATTCCTACTTTTTTTGCAAGTTCTAATATTGTTGTCCCCTTATTAACTTCTGTTTCTATGCCATCAATTCTTACTTTTATTTTTTCTAATAAACATTCGTCCCCTTTTTCTTCACAGGCATTTCTTAGTTTTTCGCTTTTAGGTATACTCATAAATTTACCTCCTTTATTCTTTAACTCTTCCCAAAATTTCATTTTTGAAAGACTCAATAATAGATATAAAAGCATTGGGACTAGATTGCCCTAATCCACATTTTGAAGCTAATTGCATAGTTTTTCCTAAGGATATTAATTTTTCCAAATATTCAACAGAGCACTTTCCTTTTTCCAACAATTTGATTCCTTCTAATATTTTATAATTTCCTTCACGACAAGGGGTACATTGCCCACAAGACTCTTCTACAAAAAACTCCATAAAATTTTTAGCTACTTCTAACATATCCCTACTTTCATCAAAAAGTATAATAGAACCACCTGTGGCAAGTGCTTCATATGCTATAATATTTTCAAAATCTTTTTTATGTATACATCTCCCAGCAGCTCCACCTACTTGCACAGCCTTTATATTTTTTGCTCCAATCTCTTCTAACATTTCTGCTATACTGATACCAAAAGGTAATTCATAAATTCCTTCTCTCTCACAGTCACCAGAAACACTAAAAAATTTTGTTCCTCTAGATATGGAAGTGCCATATTCTTTAAAGAAATCAATGCCTTTTTCACAAATCAAACCTACATCAAGATAAGTCTCTACATTATTTACTATTGTTGCTTGATTTTTAAAACCTGTATCAACAGGATATGGTGGTCTATTTCTAGGTTCTCCTCGAAGTCCTTCCATAGACTCAATCAAGGCAGTTTCTTCCCCACAAATATATGCACCTGCTCCCATTTGAATTTTTATATCAAAATCAAAACCTTCTAAGCCTAAAATATTTTTTCCAAAAAGTTTAGCTTCTTTTCTTTCCTCAATTGCTTTTAAAATATATTCTTTTAAGTAAAAGTATTCAGCTCTCAAATAAATATATCCTTCATTAGCACCAATAGCATAAGCTCCTATGGTCATTCCTTCCAAAACTCTATGGGCATTTGTTTGTAAAATATATCTATCCTTAAAAGTTCCAGGTTCTCCTTCATCTGCATTACAGACAACATATTTTTTATCTCCCTTTGCCTCATATGCAAACTTCCATTTAAGTGCTGTTGGAAATCCTGCACCCCCTCTACCTTTCAAGTTTGTTTCCCCAATATAATTGATTAATTCCATTCTATTCATTTTAATGGCTTTTTTTAGAGCTTTTCCATTTTCAAATTCTTCACTTAATAAAGGACCTTTTTTCTGAACTTTCGATATAATAATATTTTTATAATCATTTTCAAAATTTCCAGATTTACAACTATTAATTATTAAAGGTATATCTGAAGGATTGACCTTTGAAATAAGAGTATTATTTACCATCATAGCTGGACCTCTATCACACATTCCTAAACAATTGCAATGCTCCAAGGAAAAAATTCCATCCTCTGTTATTTGCCCAAATTTTATTTTCAATTCATTTTCTAATTGCTTTACTATTCTATCTTTATTTTTCATATCACAAGAAATAGTTTGGCACAAACGAATAACATACTTCCCTAGCTTGCCATTTCTTTTAAAAAAAGAATAAAAAGAAACTGTTCCATCTACATCTGAAGGATGTAAATTTAAAGAATGTGCTACATCTTGAATTATATAGTTAGAAAGACCATTATATTCATCTTGTAAATCTGTTAAGACATTCATAAGAGCAGACCTATCATTCCCATATTTTTCTTTTAATCCTTTTAATCTCTTCTCTAGATTCTCTCTTTCTATTAGATTCATTACAGAAACCTCCTTACTATATTAATTGATAGCTCATTGCACAACTCATAAACCTTTATTTTATTGGTAAATTGTACATACAACTTTAGAGTATCCCTCCAATATTTTAGATAAAATTTTACCACGGAGTCTCAGAGTACATAAATAGAATTGAAAATGTACAATTGATAATTGACAATTAAAACCTTAAAGCTTGTTAACCAGTAGATGAACACTAGATTAAACACTGGATTAATATAAATGATTTTTTAGGTTCTTTAATCGCTTTTCTCATCCTGTGTCTATCTCGTGGTTCATTAAAAGGGTTTGCCAAAGGCAAACACCCTACAAAATTTATTAACTCTTAAATATTAATTGACTTTGTTTACCTCTGTGAAAACTATTGATTTCTCTGTGGCTCTGTGGTTATCTTTGGCAAAGATTTTTAATGTTTTTAATTAAAGCTTTATTTTTATTATACTAATAATTTTTTTATATCCTTTAATTATAATTTTTTTGAATTTACACTAAATTAATATAATTTTCCTTGCAATTTCTTTGAAAATATATTAATATATAGAAAATTAAATATCGCTCCAGGGGTGCCATTGGCTGAGATTATACCCTTATAACCTGATATAGTTAATACTATTGTAGGGAGAGATTGCGAACATTATTAAAATCTCAGCTTAGTCTGGGTTTTTTTATTTTAAATAGAAATGGAGATACTGAATGAAAAGAGCATATTTATTTTTTGCTGGGGAACTAAAAAACTATGACTTTGTAAAAAATTTCATTGGGGATGATACACATATTTATGGTGCTGATGGTGGTGCTAATCATATTTATGAATTAGGTCTAAACCCCTTATTACTTGTAGGTGATTTTGATTCTATTTCAAAAATTGCCTATGACAAATTTAAAAAGGAAAGTAAACTTATATCTTATCCGCCTAATAAAAATTTCAGCGATGGAGAATTATTAATAAGAAGTATATATGATGATTATGATGAATTAATTATTTTTTCTGCTCTTGGTGGACGTTATGACCATACTTTTTTTAATGTATATTTGCTAGAAGTTTATCCAAAATGTAAGATAATTAACGAAGAGGAAGAACTATTTTTTATTAACAAAGAACATGTTTTTTATAATGAAGAAAAAGCAAGAACTAGTTTTTTACCTTTATGCACTAATAATCAAATTAGCTTATATGGCTTTGAATACCCATTAGATAAAGAAGCTGTAAAAAGAGGGGATAGTCTAACTTTAAGTAATGTTATTTCTGAAAAGGTCGCAAAGGTAGAAGTACATAAGGGCGGATTTATTTGTATAAAAGAACTTAATAGCAATTAGGAATTAGTATTTAGGAATGGAAAGAATTTATAATTTTTGTAGGGTGTTTGCCGTTGGCAAACCCTTGGAATTATCAAGTGTAAATCTGTGTTCATCTCGTGGTTAAAAATATTTAAGGTTTTAATTATCAATTTTCAATTGTACATTATCAATTAATATAAACAAGGAGGAAAAATGAAAAAAGTAATTTTATTTTTTATGATTTTAAATGCATTTAGCATTTTTTCAAAGGAAACTTTAACAGTATATATTCCAGATAGTATTGACTGGATTAGTAAATATACAAAGGATTTTGAAAAGGAAAACAATGTAGAAATACAATTTGTAAAATTTGAAGGTGTTAGCAGTATTGTATCACGTATGATACTGGAAAAAAGAAATCCTAAAGCTGATGTTGTTATTGGTTTATCTGCAAGCAATGTAAGTCAGGCAAAAAAACATAATTTATTAGCAAAGTATGTTCCTAAGGGTGCAGAGAAAATTAAAGAAAATTATATTGATAAAGATTTTTATGCTACTTTATTTGATTTTGGAGGACTTGCTATTATTTATGATAGTGAGAAAATGTTGAATCCGCCTAAAAGTTTTGAAGAACTTACAAAGTTAAAAGATGTTCTTATAATACAAGACCCTCGTACTTCTAGTACAGGTAAGGATTTTTTACTTTGGACTATCGCTTTATATGGTGATGACTGGAAAGACTTTTGGACTAGACTTAGTCCAGCCATTAAAACTATTACCCCTGGTTGGTCAGGTTCTTTTGCAAAACTTACCACTGGAGAAGCACCTATGATGGTAAGTTATGCTTCTAACGAGGCATATTCTTATGAATATTATGGAGGTACAAAATATTTAACTCTTATTCCAGAAGAAGGTGGTTATATACAGGTAGAAGGTTCTGCCTTAGTAAATAAAAGAAGAATAAAAGATGTTGCTAAAAAATTTATTGATTTTACTATCTCAGAAAATTTACAGAAAGAAATACCACTTAATAACTGGATGTTACCTGCCATTAATGTGGAATTACCTGAATCATTTAAATATTATAAAACTAGCGAAACTTATTTAAGCCTAGATAATGAATTTGTTGAAAAAAATACAGAGAAATGGATAAAAGAATGGGAAGAAATAATATTAAGATAAATTTTAAAAATAAATATTATGATGTTTTATATGTGGGGATATGGCTTATCCCCTTTTTGTTTTTTGCTAGGGATTTTTTTATTTTAAAAGATATAAAACATATATTAAATTATCGGACTTTATTAATATTGTATTTTACTCTTAAACAAAGTTTTATTAGTGCTACTTTAGCAATGTTTCTAGGAATAATTCCTGGAATATATTTGAGCAAAAGTAAGGGGCTTTTAGTAAAGTTAATAAATGCAAGTGTATTTATTCCTTTTTTCTTTCCAATAATATCAACTGTTATAAGCTTTAGTATAATTTTCAATAGTAGCTTATTTTCAAAATATAAAATACTTTATACATTAACAGGAATAGTTATTGCCAACGTTTTTTATAATGTTCCTATATTTGTAAAATATCTTGGAGAAGCTTTGAAAAATATAGATAAAAGCCAAATAGAAGCCTTTAAAATAGAGTCAAACTCTAGACTAAAACTCTATTATTATATCTATTTTCCATTAGTAAAGGGAGCAATGCAAAAAGCTTACTTTCTTACATTTTCCTATTGCTTTACTTCCTTTGGTATTATTCTAGCTATTGGGGGAATAAGATTTACAACTTTAGAAGTGGCTATTGCAACAACTCTTAGAGGCTCTTTTGATTTTTCCAAGGCTTTTTCCTATGGAATTTTACAATTTATTATCTTACTTCTACTAAACTTATTTATCCATAAGGATGATGAAGTCCATGAAGGAAAGGTAGAAGTTAGATATAGAAAAAGTAATATTTTTGAAAAACTATATGTAATGCTATATTTATTTTGTGAGTATGCAGTTGTACTTATTAGTTTAGTCTTTGCCTTTTATAATTACTTTGATAATAGCTTTAGCACAAAATATTTTTTACGTCTATTTTCACGTGATTTTAATAAAACTTATCCTATTATAAAAGCTCTACTTAATTCAAGTATATTAGGAATAATTAGTTCTATAATTAGCATAGGTATTGTTTATATTTTTATAAAAAATAGGCACAAATACAGTCATATATTTTTACTATCAAGTCTTGGGGTTTCCAGTGCCTTTTTAGGTATCGCTTTAATTTATTTGAATATTTTATTTAATATTCCCTATGCTTTATTATTAATTTTGGCATATCTTATAATTACAGTGCCTATTGCTTATTCATTTATGTATTATCATATAAGTCATTTTGACTCTAGCTTATTAGAGGCATCTTATTTAGACGGTGCAGGTGCTTTCCAAAGCTTTATTTATATTGAATTTCCACTATTAAAAAATATTTTTTTCTCTACATTTTTACAAGTATTCACTATTATTTTTGCTGAATTTACTATAAGCTATACTATGCAGATTGGAGAATATTTTCCAACAATAAGTTTAATAAATTATTCTTTATCCAATAGCAAGCATTTTTTAGAAAGCTCTGCCCTTGGTGGATTAAATACAGGAATTATTATACTTATTTTTATAATTTCTCAAATCATTAGTAATAAAAATACTAAAAATGAATTGGAATAAAAAAAATATACACTAAGCTACGTAAAGCATTCTATTTATAAGCTTTTATACATTAGTAATACTAATTATTTTTTTATTTATCTAAATTAGCATTGTGCTTTTTCTGAATATGTAGTAAAATACTAGTGTAAGCCTAATAACTAAGGAGGTGGGAGAAATGATAACAATAATGCAAATTCTCCTTGTAGTTTTGGTAGTAGTTTTATTCTTACTTTTCAACACAAAGGTAGGTAATATAATATTTGAAAAACGTATTATTTTAAAATTGCTGTTAGTTGCTGTTTCCTTATTTGTAAAAACTGAAGACGATATAGAAAATAAGACAACTTTAAAATGGAAAATTAAAAATTCTTTTGCCAAATTAATACTTGCCTTTGATATGTGGTTACTAAATATTAGGACACATGAAGGAAAGAAAGAAAAAATATATATTAAAAATAAGAAGGAAAGAGATTAAGTTTACTTAGTCTCTTTTTCTTAAAAATACTATACTTTTATATGTCTTTCTTATTCTTAATAAAACTTTTTACTTAAATTTTATCTATAGCTCAGCAATAACCTTTATATATGAAATATGAAATTTTTAGCTTGTATTATCTAATTTTATATAATATACTTGTACAAACAAATGGTTATGACATTTTTAATTTATACAAATCTTATTTTATTAAAAGGTGAAACTATGAAAAAACTAGTTAAGATAGAAAGAATTAGTCGTGGAATGGCTCTTGCACAAGATGTTTTAGATAGAGATGGAAAATTATTAATTGGGACTTCTACCTTTTTAACAAATGAACTCCTTTATAAAATAAAAACACTTACTAGTTATAATTCATTACTCATATATTTTCCAGATACAAAAATAGATGTTATTGTAGAAACTGAATCTCATAAAAGGGTAAAATTGCACTCAAATCAGATACAAATTTCTGATGTACAAAAAAAATTAGAGATTAAACAAAAACTAAAAGAGGTAGAAGACACTATTGAAAAAAGTTTTCATAGCCTAAGTATTAATGAGAATGATACTAAAGCTAAGGAAGAAATTGAATTTGCGGTAGAAGATATTAAAAAAAATATATCAGCCAGTATGGAACTTTTGGAAGAAATAACAGAAATTAGAAATGTAGATGAATATTTATATAATCACAGCTTAAATGTTGCTATCTTGTCACATTTAATAGGTAAATGGTTAAAACTTCCTGAAGAAGACCTTGAAATTTTAATAAAAGCTGGCTTATTACATGACATTGGTAAGCTAAAAATTGACCCTCTTGTTTTAAATAAGCCAGGGAGACTTAATGATGCTGAATTTGAAATAATGAAAAAGCATTCTTCTCATTCATATAAAATGTTAAAAAAGGCTGGTTATGATAATAATAATATTTTAAAAGCTGTTATATTTCACCATGAAAAAGAAGATGGAAGCGGTTATCCCTTAGGTATTTCAGGGAAACAAATACCTATACATGCTAGGATTTTATCTGTTGCAGATATTTTTGATGCTATGACTAGTGAAAGAGTTTATAAAAAAAGAATTTCTCCCTTTAAAGTTCTTGAAATGTTTCAAAATCAAACTTTTGGAAAATTAGACTTAGCAATCACTATGATATTTGTCAAGAAATTTTCTGAATACTATATTGGTTCTCATGTTACTCTTAGTAATGGTGAAAAAGCAAAAATAGTAAGTTTAAACCATTATGAAATAAACAAGCCTCTATTAGCTTTGGATGATGGGAATTTTATAGATATAAGTAAAATAAGGAATTTAGAAATAATAGACTTTGTGAGTTTTCAAGAAATGGCTAAGGAAGCTTTGAAGAATGAAGAGAAAAAAAAATAGCCTAAATTAATAGGCTAACTTTAGTTTTCAAAAACCGCACAAGTCGAGTAATTAATATATAAACTATCCGATATCTAGTTTTATTTTTTCAACAAATTCTAAAACTTCTACCTCTTTAGTTTCAAAGGAAGTAACTAGTCTAATTTCATTATCTCCTGCAGGATAAAATAAAAACTCTTCTTTTAACTTTTCAATTAATAATGAAGGTAATTTTAAATATATCATATTAGCTTCTACCTTTTGAGTAATTTCTATACCATTTATAAGGCTTAATTTTTCTTCCAATAACTTTGCCATTTTATTTGCATTTTTAGCGTTTTCATAGCATAGACCCTCTTTAATATATGGTATAAATTGACAAGATAAAAATCTCATTTTAGAGTTTAACTGTAAATTTTGTTTTATAAGATAGTCAATTCCTTCATTATATTTTTTATTAAAAAATATAACCGCTTCTCCAAACATCAAACCATTTTTAGTTCCACCAAAACTTAGAATATCTACTCCAACATCTTTTGTTATTTCCTTTAAACTCTTTCCTAGGCTAATTGAGGCATTGCAAAGTCTTGCACCATCCATATGAAGTAACATATTATTTTCATGGGCAAAATCAGCAATAGCTTTTACCTCTTCATTGGTATATACTGTACCTAATTCTGTAATTTGACTTATAGAAATAAGTTTTGCTTGTGAATGATGCTTATTCCCTAAAAATTTTAAAAAAGATTTTGCTTTTTCTATATTAAATTTACCGTCAGAAGATTCCACATAAAATATAGGGCAAGCTGACATTCTAGTTGGAGCACCAGTTTCATGAGTATTAATGTGAGCAGTACTTGCACACAAAATAGCATGATATTTATCAAGAACACTGTCTATTGCCAAAACATTAGCAGCTGTCCCATTATATGCAAAAAATAATTCTTCTCCTTGAAATTCATCTAAAAGTATTTTTTTTGCTTCTACTGTATAAGAATCATCTCCATAAGGATAAGCCTGCCCTACATTTGCCTCGCTTATAGCTTCTAATATTTTATGATGTACTCCATTATAAGTTTCACTGGCAAAAGATATTTTATTTTTCATTATAAGCCTCCGTTGTTTTGTAGAAATTTTCGATAATACCTATAATTACTTTAACCGATGCTTCCATTGATTCTCTTACTACATATTCATAACGTCCATGAAAATTATGTGCCCCTGTAAAAATATTTGGACAAGGCAGACCAGCATAAGATAACCTTGCTCCATCTGTACCACCCCTAACAGGGCTAACTATTGGTTCTATACCTAAATTTTTAATTACATCCTTTGCTATATCTATTAAAAACATGCAAGGTTCTATTTTTTCTTTCATATTGTAGTAGCTATCTTTAATATCCCAAGTAAATTCAGCATTAGGATATTTTAATTTCAAGAAATTTATTGCATTATTAATTATCTCTTTTTTCTCTTGAAACTTTTCTTTATCATGGTCCCTTATTATATACTCAAGCTTTGCATCTTCTACCCCTGCAATTATACTCGTTAGCATTATAAAACCTTCATAACCTTCTGTATACTGGGGTTTTTGTTCCACTGGCAACATATTTTCAAATTCTATAGTAATTTGACTAGCATTTATCATTTTATTTTTTGCTGCACCTGGATGAACACTTCTACCTTTTATTTTTAATACCAAGCTAGAAGCATTAAAATTCTCATATTCTAATTCTCCAATAGCACCTCCATCAATAGTATAAGCATAATCTGCTCCAAAAGATTTTATATCTAATTTTTCGCAACCTGCTCCTATTTCTTCATCAGGACTAAATGCAACTTTTATTTCCCCATGCTTAATATGCGGATTTTTTATTAAATAATCAATAGCTGTAATAATTTCTGCTATACCAGCTTTATTATCTGCACCTAAAAGACTATCTCCATCAGTAGTAATAATTTCTTTTCCAATATAATTATTTAAATCTGGAAATTCTTGAGGACTTAAAATAGTATTTTCATTTAAAATCAAATCTGAACCATCATAATTTTCCCAAATCTTACTTTTTATATTTTTACCATTCATATCAGGAGAAGTATCCATATGAGCTATAAATGCTAATTTTTTTGTATCAATATCCATATTACTTTTAAGACTAGCTGTGACATAAGCATATTCACTTACTTCTACCTCTGTCATGCCTATATTAATAAGCTCTTCCTTAAGGAAGTTAGCAAAAAAATACTGCCCAATTGTACTAGGACTATTTTTATTTTTGGTAGAAGATGTTGTATGCCATTTAATATATTCTAAAAATCTATTTTTTACGTTGTCCATAAAATTTTTATTATAAATTTTATTCCCTATAAATGAATTTAAAAGTACATATCCTAAATCATTTAAATGTAGAGTATCTGTACTATATTTATTTGATAGAATACCTTTTTCATCTAAAAAATAAGCATAGCAATCTAAGAACTCAATTGTTTCATCTTTACTCAATTTTTTTAAATCTAAATTTAATTGTTCAATTACTGAATTATGACTTGGTAATTTTGTTGGTAATAAAGAAAATAAAAAAAGTTCTTCTGTTTTTTCTCTAAGTATTTTCATTAATTCATTAAAATTTTCTAGTATACGCTTATTATCTACACCTTTATTAATATCATTTACTCCTATTAAAACAAATATTTTCTCATATTTCACTTGAATTTTTTTTGCAATTTCTATACCTTCATCTAAACCAATTCCAGCTTTACCTATATTTTCTACATCCGTGTGACAAAGTGGGTTCCACTGTATAAGACTATCTCCAAATAATAAAATTTTCTTCATAATATCAACCTCCAATATTAAATTATAAGACTTTATATTCAATAAGTCAAGAATTAAAAAATAGATTTTAAGTATTATACTTGTTTTGTTTTTTTTGAAATATTTTTTTAAAAACAATACTTATGCTTAATCCCTCTAAATCCAATGTCATCGACTTAAGACAAATTATTATTTCAATTTGGGCAACCACAAAGGAATACCCTTACAAAATTCAATGTATTTTGTAGGGGTGCCTCTTGTGGGCATCTTTAAATTAATGACATTGTCTAAATCTTCACCTTACAATGTGAGACTTGAGATATTTGATTTTTTAGTGCTTTCATCCGCACTATAGTTTCCCCTTATAATGGTAAGAATTCAGCCTATCTAAAAAATGTTTTTTTACAGAACAATAAATACGCTTAAAATATTTATTGTTTTATAAAAGCTTCTAGATTAATGTGTGCGTTTTTAGTTTTAAAAATCATTAAAAGTGTTTTAAAAAAAGCTTGATTTATCCTTTAAATTATGTTAAAATAATAACGTTAAAATAATAACGGGGGTTGCTTATGAAATTCAAATTAAAAATCTTATCTAAGAAAAATAATGAAATCAAAAGTGAAAAATATTACATTGGAGTGAAGTTTTCAATAGAAGAATGTCTTGAATATTTTAAAATAGCTGAAGAAATGGAAGTTGTTAAGGTAAAAAAGGCTTAATTTTTTAAGTTTATTTACAAAGTAAATTCTAAATCTTTAATATTTAATAAATATTAAAAAATACAGTTTGAATAAGAAAATTAAAATATGGGTTCAAACTCTTGAACCCATACAAAAACTAATGTTTTTTTACATATTAATAAGATATTCTTTATATCCCATTTCT